>Ga0129310_1002564_pt1 | contig 13278 bp, 7 predicted proteins | sample Go1ome_2_FD_94433 | JGI IMG/M metagenome (GOLD analysis project Ga0129310, IMG submission 94433) | Western lowland gorrila individual fecal microbial communities from Wisconsin, USA - Go1022A metagenome | ecosystem: Host-associated > Mammals > Digestive system > Large intestine > Fecal | place...
CGATCTTTTCCATTCGATCCACAATCTCCGGATAGCAGAGCACCTTACGGGTAACATCCAGACCCATCATCGTGATCGGACGACCGCTGGTAAAGCATACATATGCCGCATCTGCATCTGCGATAATATTAAACTCAGCTGCCGGGGTTACATTTCCATTGGTATAAGCGCCGCCCATCAGGACAATCTGTTTAATCTTCGGAATAATCGCCGGTTCCATCCTCATCGCCATGGCCAGATTCGTCATTGGACCGGTGGTTACCATGGTGATATCACCGTCAGACTCCATCAATGTACGGATGATAAAATTAACAGCGTGTTCTTTTTCCAGCGGTTTTGTCAGCGGTGGAAATACCGGACCATCCAGTCCGGTTTCTCCGTGGATATCACCTGCTACCATCTTCTCACGTACCATTGGCTGCCCGCAGCCCGCGTACACCGGCACATCCACACCGAGCCACTGGCACACATTTCTCGCATTAACCTGCGTTTTCTCCAGTGTCTGGTTGCCTGCTACGACTGTAATACCTAACAGATCGATCTTGTCACTGTTCGCCGCCAGCGTGATCGCCACCGCGTCATCATGTCCCGGATCACAGTCAAGAATAATTTTTGTCTTTTCCATCTGATTATGTCCTCCTTATAGTGATTTATCTTTCTTCATCATCAGCTTCCCACATGCAGGGAAGATTCTCTCTTCTTGTTGGTTGAAATCTTCGCAATCATGGAAATTGCCAGTACCGCTACCGTCACGATATACGGCATCATCAGAACGAACTGGGACGGAATGCCATATGCCTGGAGACGGGCACCGACGGAATCAGCAAAACCAAACAGCAGACAGCCCAGTGTGGTCAGAACCGGGTTCGCACCGCCGAAATACATGGCTGCAACACCCATGAAACCACGGTTATTGGTCATGTTCTCGATAAACTGGGTACTGTATCCCAGGGAAAGATGCGCACCTGCCAGACCACCGATGAGACCAGAAAGCAGCATCGCCTGATATTTGACAGCATTTACTTTGATACCTGCCGTCTTGGCTGCTTCCGGGAACTGACCTACCGCACGCAGACGCAGTCCCCATACAGTCTTATAAAAGAAGAACTGAAGCAGAATAATCAGAACGATGGCAAACCACTCAGTCACGCACCAGTTATTAAACAGGTCGCCGACCACCGGCAGATTGTCTAAAAATCCGAGCGACACTCGCGGAATTGCTTTAATGTCCGGGCTGGAGAAGCTGCCGGTGCTGTGAAAGATCGCATTTACCATGAATTTTGTGAGCGCCAGCGCCAGCATGTTGATACCCATACCGATCGCACAGATCTCAGAGTTATAACGGATGTGACCGACCGCCATGATCATCGCAATCACAGCGCCCGCGATCATTGCCGCGATGATACCTAACAGCCAGCTTCCGGTAAAGTAGCTGACCGCTACTGCTGTAAAAGCACCTACCAGCATGATACCCTCTGTACCGATATTTAAGATATTAGCCTGCTGGGTGATTGCCGCACAAAGAGCGGCAAAGATGATCGGAGTCGCTGAACGAAACGTTGCATAAATCAGCGACGCATTAAAGATTTTATCAAAATTCTGCATTATCGCATTCATGCCTTATCCTCCTTCTTCTCCTCCGTTTGCTTTTTACGTTTCTTTGTAAACTGGAATGCAGTCTCCATGGTCGCTATGATAATGAAAACAGCTGTAATGGTATCAACCAGCGATTTCGGCACACCGGTCGACTGCTGCATACCCATAGCACCTGATTTTAAAACTGCCAGGAAAAATGCCATAAATGGAGTCGAAACCATGTTGTTCTTTACAATCAGGGCTGCCAGCATACCATTGCTTCCAAGTCCGGTTGCAAAGTTGTTCAGGAAATATCCATGAACACCCAGAACCTCGATGCAGCCTGCCATACCGCCCAACATACCGGAAAGCATCATGGCACCAATAAATACCTTTTTGGAATCAATTCCCACATAATCCGCATGGGTCGGATTCAGACCAACGGTACGAATCTTGTAGCCCCAGCTGCTCTTCTGAAGCATAAAGATAATCACAATCACGGTGATGGCCGCAATGAAAATACCTACGTTGACACTGCTGGGCTTCATAAACTGATAGAGTCTTACCGTAACCGGCAGGGACTGTGCATTGGCTGTACCCGCACTCATAGGACCGCTGACCAGGTAGGATGTAATATAAAGGGCTACCGTGTTCATCAAAATGGTGGTACATACTTCATTTACATTGTAATAAGCACGCAGAACCGCCGGAATAAAGGCCCAGGCAGCTGCTACCACCATAGCACCTACGAAACAGGCTACATACAGAGCCGGTTTCGGAAGGAAGGTCCAGTTGATGCCGATATAGGCAGCTGTGATACCGCCTAAGAAAACCTCGCCCTCAACACCTACGTTAAAAGCGCCTGCTTTCGCTGCAATCGCAAAGGCAATGGATGTCAGCAGCAGCGGAGTAAATCCTGCCAAAGTTGTGCCCAGACGGAGCTCGCCGTCAAAAGCACCGCGGAACAGCGCCGCATATGCATCAATCGGATTTTCACCGATCGCTACGATAAACAGCGCACCGACACCCATCGCAACGAGTATCGTAATAAGAATCCTTCGAATACCATTTAATGTCTGATTCATACTGCTGCTTCACCGTCCTTCCCTGTGTCTGTACCGCCCATCATGAGCAGACCCAGATTGTTCTCATTTGCCTCATCCGCACGCATCTCGCCGGTGATCTTGCCCTCATGGATAACAACGATACGATCCGACAGGGAGATGATCTCTTCCAGCTCTGCCGATACCAGCAGGACGCCCGCGCCTGCCTTTTTCGCTTTCTCCAGCGTATTTCGAATCAGTTCGATGGCACCGATATCTACACCTCTGGTGGGCTGAGATGCTACCAGAAGCTTATTGCCAAGAGATACCTCCCGGGCTACTACTACCTTCTGTGCATTGCCGCCGGATAAAGAGGAGGTTGGCAGCTTATAATCCGCCGGACGGATGTCAAACTGCTCCACCATTTCCTTCGCATAGGCATCCTGTCCCGATTTATTCATCATGATTCCCTTGGTAAATGGAGGCTGATCCAGACGGACTGCGATCAGATTTTCCTCGATGGTCATGGCACGGTTCAGACCTCTTGTATTTCGATCCTCCGGAATATGGGAAAGACCGCTCTCTCTCACCTTTCTCGGGCTCTGATTCGTAATATCCTTGCCGCAAAGAAGGATCTTGCCTTTCTCTACCTTGCGGAGTCCGGTGATCGCCTCAACCAGCTCACTCTGTCCATTTCCATCGATACCTGCCACGCCGACAATCTCACCGGCCTTGACATGCAGGGACATGCCCCGGATCTTCGATGTCTCCTTCTGGCTGGGAATCCACACATCCTGAACCTCCAGAATCGTATCTCCTGCCTCAGAATAAGCCTTATCAATGTTTAAGAATACTTCACGTCCGATCATTCGTTTGGTCAGATCCAGCGGAGAAGTTTCCTCTTTATTAACAGTGCCCATATATTGTCCCTGACGCATCACAGAGATGCGGTCTGATATTGCCATAACCTCATTCAGCTTATGGGATATAAAGACAAGGGATTTTCCATCCTGTTTCAGATTGTTCAGGATTTCAAACAGACGTTCTGCCTCCTGAGGGGTCAGAACCGCTGTAGGCTCATCCAGAATGATGATATCAGCACCTCGCATCAATGTCTTGATAATCTCGACACGCTGTGCCTCACCAACCGATATCTGGCTTACCTTCTTATCCAGCTGCACGTCCATATGATACTGTTCAATATACTTTTTAACTTCTTTTCTTGCCTTGTCAAAGTCAATTGTCAATCCCTTTTTCGGTTCAAATCCCAGAATAATATTCTCCAGAACCGTCAGCTCATTTACCAGCATAAATTCCTGATGAACCATGCCGACACCATGCTCAATTGCAATCTTCGGTGTGATGGTTCCCATCGGTTCCCCCTTGACGATAATCTCGCCCTCGTCAATGGGATACATGCCGTACAGAAGCTTCATCATGGTAGATTTACCGGCTCCATTTTCACCAATCAGTGAATGGATCTCGCCTTTTTTCAGAGTAAATTCGCCATGCTTTACCGCCTGAACCTGTCCGAAATTTTTGACAATTCCTTTCATCTCCACTACGTATTCGTTCATTCGATCACCCTCTCGTCCGGAAATGCCTGACGGCTCTTTCCAAGAAAAACATTTTGTTGAAAATGAAGGGGAACCTGAAAGAATCCAGATCCCCCTTCGCCGCCAGGTTTCACTAGTTCCCGGCCTTGTCTTTATCAATTATGCCTGCGGGCCAAATCCTTCATAGTTTTCTACTACGATCTCGCCGGATTTGATCTTCTCGGCAAGCTCATCACACTTATCAACGATATCCTGCGGGAATTTGTCGCCCAGAGATTCTTTGATAACAGAGAAATCAGTCAGGCTGACGCCGCCGTCCTTCAGTGCCAGATATTTAGTTGTGCCGCCCTCAAAGGTTCCCTCTACTGCAGACTGGATAACCAGATAGCAAGCATTATCAACTCTCTTAACCATGGAAGTAAGAATATGTCCAGGCTGATCTGCATCCTGGTTTAAGTCAACGCCGATTGCGTATTTGTCAGCTTCTTTTGCGCCTTCCAGAATACCAACGCCGGTACCGGATGCTACGTTCATGACAATATCAGCGCCCTGCTCATACTGTGCTAAAGTCAGCTCTTTGCCCTTTAACGGATCGGTCCAGCTTCCTGCAAATGCCTGAAGAATCTTGATATCCGGATCGATGTATTTCGCACCCTGCTCATAACCTGTATAGAAGTCATGAAGTACCGGAATATCCATACCGCCTACCCAGCCGATGATATGATCTTCATTGACATTCGGGATATCGGTCTTGGTGGTGAACATAGCTGCTGCTGCACCTGCCAGGAAGGAGCCCTCATTCTGAGCAAAGCTGATAGACTCAACGTTCGGCAGATCAACGGTTGTATCGATAACTGCGAACTTGGTATCCGGATAACTGGAAGCATTCTCAGTGATGTAATCTGCGATGTTGGAAGAAGCTCCGATAATTAAATCGTAGCCGTCATCACAAGCCTGAAGCAGGTTTGCTTTCCACTCCTCAGCAGTGGTACCCTCAAGGCTCTTAAGCTCGACGCCAAAATCCTAATCCTCAACTGCTTTCTGTGCACCCATGTTGCAGGAGTCGTTGTAGCTCTTATCACCTAAGTTTCCGGTGTAGACAACGCATACACGAAGCGGTTTGTCAGATTTCTCTGAAGCGTCGGCCGCTTTTGTCTCGGTATTGCCGCTGTCAGCTGCCGTTGTCTCAGCAGTACTTCCGCCACCGCCGCAGGCTGTTAAGCTGGCGCACATCGCTGCTGCAAGTACAATGCTTAATGTTCTTTTTCTCATTCTTTCATCCTCCTTTTTATGTGAAATACGTTATCCGCCGGACCATTCCTTTGGTAAAACGTTTTTCCATTCGTTTAAAAAAAATAAATTCTTTTTTCATATTTGCTTTACAGTTATTTTACAATTACTCCTGCTGTTTTGTCAATAAATTTCGTCAAAAAATGAATATTTTTTTAAAATATTGTCAAACTTTTAGCAATATTTCTTTTTCGGTCTAATGCAAAACAAAAAGGAATACGTTTCTCTCCGTCCTAGTTGTACGGTAAAACGCATTCCCTTTCAAAGTTGTATTCTATTTTCTTTTGTTTCGACGCCACCCGGCATTTTTCCCAGATGATTTTTGTCTGTTTCTGAAGAAATGCATTAGTTTTCGGAACAACTCGTACACTTTATGCAATGTAACAGGTTGCTTATCTGTACGATATCCCGTAAAAAAGACAACTTATTTTTTATTAAATGCCGCCTTCCCCGGATACTGTGCTCCGGTTCCCAGCTCTTCCTCAATCCGCAGAAGCTGGTTGTATTTTGCCACGCGCTCGCTCCGGCTCGGTGCGCCCGTCTTGATCTGGCAGGTATTTAATGCAACCGCCAGGTCTGCGATCGTCGTATCCTCGGTCTCGCCAGAACGGTGGGATACAATCGCCGTGTAACCTGCCTTATGTGCCATCTTGATTGCCTCCAGTGTCTCGGAGACGGATCCAATCTGGTTCAGCTTAATCAGGATCGAATTGCCGCAGCCGAGACGGATACCTTTTTCCAGACGCTCGGTGTTTGTTACAAACAGATCATCGCCGACCAGCTGCACCTGTCCGCCGAGTTCTGCGGTCATCTTCTGCCAGCCTTCCCAGTCTTCCTCGTCCAGACCATCCTCGATCGAGGCGATCGGGTATTTTCCGCAGAGCTGTTTCCAGTGTGCAATCAGCTCCTCGGAGGTGAAGTGTTTGCCGCTCTTCGGAAGCAGATATTCGCCCTTCCTGCCGCTCTTCCACTCGCTGGATGCCGCATCCATCGCCAGGACAAAATCCTCGCCCGGCTTATATCCGGCTCTCTCCACTGCCTCTAAGATGCACTGGATTGCTTCTTCGTCACTTCCCAGATCCGGTGCAAAACCGCCCTCATCGCCGACGGAGGTTGCCAGTCCGCGCTCTTTAAGCAATGCTGCCAGTGCATGGAACACCTCGGTACACCAGCGGAGTCCCTCGCAAAAGCTCTCCGCGCCAACCGGCATAATCATGAACTCCTGTACATCGACGGTATTTGCCGCATGCGCACCGCCGTTTAAAATGTTCATCATCGGAACCGGAAGACGGTTTCCAGATACGCCGCCGAGAAAACGGTACAGTGGAAGGCCATACGCATTGGCTGCCGCCCATGCGCTCGCGATCGAAGCTGCCAGAATCGCATTCGCACCCAGCTTGGATTTATCCTTTGTTCCGTCCGCCTCGATCATCGCTTTATCAACCGCATAGATGTCCGCCGGATCCATGCCCCTTAACGCCTCTGCAATCACGGTATTCACATTCTGGACTGCTTTCTGTACGCCCTTTCCGCCGAAACGCGACTTGTCGCCGTCGCGCAGCTCCAGAGCCTCAAATTCACCCGTCGATGCGCCGCTCGGTGCCGCGCCGCGTCCCATGCTTCCGTCTGACAGATAAACCTCTGCCTCCACGGTTGGATTTCCTCTCGAATCAACAATCTCCCGTCCAATCACCTTTTCAATTTCCAGATGCTTCATAGCTCGTCCCTTTCCGCCGCGTGGGCTTATGTGATTTTTATTTTGTCTAACCCGAAATCAGGAAACTTTCCGCTTTTTATTGTCGGCGTTTTTCTGTTTTCTATTCATAGTCTCCACAGTTTTCCTCTGCCCCGCGTCCGGCAGGGCAACGGAGTCCACGCTTCTTTCTTTCACATTCATAATCAGCATCTGCAGGCGGTTTTCCAGATTGGCAAAGCTCACATCCGGATCGTAGTCAAGCGGCAGGATCTGGGCGTCCGGGTACATTTCCCGCAATTTTTTTACGATGCCGCGTCCTACCACATGGTTTGGCAGGCAGCCAAATGGCTGTAAAATCACAAATGCCCGGCAGCCGTGCGCCGCATGGTGCAGGATCTCGCCCGGAATCAGCACGCCCTCGCCCGCGTCAAAGGTGTGCGGGATGATCGGGTCACTTTCCTTTACCAGTTCCGGCAGGCGGCAGACCGGCGTATAGAGCGGATGCTGTTTCGCAATCCGATCCGCTGCCGCGTGCGCAGCGTCAAATACCCGGTTCGCCACATGGTACCAGGTTTTCTTGACAAACGGCTTTTTCAGATGATACGTCCGAATCTGCTCATCCTGGCAGAAATAGGTTTTTCGGATGACATCCGTCATGCGCGCCTCGATGAGCTCAAACCCGTTTTTCTCCAGATACCGCTCAATCTCATGGTTCGCGCCCGGATGGAAATTGAGCAGATACTCGCCGACAATCAGGACGCGCGGGCGCGGCTGGCTCCGGTCATATTCGATCGCATTCATCCGCTGGATCGCCTTTTTAAAGCCCTTCAAAGCACCCGAAAGTCCATGATGTTCCAGGCCATCCACGACAAAGTCCATCGCCTCATCAAATGCCCTATCACTGCTTCCCGCCGTTTTCTCATATGGACGGATCTTTCGAAGCAGCTCTTCCAGAATATCGATCATCGGAAGTGCCCCCGCCAGACGAATCGCCGATAGGAGATTCATCCGGAATCCCGGATGCAGATCGTGATAATCGACGTCATCATTCGTCAGGATCGCCACCTCCGGGTATCCGGCATCGTCAAGTGCCTTGCGGAGCAGCGCGCTGTAATGGGTCAGACGGCAGTCACCGATGTATTTTCCCATGCCGATCGCCGTCTCGGACGGCACATACTGCCCGCTCCGAAGTGCTGCCAGCGCCTCACCGATGACGATCTGCGCCGGGAAACAGATATCATTGTGGACATACTGCTTTCCGAGACGGATCGCCTCTTCCCTGCCGACCGCCAGCGGAACTGCCCGGATTCCCTGTGTCTTCAACGCCGCCGACATAATCCGGCAGAACGCGTGGGAGGTGTTCGGAACCAGAACCGTGCGCTTCTTGCGGTCTTCCGCCTCAAATTTAACCGGATATGGATCCGATAGTTCGTGAACCTGCCAGGATTTCTGGATGCCCGATGCTGTGTCAGCTGCCTGTTCCGGGGCATCTGCATTTAAATTTGTTCGAGAAGACAGCTGCATTTCCACGCCCGGTTCCAACGTAACTGCCGCTTCCGCCAGCGCCAGCCGTTCTTCTGCTCCCATTGCTGCCGCCATCCCGCGTTCATCTCCGCCATTTTCCTTTTCCTGTCGGCCTGTTCCAAGCGGTTTTTCCAGTTTCTCCGCCATCTCCCGTTTCTTCCGCCGCATGTTGATCGTCTCCAGGAAGGAACGCACCCGGATCCGCAGCGGTCCCTGTACCTCGCTCTCGTCAAGTTTCAGGATCAGCGGTGATTTTCCGGAGATTTCCCGCATCATACGCTGGATCTCATCCGACAAGTACGCATCATGCCCGCATCCAAAGCTTACAAACTGGACATATTCCAGATTCTGGCTCTGTGCCGCCAGAACCGCGGACGCCAGCATCCGCGCGTGGTAATTGTTTACGACATCCAGACGGCTGTGGCTTAAATCCACATCTTCAATGCCCGGAACAGAATCTGCCGTCAGAACCGGAACGCCGAACTCAGTCAGAAGCTCCGGCAGGCTGTGGTTGACAAGCGCATCGTTCTGATACGGTCTTGACGCCAGCACCACCGCATAGCGCCCCTCTTTTTCCACCTCTTCCAGAACCTTCGCTCCCGCCTCTTTCAGGCGGCTCCGGAACTGCCGCATCGCATCATTTCCTGCGAGAACCGCCTTTTTTGTTTCCGACGGCTGGATGGAAAATGTCTGTTCCATATATGTAATAAGCTGACGTTCTTTATCTTCTTCCCTGTACCAGTAAAATAATGGTGCATCAAACGGAATCCCCCACTGTTTTTCCGGAGAATCCGAGTTGCGGATCACAAGCGGATATCCCTTCACGACTGCACACATGGACTCACTCGTCGATTCCGTATTTTCCGATCCGATTGCCGCGATCGACGGCATAAAAATACGATCCACTTTCTTCTTCACCAGATCGCGGATATGCCCGTGCACCAGTTTTGCCGGAAAGCAGACAGTATCTGAAGTTACCGCGCTTAAGCCTTCCTCAAACATCTTGTGCGTGCTCGGGGATGAAATCTGAATTTCAAAGCCCAGCGAGCGCCAGAATGTCGTCCAGAACGGCATCGTATCCCAGAAAGCAAGGACGCGCGGCAGACCGATGGTTATATTTCGCCGCACAGTATCCGGCACAGCCTTCGGCACAAGACCCGTCTTAGCGGCTGATCGCTCTGCACAACTCTTTGCAGACGGCACATCCTCGTTTCCCGCTCGATCCAGATAATCTGCAAACAGGAGTTCTTCCCGCAATTTATAGAGATTTGGCACTTTATTCCGGTTTTCGGACGCTATTTTCAGTCGCTCGCGCACCTTCACATCCTTCGGATCGCCAAGAATCTCGCCCCGCTCACAGCGGTTGTTCGTGATCCATGAGGTTCCATTCGAAAACCGCACCACCGCACGCTGACAATGGTTCATACAGAACGGACACGGCACGTTCGCCTCCTGCTGCCAGGTCAGGGACTCCATTTGATCCAAACCAATAAAATGCGGCTGTTTCTGGCTTTTTGCCTCTTCCTTCGCTAAAAGCGCCGCACCGATCGCCCCCATAATGCCCGGATACGGCGCCCGGATCACCGGACGGCCGACATACTGTTCCAGCGCACAGAGAACCGCATCATTTTCAAACGTTCCGCCCTGTACGACAATCCTCTTTCCCAGGGAATCCAGGTTCGACACACGGATAACCTTTGTAAATACATTTTCAATGATCGAACGGCACAGCCCCGCCATGATGTCCTCCGGCAGCTTTCCATTTCTCTGCTCCGTCACGATACTGCTCGTCATAAAGACGGTACAGCGGCTTCCGAGCGCAGCCGGATGCTGCGAAGAAAATGCCTTTTCAGCAATCTCCCGCGCCGGAATATGCAGGGAGGATGCAAAATTTTCCAAAAATGACCCGCAGCCGGATGAGCAGGCTTCATTCACGACAATATTCGTGATAACGCCATTGTCCAGCCAGATTGCCTTCATATCCTGACCGCCGATGTCCAGAAGAAACGTCGCATCTGGCGTATATTTTGCCGCCGCACGCGCGTGTGCCACCGTCTCAACCGCGTGTGTCTCTGCCGAAAATGCGCGCGAAAACAGCATTTCTCCATAACCGGTTGTCCCGGCTGCCAAAATCTCCAGCCGCACGCCGTGGGACGCATACTTTTCCCGCATCGCAATCAGTGCTTTCTTTGCCACCGTCAGCGGATCGCCTTGATTCGGCGCATAAAAAGAATCCAAAAGTTCCTCGTTCTCATCTAACAGGACAAATTTTGTCGTCGTACTGCCCGAATCGATACCCAGGTATGCCTGCAGCGTACTGCCCGACTGTGGATATACCGTTTTGCGTTCCGGGCGTCTGTGTCTCTCCTGAAATTCTGCCTGCGCCGCCTGGTCAGAAAAAAATGGACGGGAACGGAACGAGCCTTCCGCCATCTCATCTCCATTTCCGGCTTCACTTTGTTTCTTTGCTTCCTCGCGCGCCGCACGCACCTTCTCGATCCGAGCTAACAGTCCGTCTGCCGTGGCGAGCGCCTCTTCCTTCGAAAAAAGCTTCCCTGCCGCACGCGCCGCACCGCAGGCAATCAGAAGTTCCGGCCGGTCCGGACTTAAAATTTCCTCCGGCCGAAGGTCCAGACGTTCAGCAAACACGCGCACCAACGTCCGGTTAAAGGTTAGCGGACCGCCCTCAAAGACGACCGGCTTCTCGATCGAAAGTCCCTGTGCCAGACCGCCGATCGTCTGTTTGGCAATCGCATGGAAGGAGGAAAGCGCCAAATCTGATTTTTTAACCCCCTGATTTAAAAGAGGCTGGATGTCGGTCTTGGCGTACACGCCGCACCGTCCGGATATATCATATACGGTTGTTCCCTGTGCCGCCAGCGCGTCAAATTCCTCAACCGGTGTCTTAAGAAGAGAAGCAATCTCATCCACAAACGCACCGGTGCCGCCAGCACAGCTGCCGTTCATCCGCATATCTGCGACCTGCAGCTCGCCCGTCCGTTTATCCCTCTGGAAAAAGATAATCTTCGCATCCTGTCCACCCAGCTCGATCGCCGTTCCGATTTCCCCGTACATGGCTTTCAAGGCGATCGAGTTCGCCACTACCTCCTGTACATAAGGGATCTCCAGCTCTTCCGAGAGGTGCTTTGCGCCCGAACCGGTCATCGACGTCAGAAATGTCCGTCCCGCAAGCGTCTCCTTCACCAGTTTTACAGCTCTCGCCACGCTCTGAAGCTGATCCGAGTGATGGCGTGTATAGTCCGAAAACAGGACTTTTCCCGTTGCCGCTTCCATCACTGCCACCTTCGTCGTCGTTGAGCCAACGTCAATTCCGACGAGAATCTGTTCCTGTCCGTTTTTTCCCTTCTGTTCCATTCTGTATCTTCTAACTCCTTTATCCCAGATGTCTGCAAACTTGTGCGGCAATTCTATCCGACACAAGCAGCCTGCGCCCTGTCATTCCTTTCTCTTCATCTTAACAACTTCTTAGCGTCCGCCAAAACATGAAGAAGAGGCATACGGTTTTTCCCCGCACACCTCTTTACCGTATGGATCTGTACTTATCTGCCTTCCAGCGTTCTGTACAGCCATAAATATGCTACATTCTAACAAATTTAAAATAAAAAGTCAATTCCCGGCAGCGTGAACCGTGACACAGTAACATATCATCTGCCTGTTAGTGCATCAGCCCTGCGTAGAGTTCCGTCGGCACATACGCCTCCACGTAAATGCCATCTTCCCGGTACTCTTCTTTTAAAAGCTGACCGTATTTGCGGATCGTCTGGATGCGTCCGGCTTCCTGGTAAGAAAATACCTTTTCGAGGTAGATCTTGCGGTTTCGCAGAATCATTTCCAGAATATCTTTCAGCTCGTCCAGCCCCGCGCCCGTCTTCGCGGAAATCTGCACCTGATAATCAGAACGCAGATCTTTCAGCGTCTCCGGCTCTTCCACCTGATCCATCTTGTTAAAGACTGTTACCACCGTCTTATCGCCGATCTCCAGCTGACGCAACGTATCATATACGACATACATCTGCGTGTCCATCTGCGGGTTCGACGCATCGACCACATGGAGGACAATATCGCTATAACGCGCCTCCTCCAGCGTACTCTTGAACGCCTCGATCAGATGGTGCGGCAGTTTGCGGATGAATCCGACCGTATCTGTCAGCAGGATCTCCTGTCCGCTCGCCAGCTTTAATCCGCGCGTCGTCGGATCCAGCGTCGCAAACAGTTTATCCTGTGCCAGGATTCCTGCACCCGTCAGGGTGTTTAAAAGCGTTGATTTACCGGCATTCGTGTAGCCGACGATCGCCGCCGACAGCGTATATTTCCGGTCGCGCTGTTTTCTCGTCACCTCGCGGTGGCGTTTGACATCTTCCAGTTCCGACTTGAGCTGCCCGATCCGCTCATGAATCAGACGGCGGTCCATCTCCAGCTTCTTTTCACCCGGTCCTCTCGTACCGATACCGCCGCCCAGACGGGACAGGGAACTGCGCAGTCCGACCAGGCGCGCTGCGCGGTAACGCAGCTGTGCCAGCTCAACCTGGATTTTTCCCTCGCTCGTTGTCGCATGTGCCGCGAAAATATCGAG
>Ga0129310_1002569_pt1 | contig 13263 bp, 10 predicted proteins | sample Go1ome_2_FD_94433 | JGI IMG/M metagenome (GOLD analysis project Ga0129310, IMG submission 94433) | Western lowland gorrila individual fecal microbial communities from Wisconsin, USA - Go1022A metagenome | ecosystem: Host-associated > Mammals > Digestive system > Large intestine > Fecal | place...
ACCCGAAGAAGAACGCGGCCGCAACCATCGGCTCCAACTATATGGGCGACGCCAACGCGCAGAAGTGCTCGGATATCGTGAAGCTTGCGGGCTACAACTATTCTGAGTACCTGTACGACGAGCACCGCGCAAAGTACCCGGACTGGTTCATCTATGGCAGCGAAACCGCGTCTGCCGTGCGCTCCCGCGGAATCTACCGTTTCCCGGCGGACGCTCCGTCGCTTACGGGCGTGGATTATCAGTGCTCTTCACTTGATAACAGCGTTGTCGGCTGGGGCTCATCTGCGATGAAGTCCTGGAAACTCGACCGCGACTGCAAATTCTGCGGCGGTCAGTTCATCTGGACGGGATTTGACTATATCGGCGAGCCTACCCCGTACGACACCAAGAACAGCTATTTCGGAATTGTTGACACAGCCGGTTTCCCGAAGGATATCTACTACTTCTACCAGAGCGTATGGCTCACGCCGGAGCAGAAGAACGTGCTTCACATCGTGCCTTCCTACTGGGATTTCATGCCAGGCGAAGAGGTGGACGTTCTGATTTACAGCAACGCGCATCATGTGGAGCTGTATCTCAACGGAAAGCTCATCGGCAGCCATGTGATGAACCTTGACGCGGACAAGGAAATGCGCGCGCGTTTTGTGGTTCCGTTTGAGCCTGGCGTTATCAGCGCAAAGGGCTATGCGGAGGACGGCAGCGTGGTTTCCGAGCAGGAGCTGAGAACTCCGGGCGACCCCGCAGCAATCGTTATCCGTACAGACCGTGATATGCTCATGGCGGACGGCAGGGACATCGCGTTTGTTGAAATTTCCGTAGCTGATAAGGACGGCATTGAGGTCGGAAACGCGCGCAACCGCGTGAAAGTCGAAGTATCCGGCGCTGGCAGACTTGTAGGACTGGATAACGGCGACTCCACGGATTACGACAGCTACAAGGACAACAACCGCAGGCTCTTCTCCGGAAAGCTCCTGGCAATGGTGGAAAGCACCCTGGAGCCGGGCGAAATTACTGTCCGTGTACAATCTGAGGGGCTTGCAGCAGCTGAACTGAAGCTGAATACTGAGGACTGCGGAGCTCCCGATGGCGTCAGCGTTGTCACTGAAAACAAGTTCCCGTATCTTAAAACGGAATATACAAACGAAATCCCGGCGCGCAAGCTCATTACGGTAACGGATATCGACAAGTTTACGCCGGAGCGCACCACGGGCGAGCTGCGTGTGAAGCTCTTCCCGGAGAACAGCACATACAGCGACATCAAGTGGAGCGTAGTACGCAGAAACGGCGTAGAGAGCAATCTCGCGACGGTTGAATGGGATGGCGAAAAGGCAGTCATCACCGCAAAGGGCGACGGCGAATTCTGCGTACGTGCAATGGTACATAACGGCGCAAAGCACCCGCAGATTGTGGCTGATATCCCGTTCGTAGCCGAAGGTCTGGGCGCGGCATATAAGGACGCCTACAGCTTTATCAATGCGAATAAGCTTGACAGCTCCAATGTGCCGACAAACATGATAGAGGACGGCGCAATATCCAATTTCGATGGCAGAACCGTAATGACATATAAGGATATTGATTTCGGAAAGACCGGAGCAGAGTACATCAATATTAACATCGGCGCATGCTGCGATATTCCCGTGGAAATATGGGACGGCGCTCCGGAGGACGGTAAGCTCCTGTGCTGTGTGAACTTCGCAAACAATGGCCACTGGTGCGGTTTCGCGGGTCAGTCCTTCCAGCTTGCCGAGCGCCTTACGGGCGTCCATGACGTCAGCGTTGTTATAAGCGACAGAATAATCTTCGGCGGAATTTACTTCATACCCGTTCAGCGTGCGTACGACACGAACTGGACCGGCGAGGCTGACAGCGTTTACGGCGATGAGTACAAGATCACCGGCAGAAGCGTAACCGAAATCGGCAACAACGTTATCATCAATTACGACGCGCTTGACTTCGGTGATATCGGTCCCAGGCACCTTATAATTTGCGGTACGACCGGTAATCCCATGAATCAGATACAGCTGCGCTATACTCCCGCGGGCGGCTCTCAGAAAACTGTTCTCCTGGAGTTCCGGCAGAACGGCGGCAAGGAGCAGCTTTTCAAGGTTCCGCAGATAACCGGAGTTAATGACATCAGCTTTGTATTTATGCCTGGCTCGAAATTCGACTTTGACTGGTTCAGATTCGAATGAACGCTCGCCAGCCATCTGCCTGGCTCGAAATTCGGCTTTGACTGGCTTATGTTTGAGTGACTTCTTGCCAGATCGCAAATTTGATTCTAAAAACGCGAAAGGGAGGGGAAAACCGCTCCCTTTTGTTTATTGTAACCAAATTGTAAGAATATTGTAACCGAAATGCTATTGAATTTTATGGCGGACATGTTGTATAATAAATATGCAGACCAATTCACATAAAGTGACTGAAAGGGCGGTGCATATATGAAAAATAACATAATTCTTATTCTGGTTGTGACGGTTATCAGCATTGCTGTTATAATTATAAGTGTAATGGTTAGCATGGGAGGACACGGCAGCGAAGGAAGCTCCTCCGGGACTTCCGGCTCATCGACGTCAGATACTTCCCGCACTGAGCCAGTTACTTCAGTCACTGAGGAAAATTCCGAGCCGGAGCCGGTTTCAGTCCAGAGCGATCCCCAGACGTCCGAATCCAGCCGCACGGAGGATATACCGGAAACCGGCACGGCGGCTGATATCATTGCACTTGCGCGCTCCCTTATCGGAACTGACTTCGCCGACGGCGGCGAAACCCCGGCAGGCGGCTTTGACAACAGCGGATTTATATATTATGTTCTCCGCGAAAATGGTTATATCACCTGTCCGCGCGGCGTATCCGCGCAGTCCGAGATGGGCGCGGTTCTGGGATACGATGAGGTAAAGCCAGGAGATCTGGTGTTTTTCTCGGAAAGCGGGACAACCGCTGAGTTCGGAGGTATTTATGCAGGAAACGGGGTAATGGTGGCTTGCCTTATGCCCGGAACGCAGGTCAAGGAAGTGGATATAACTTCGAATTATTACACGTCGCATTTTTACCGTGGAGTGGGTATCATATAAGTAAAAGGACGGGGGTTATCCCGTCCTTTTTTGTTGTATGAAAAAATCGTATTGTCTTTTGGGTAAAAATTATTCAAAAAAAGTTGATCAACCACTTGAAAACGTTTACAAAGTATGCTATAATAGTTCCATCGGCTGGTACAAAGGAGAATGTATTACAGCCAGAACCGTAAATCATTCGCAGCAGCCCTGTGAAAAAACCGAAAGGAATAAAGTTGATGGAACAGAAAATCTATTCAGTTGAAATGGGTCCGGCAAAGTGCGCTGTCGATCTTGGCGACGGAAGTGAGCGCGGCGAGTACGTAAACCAGGATTATATCCTCCACAAGATGGGCAGACCACACCGCGCTGTCAGCCTGATGTATTGCTATTATCCGCTGGATAAGACATGGCCTGTACGTGCGCGCGACGCGTTCGCAGACCAGGAAGTCAGCTTCCAGTGGGATTATCCGTATGACGATTATTTCACCTACAAGGGCGGTATCGGAGGAACCACCGACGGAGAGCCTTTCACTTGCATGAAGGATGTACGCCGCCATGGTCAGGACGTTATTCTCACTCTTACAATCGACCCGAACCTCACTGACGAGTATCTCATCAAGATTGCACAGGAGCTTCGTACCTACGGAAGAATGCAGCTCCGTATCAATCACGAGGCTACTGGTAACTGGTTCAGCTTTACCAAGCGCGCTACATATCAGCAGATAGCTGATTTCTATGTTCGTTTCCATAATATCATCAAGAAGGAAGCGCCGAACGTTTCGACTATCCTCTGCATCGGCGGCGTTGAGCACCCCGAAAAGGGCGGAGAGATCGAGATGGAGAAGGAGTTTGCTGACGCAGTACGTGCAACTGATATCTGGTCCGTTGACAAGTACATGAGCCTTCACTGGGGCTGGCCATATGACGTGGCAGACGTTGGCGGAACAAGCTTCAGCAGAAGCAAGGTGTCTGACACATACAATCTTACAAAGCTCTCCCAGAAGCGTTATAAAGAGCTTTGTGGCGGAGTTCAGAAGCCGATGGTAATGAGCGAGTTCAATGCGGACGGCGACGTTACCGGTCCGTATGACCAGGCGGCAATGATCAAGGAGTTCTGCGACCTGCTCAAGAACGACCCCGAACAGGGCTGGTTCAGCGGATTTACATTCTATCAGTTCCGCGACCGCGGCAGACTGGGACTTGAGATCGAGGATCCCAACAACCCCGATGTAGGTATCGAGCAGCCCGCGCTCCAGACATACAAGGAGATCATTCACGACGAGTATTTCTATCCGTCCGTAAAGCAGGGCACTGAGGCAACATTACCCGTAACGCTGCGCTGGGGTGGCAGCGAGGACGCTACAGGCATTGCTATCCCGCTTCACTTCGACAAGAGCCCGGTATTCTGCGAGGCTACTTTTGACGAGCCGCTCAACCTTATGATGGAGATAAACGGCAAGTGGTTCTACAAGAGCCCCGAAGCTAAGACTATAGACTTCATGCCTGCATTCTTCGAGAAGCCCCTTGACGGCGCGGCAGACCTTACCCTCAAGATATTTGCTCCTCCCGCGACCGGCGAGAACGATCCTTCACAGGGCGCCGACTGGCAGACAAACTATTATACCACAATGACTAAACTCCCGGATATCAGAATTCGCTTTGCTCCCATCATTGAGGGATAAAATAATACAGGGACGGTAATCCGCCCCTGTACTGTTTTAATGCCAGTTCCCTTTAAATGTCAGATGGTGCCGGAAACCACGAGCACTCCTACAGAGGGAGTAACAGCGAATGCGCCGGTAGTTTCATTCCGGGCAAATGCGGCAGCGTCTATCTGTATCGTTCCGGCGGCGGTTTCAAAAGCTCCTGTTGTCTGGTCGTAGGTGTAGTCCCTGCCGGCGACAAGCGCGGTTCCGTTGTAAGTTGCTGTAAGTCCCTGGAGAGCCGGGTCGAACGTATCCTCGACTATTGCGGCGACTGCGGCGTCAGCCGGTGCGTTTCCAGTGTTCTGGATAACAAAGGTATAGGTTATTTGTCCGTTGGCCGTAACCGTTGTCGGTTCGACAGACTTGCTGATGGAAAGGAGTACGCGGTCTGATACCGTGACTACCTCGTCCGCCGCAATGATCTCGGCTACACCGCGTCCCTCTGCGGTTGCGGTGTTTGTGATGGTCGAGCCGGCTTCGGACGGCGCGTAAATGTTCGGGCGCACTTCGTAGATAAGCATTGCATTGCCGTTTGCTGGAACGCTTACCCTCGGTATCACAAGAGTTTCTCCGGCGTCTGGGTCAAGCTCCGGCTGTAATACGCCGTTCACGTAGTATCTGAGGGATCCTTCAATATAGCTCAGCGGAACCAGTGTAGCTTCATTCCACTGGTATGCGCCGAGGTTATCAGTTACCGTCAGTCCCACGAGAGCTTCTGCGCTACTGTTGGTTATGCTTATCACATAGGTCGTGTCCTCGTCAGTGTAGTATTCCGGACGTACTGCGGTCTTTGTGATCTCAAGCGACTGTACGATATTTCCAACAACTATGTTGGAATTCGTCACTGTATCATTATATCTCAGGCTTGCCTGATTTGTAAATTCTGCCATAAATGCCTCCGTAATCTTTGTTTTCGGGAATTATTTTCCCTTACATAATATGATTTCCGGCATGATGTGGTACCTTTAATTTCCGCTTCTTTTTCGGCTTGCAATGCACAGAATAATCATGTGCCGCGTTGACAAGCATGTAAAAAAAGCATATCTATTACACTTCGATTTCACACGGATTTCACATATGTACTGTATACTATGACGAGCCGTGAGGAAATACGCTTTCGGAGGTTGACCATGACAAACTACAGAACAGATTTCGCGGCACTTGAAAAGAAGCTCGCAGATAAGCCCGTGGATCCCGGAAATCTCATCACTCCGGACCCGACACCGAACACTCAGCGCCTGTGGGAGTATCTGAAAAGCTGCTATGGAAAAAAGTTTATTTCCGGTCAGCAGTACCTGTGGGAGGACGAAAAAGAGGACCTCGTATATTGGAACACCACTGGAAAGATACCTGCGATCCGCGGATATGACTTCATGGGTATCAGCGGACTTGCCCGCGGATACGACCAGCTCGGAAGAGCGCTCGACTGGGCACGCCGTACTGGCGGAATACTCACGATGTGCTGGCATTGGAATGCGCCGGACGATATGGACGACATCGCGAAGCTCAGCTCGTTCTATTACAAAACGACGAATTACGACCGCAAGACCGGATTTGACATAGTACGCGCAATGCAGGAGGGAACTCCGGAGCATGAATTTGTTATCTATGAGATAGACCTTGTTGCAAACGCGCTGAAAATGTTTGAGCAGGCGGATATCCCGGTGCTCTGGCGTCCGCTTCACGAAGCGGCGGGGAACTGGTTCTGGTGGGGAAACCGCGCGGAGACAGGGAAGCAGGATCCGGAGAGCATTGAAGCGTATAAGAAGCTCTGGTACACCATATTTGACAGGTTCATGAATCTTCACAAGCTTCGCAACCTTATCTGGGTGTGGAATGGGCAGGCTCCGTTCATGGCGGTGGAGCCTAACACATATGACATCGCAGGCGAGGACATTTACGACGAGATACCGAATCATGGCTCTCAGCTGGAGCGATTCAAGGGCGTCAGCAGTTATACCCACGGAAAGATGATAACCCTCTCCGAGTGCGGGAGCATTCCCGAACCGGACGAGATGGAAAAGGAAGGCGCCACATGGCTGTGGTGGCTGCCCTGGTGGGGAAGCTTCGTGTACGACACGGACGACAAGTGGCACCCAATTCTTGATGAAAACGGAATGCCGCGTCCTAATCCCAAGTACATGGACGAAGCGTTCCTGAAGAGGATATTTTCTGACCCGCGGGTAGTCACTCTAGAGGATCTCCCGTGGTATGACAAAGAGAAAAAGCCGCTTCCATACGCACTTCATCAGCGGCTTTTAAATAAATAATCATGGCAATAAGGAAAGGAAACAGGAAAATGAAAAAGTTTTTAGCAACAATGGCTGCACTTGCAGTTGTGACAGCGGCATTCACTGGCTGCTCCAACAATAATAACAGCTCTGACAGCTCCTCTGCCGCAGACAGCAGCAGCTCAACTTCTCAGACAACATCTGAGGCAACTTCTGACACCTCTACCCCCGCAGCTGACCGCACTGCACAGGACATCACAAACGCAGTTTTTGAGAGCGTTGACTGGGTAGCTTCCGAGCAGATCACTGATGCAGAGATTGCAGAAACTATGTTAGGACTTGACCTCAGCCTGCTTGATGACTATTCTATTTTTGTTCCGATGATGAGCGTTCACCTTGACGAGCTTATCGTTGTAAAGCCCAAGGCTGGCAGCGAGGCTGACGTTGAGAAGCAGCTTACCGCACACCTGGATTATATCAAGAACGGTGCAGCGTTCTATCCCGAACAGGAGATCGCAGCAGCCGGCGCAGTTATGGGACAGACCGACGACGGATATTATTATCTGGTAGTACACCAGGTAGGCTCTGATATCGCAGAGGTGATCAAGAACTATAAGCCTGGCGACGAGGTTCAGAAGATCGAAGTTCCCGAACCTGATTACGGCGACGGCGTTATGACAGCCGAGGACGGCGACAACGGTATTGTCGCATATTGATTGGCTATATCCTATAAGCTTGAGACCGTCGAAAAAGTCCCGTTGGGACTTTTTCGCCGAACATCCACGCCGCGCGCACGGTTTGTCGGCTTTGCCGACAAACCAGCGTAAGACCGAAGGTCGTCGCCTTGCGTAAGGCGCAGCCGTCGCTTAGACACTTGCGCGGATAGAAGTATTTTTTGACCCGGCAAAGCTGGGTCAAAAAATGGATTTCAAATGCCCGCTTCGCGGGCAAAAGATACTTTTTCGACAAGCTGGAGCTCCCGCTATAAGCGGGAGCTTTTTGCATCTGGCCATGGCATTCGTTATCATTCTGGTACTTGATATATACCCAGATATGTATTAAAATAATAGTATAAAGAAAAGGCGTTTGCCGAAAAAGGAGACATTACAATGGAACTAAAGAAAACAAGCACAAAGGATAATCTGCTGAAAATCTGCGTCACTGCTATGTTTGCCGCGCTTATCTGCGTTGCAACGATGCTTATTCAGATACCGTCGCCGTTGAATGGTTACGTGAACTTTGGTGACTGCTTCATACTTATTGCAGCATGGGTGCTCGGTCCCGTTTACGGATTTGCTGCGGGTGGAATCGGGTCTGCTCTTGCTGACCTCTTCACCGGATACGTACATTATGTTCCCGGAACTCTGGTCATCAAGGGACTTATCGCAGTCGCGGCTGCTCTTATATGCCGTGCTCTGCTAAAAAAGGTTACTAAGTTCCCGACAGCGGCTTATATCGTAAGCTCCCTCGTCGGCGAGATGATTATGGTCGGCGGTTACTACCTGTATGCCGCTCTGCTTCTTGGCAAGAGTTTCGCCGGAGCTGCTGCGAGCGTCCCCGGAAACCTTATTCAGGGCGCTTTCGGAATGATATGCGGTGTTGTAATTATTCGAATAATTGCTAGGACAAAGGTACTCAGTAAATTTGCGACCTACGCAGTTCAGTAAAATACGAAAATGGAATAAGGGCGCTGTATAATGCAGCGCCTTTTTTGCTGCCATGCACTTGACAAATTCTCCCGCAGCGGTTAAAATAGTATTCGGACACTATAAATCAAATGAAAGGAACTCATATGAAAAAACGTATCTTTGCATTGTTACTGACAGCTTCTCTGGCAGTCGGGATGACGGGCTGTTCAAATGCCGGTATATCCTCGGACAGCAGCCAGGCTACTGAAAGCCAGGGCGCTCAGACGGAGGAGGTCCAGGAAACCCAGGTAAAGAAGAACGTTAAGGTCACTATCGAAGGCACCAAATTCATGGTGAACGGTAAGGAACTGTGGATTAACGGCGTAAACACACCATGGCAGAGCTGGAATGATTTCTGTGGAAACATGGACGAAGTCGCATGGGAAGAAACCTTTGCGCTGCTCCAGCAGGATAACATCAACTGCACACGTATCTGGATAAACTGTAACGGTACCGGAGTTGTCAGTCTTACGGAGGAGGGGATGGTGTCCTCAGTGAACGAGGATCACTGGACTGACCTTGACAAGCTTTTCGCGCTTGCCGAGAAGTATGAAGTCTATGTAATGCCTACGCTGCTCTCATTCGATCACTTCAAGGACAACAACACCGGAAAGCAGAAGTGGCGTGACCTGGTAATGTCAAATGCCGGCTGCGACGATTATGCCGAGAAGTACTGCGCTGAGTTTGCTAAGCGATATAAGGACTGCGACTGGATAATGGGCGTTGACCTGATGAACGAGCCTGACTGGGTATATGAGAACGAGGAATGCGGAAAGCTCCCCTGGGAGAACCTCACATACCTTTTCGCAAAATGCTCCCAGGCGATACACGAAAACAGCGACATGCTGGTAACTGTAGGACTTGGAATGCCGAAGTACAATTCCGATAAGTTCAACGGAAACATGGTATCTGATGAGCGTTTAAAGGAAGCCGCAGGAAACGACAAAGCGTACCTGGACTTCTACAGTCCGCATTATTACAGCTGGGAGCGCTCCTCTTTCGGATTCCCGTTCACCACAACTCCTGTGGAGTACGGACTTGGCACCGAGAAGCCATGCGTGATAGGCGAGACCTCCAACGATGACAAGGCATATAAGATGACCTGCGAAGAGTTCTATCAGTCCGCATACGACAACGGCTGGAACGGCGTGCTTGTATGGATGGAGTACCGCACAGACGGAAGCAGCGGCTGTGACGAAAAGTGGTACAGATACGATCTTACAAAGGCTGCGACAAATGCCATGAACGAGCTTGTTCCTGAGAAGATACACCCCTGGAATGACGCTGAGTCCTGAGCCTCATAAAAAACGACTGCCCCTGCGCTAACGTGTGCAGGGGCATGTTTTTATCTGTTTTTGGGGAGCGTCAGCGTGAACGTTGTGCCGGTGCCCTCCTTGCTGCTGACGGTTATATTGCCGCCGTGCAGCAGAACTCCATGCTTCACGATGGACAGACCCAGACCTGTTCCGCCGATTTTCCGTGAATGGCTCTTGTCCGCTCGGAAGAATCGCTCGAATACTCTGTCTATGCAGTCGGCCGGAATTCCGATTCCCGTATCTGAAACGGTCACTGTAATGTCGGAGTCACTGTTGGTCACGTTTATATCGGCTCTTCCGCCCTCCCGGTTGTACTTTACTGCATTGTCCAGCAGGTTGTAGATTATTTCCTCCAGGACGGAGTGTATGCCAGTTATTTCAGCGCGCTCGCCTGTCACGTTTATTGTGACATGCTTCTTTTCAGCCGCGGAGCATAGCCGCTCGGAAGCCAGCTGCGCCAGCGTGAGGATATCCACGGTTTCCTCGTGGTCGGCGAATGAGTTCTCGTCCAGCTGCGAAAGTTTTATGATATCTTCGATAAGCGTTATCATACGTCCGGCTTCATCGCGGATATTCTTTGCAAATCCGGGGATATCCGCGGGCTTCACGATACCGCCGACCAGCATGTCGGATATTCCGTAGATCGTGGTGAGCGGCGTTTTAAGCTCATGGGATACATTAGATGTGAATTCCCTGCGCAGCTCCTCGCGCCCCTCTTTTTCGGTGATATCAAGGATTATGATAACTGCGCCAGTAACCTTGTTTTCTGTAATCACGGGTGTTGCGATGACCTGATATATCTTCTCGGAGATAGGCATATTTACTTCGCAGCGCTCGCCGGACAGCGCCTTTTCAACTGCTCCGCGGAAATTCTCGCTGCGGTTCAGCACAAGAACGCTGCGGCTGTCGCCGGTGAAATCTGAGCCAAGTATATTCAGTGCCGCTCTGTTATAGGAAAGAACCTCCGTCCGGCTGTCAGTTATTATGAATCCCTCGCTCATGTTTTCGGTTATAAGCGCGAATTCCTTGCGGCTTCTGGTAAGCTCTTCGATCTGGCGGTCGATCTCGTGGTTCTGATCGCTTATACGGTGGAGCAGGGGAGCAATCTCACCGTAGCTCTCGTTGATATCCGGATTTTTAAGGTCAATGCTGTTAATCGGCTTAACTACCGCCTTTGCGATCAGTGCAGCCACTCCCAGGGATACCATCGCGGATATCAGAATGACAAGCAGTACCTCCCACCACATTCCGCCTAGTCTGGCGAAAACAGTGTCCATAGTTCCGGAAACGCGGACCACGCAGTCGAAACCGATGGTACGCGCGCAGTACACAGTCATTTCAGACATGGTGTAGCTTTCGCGTATCGCTGTTCCGGTGCCGGACTGCTTCGCCGCCACTACCTCCTCGCGGTCAAGGTGGTTTTCCATTTCGGAGATATCCGCCTTGTTGTCGTAAAGCACCGTGCCATCAGCGGCAATGTAGGTTATACGGTTTTCAAATGTGCCGTGTATATCGGAACTGAGCTTTTCAAGGCTCTTTACGTCAAGCTCTGGAGTCGTATTTTCCATGGTGGCTGCCAGCAGCATTGCCTGTTGTTCCAGCTGGCTTCTGAAAAGCTGCTGTTCCTTTGTGTAGGCAACGCCGATAACCATTGCCACTGAGAATATAATTGCAACCAGTGACACGAGAAAAGCGCCGCTAAAAATTCGTTTTGTCATATTCTGCCTTTCATGTGGAACTGTTTATTCATCGGCTACTGCCTTGTAGCCGATTCCGCGTACGGTTTCAATCATGCTGCCACACTCGCCGAGTTTAAGACGAAGTGTACGGATATGTACGTCAACCGTGCGGCTCTCTCCGTCGAAGTCATATCCCCATACCTTGGAAATGAGCTTTTCGCGGGACAGGACAGTGCCCATATTATCCAGTAATGTGCAAAGCAGCTCAAATTCCTTGAATGTCAGCTGAACTTCCTTGCCGTCCACGCGGACGATATGTTTGGAAGTGTTTACATACAGCTTTCCGACGGAATATTCGGTCGTTGCTACGGTGTTAGTGCGCCGCATAAGCGCCTTTATCCTGGAAATTAGCTCCATTGTGCCGAACGGCTTTGCGAGGTAGTCGTCGGCGCCGCTGTCAAGTCCTATCACCTTGTCGTATTCGGAGCCTTTGGCGGTCAGCATGATCACCGGAAGCCCGGAGTACTCAGGATTTGCCCGGAGCTTGCCGAGCACGGAAAGTCCGTCCTCCTCTGGGAGCATTATATCAAGGAGCAGCACGCCGGGCTTTTCCTCTTTCAGCGCCTCCCAGAACTCGCTCGGACGTTCAAATCCCTTGGCTTCCAGTCCGGTATTGTTCAGCGCGTAAAGCACGAAGTTCCTTATGTTAGCGTCGTCCTCAAGCATGTAGATCATATGTTTCTCACTTTCCGTGTGCTCAGCGTTCTCCGGTTATGGAGTAGAGCACCCATTCTGCAATATTCGTCGCGTGGTCGGCGATTCGTTCCAGGTATTTCGCAGCCATCAGCAGATTCATGAAGTACTCTGCTTCCTCGGCGTCGCTTCTCACAAGTCCTATCAGTTCCTTTTTTACTTCCAGGAACAGAGAATCCACTTTATCGTCTGCGGAAATAGCCTGCTGTGCAAGCCTGATGTCCTTCTTGACAAAGGAGTCAACGCTCATTGTGACCATGCTTATAGCTTCATTAGCCATATCGGAAATATGTACTTTTCCGGCAAGATTTGTCGAACGCACAAACCCGGCTATCTCAGCGATATCCTGTGACTGGTCGCCGATACGTTCCATATCGGATATCATCTTCAGCGCCGAAGAAACGCTGCGCAGGTCGCGCGCTACCGGCTGCTGATGAAGCAGGAGCTTCATGCAGAGCGCTTCAATATCGTGCTCCATGTGGTCTGTTTCGACTTCGTTGTCGTTTACCTTTGCGATCATTTCATCGGTTTTTTCATTGAAAAGAGCTTTCGTGGCGCATGCAATGCTTTCCTCGCAGAGCGCGCCCATCTTGATAAGCTCGACATTGAGCTGCTCCAGCTGCTCGTCAAAACGGTTCCTCATATCATTACCTCCAATTATCCGAAGCGTCCGGTTATGTAATCCTCAGTGCGCTGATCCTGCGGATTTGAGAAGATCTGGTCGGTGTCGGCGTATTCTACGACCTCGCCCAGCAGAAAGAACGCGGTCTTGTCGGAGATTCTCGCCGCCTGCTGCATGTTATGAGTAACCATAACTATAGTATACTCCTTTTTCAG
>Ga0129310_1002570_pt1 | contig 13262 bp, 14 predicted proteins | sample Go1ome_2_FD_94433 | JGI IMG/M metagenome (GOLD analysis project Ga0129310, IMG submission 94433) | Western lowland gorrila individual fecal microbial communities from Wisconsin, USA - Go1022A metagenome | ecosystem: Host-associated > Mammals > Digestive system > Large intestine > Fecal | place...
CCATAGGTCCTGGCATTATGACTCACCTCCATTCTCATCAAAGTCGCCGCCACCCGTCTGGGTCTGGGCTTCATATACTTCTCTGTAAATCTCATTGGTACGAAGCAGTTCTTCATGGGGTGCAAATGCATCCACCTTACCGTCGTTCATGACGATGATACGGTCTGCATCCTGAATACTGGAGATACGCTGTGCAATGATGATCTTCGTCGTACCGGGGATCTCCGTGGCAAAAGCCTTACGGATCTTCGCATCGGTAGCCGTATCCACGGCACTGGTGGAATCATCCAGAATCAGTACCTTCGGCTTTTTCAACAGTGCTCGGGCAATACACAGTCTCTGCTTCTGTCCGCCGGATACATTGCTTCCGCCCTGCTCAATATAGGTATTATATTTTCCGGGCATCTTCTCAATAAATTCATCGGCGCAGGCCAGACGGCAGGCACGGATGCATTCCTCTTCGGTGGCGTTCTCATCACCCCAGCGGAGGTTCTCCAGAATCGTACCGGAGAACAATACATTTTTCTGCAATACCACAGATACCTCGTTACGCAGGGTCTCCAGGTCGTAGTTCCTGACATCCTTGCCGCCCACATAGACCGTACCCTCATTCACATCATACAGACGGCTGATGAGGTTCACCAGACTGGTCTTGGAGCTTCCGGTACCACCCAGGATACCGATGGTCTCTCCGGCTTTGATCTCGAAGTTCAGGTCATCTAACACCGGCTTCTCACTCTGCCTGTTATAGCGGAAGGTCACGTGATCAAAACGAATGCTGCCGTCCGTCACATCGTAGTCCGGCTGCTCGGGATTGGTGATGTCCGCTTTCTCTTCCAGCACTTCCGCAATACGCTTCCCGCTGGCAGCACTCATGGTCATCATAACGAAGATCATGGCTAACATCATCAGGTTCATCAGAATGGTCATGCAATAGGTCAGCAGACTCATCAGTTCACCGGTGGTCAGCTGACTGGAAACGATCATATGGGCACCCAGCCAGCTGATTCCAAGAATACAGCCGTATACGGTAAACTGCATTACCGGCCAGATGGTGACCATGGTACACTCAGCCTTTTTGAACATCTTATAGATGTTGTAGCTGGCTTTGTGGAACTTGTCGATTTCGTAATCTTCACGCACATAAGCCTTTACCACACGCTGCGCTGCCACGTTCTCCTGTACGCTGGCATTCAGATCATCGTATTTCCTGAACACTTCGCTGAAATATTTGGACACCGCCCGCATAATGAAGATCATGATGACTCCCAGAAATACGACAGCCACCAGATAGATACTGGCTACCCTTGCGTTGATCAGAAATGCCATCAGCATGGCACAGATCAGGCTGACCGGTGCACGGAAGCACATGCGTAAGAGCATCTGGTAGGCATTCTGGACATTGGTGACATCTGTGGTCATACGGGTGACCAGTCCTGCCGTAGAGAATTTATCAATGTTGGAAAAAGAGAAGGTCTGGATGTTCTCATACATGGCCTCTCTTAAGTTTCTGGCAAATCCGGTGGATGCCTTCGCACCGTATTTACCGCCCATGACACCGGCGAATAATCCGACAATGGCTGCCAGGATCATGTAACAACCGATGACAAAAATATGTTTCATATCTCCCGCCTGCACACCTTCATCAATGATGGATGCCATCAGGAGTGGAATCACCATTTCCATGGCTACTTCCAGGACCATGAATATCGGGGTGACAAGGGAAGCACTCTTATATTCCTTGATCTGTTTTGCTAATGTTTTAATCATAGCTGGTTTCCTTTCTTATAATTTCTGCTGTCCGTTCCCAGATTCTGCATCATCTTATCCAGAATACACAGAAAAGTCTCTTTTTCCTCCTCTGTCAGGCCGGCCTCCAGTTCCCGGTTAAAATTCCGGATCTGTTCTTCGATCAGATTGTGATGTTCAATTGCTTTTTCCGTCAACAGGATCCGTTTCAGTCTTGCGTCCTCCGTGGATGCCACCCGGACGATATAGCCCTTCTGCTCCATACTCTGCAGCATCACTGTGGCTGTGGATCTGCGGATCCGAAACTCCCGTTCCACATCCTTCTGGTAGACATCACCGTGCCTGCTCTTGTGATACAGATATCCTAAGAGCGGCCCCTGCATTCCGTTGAGTTCGTTCCCTTCCTGCTGGGCAAAGATCGCATCGATCTTCCGGCGGATCATGTTGTTGGCAGCCTTGATCTCAAATCCAAGCTGACGGTTCGTCAGTACACTTGTCTCCTCGTTCATCCTGCCTCCTTATGTGTTATTGAAAAATAAAAATGTTAGATAGCTAACCATTTTTGTTAGCCATCTAACATTATAGCGCAATCATTTTCGTTTGCAAGAAAAAAAGTATAAACTCTTTATAAACTCCTTCCGTCCTCCAGTACCCGGCTGAGGACTTCGTCTTCCAGCACCAGTTTTTTCGCGGCTTCCCGGTACTTTTCCTCGTGGAGGTAGGTGTGGCGGTGGGGCTTGATGGAAGGAGCCATGTCGATAGCCTTGAGGAAATCGGATTTCTTCATATGTAAGCCTGCCACATAATCCCAGAAGCCGGTATCCTTAAGCACGGTGCTGACACGGATGTAACGGTGATCCTGCACCTTTGCCATGATATAAGTGGCAATTCCCACCTGAATGCCATGAAGCTGCGGCACTTCCAGAATCTTATCCAGTGCGTGGGAAATCAGATGCTCACTTCCGCTGGTGGGTGCACTGCTGCCGGCAATCTCGTTGGCGATGCCGCTCATGGCCAGAGAATCCAGCAGTTCCTTCAGGAACAGTTCGTCCTTGATGCTCTCATACGGGGTGCGGACGAAGCTGTTCACCGCTTTCTTTGCGATCATCACGGCGAAATCGTTCACCTCACCGCAGCCTGCCTTCTCTTCAAAGATCCAGTCGTAAAGTGCCGTGATCTTGGAGATCATATCGCCGATGCCGGAATAGATGAACTTTTCCGGAGCCGTACGGATCACCTGGGTATCCACGATAATGCCGTAAGCCAGTCTGGCGGGAACGCTGGTACGCTTTCCCTGCACCAGAAGAGAGGCGCTGGCACTGGAAAAACCGTCACTGGAGCTGGAGGTCGGCACACTGATAAAGGGAAGATTCCGCAGAAAAGCCGCATATTTTCCGGCATCGATGACTTTGCCTCCGCCGATGGAGATCACGGCCTTTGCCTTGTTGGGAATTGCGAAAGCCAGCGTGATGATGTCATCAATGTCCACCGTATCCAGTTCGTTATACTCCAGAACATTCACATCCGCTTCCCTCAGGGAATTCATGACCAGTTCCCCGAACATATCGATCAGTCCATTACCGAAAAACAGCACCACCTGATCCAGGCCTTCCGCCTTTAAATATCCACCGATCTTACCCAAGGCTCCGTTTCCGATCTTCAGAATGGACGGAATTGCCATTTCTTTTCCTATCTGCATGGTAGTCTCTCCTTTAATATTTCATACAAATAATATTCCATAAAGTAAAAAACTTTGCCCGATGGTCCGAACAAAGTTATTTTACACTGTTTTTTCTTCTGTTTCAACCGCATTCCATTTAGCCTCAGTCATTTGGCCTTCCCGTTTTCTCTTCGTAATTTTCTTTTGTGTTCCACCGTCCCTATCCTACCGTGATCCCAAACATCTGCAGCACCCAGCAGATCAGCCCCAGCAGCCAGCTGGCAAAGATTCCGTACAGGATCACCGGTCCTGCAATGGTAAATATCTTGCAGCCGATGCCGAAGACCTGACCTTCCTTCTGATATTCCACAGCGGGAGCCGTCACGGAATTGGCAAAACCCGTAATGGGCACCAGTGCTCCGGCTCCTCCCCACTTGGCGATCTTAGGATAGATGTGCAGTGCGGTAAGTACCACCGATGCAAATACCAGAATCAGAGAGCACCAGCTTCCCGACGTCTGGGGATCCATCCCCAGCACATTTCCCGTATAGTTCAGAATCCCCTGCCCGATGCAGCAGATGATTCCACCGGTCAGAAACGCTTTTCCCATCTGCATCCACAGATTGTGGGTCGGAGTCACCGATTTTACATACTGCTCATATTCCTGCTTCTGCTGTGCGTCCGGTTGTGCCGGATCTCTGGACAGATGCGGCACATCCTTCTGTGCGTTCTGCCGGCTGTCCTTTTTTGTGCCATCCTGTTTCATATCCATACCCTGCCTTTCCCTGCCTTTCCGATTTTGCGGCCAGCCTGTTCTCTGACTGACTTCTCTGCTGACAGAATGCCCGTTTCTTATGATTTTATGTATTTATTTTGCACTATAGCACAAGTTACCGCTTACAGTGATGCCTGTTTCCGTATCTTGCCGCATTCCGGCGCTTTTTACCGTTTTCCACATCCTTCCCCTGAAAAAATACCGCCTGTGACGTGAAATGTTCCGCCGGGGCGGTATTTAACCTTTTCAGGTATGTCTTACTATTTATCTGCTTTCGATCTCTTTCCCTTCTCTTCCGGCCTGCTCAATCAGGGTCTTATCCACGTCGGTCTCGTAATTTTTGATGGAGACTTCGACGGGGGTGGGATCCTTGGTCAGGCGCCTGCCACCGATATGGTTGAAGAATACGATGATGCCTGCTGCCAATCCCAGGGAATAGGACACCTCCAGCGTGTTCAGTCCCCCCGGTTCCGCTCCCATGGCCATGCGGTACACCTCCGTGAAGACCTCGTTGATCCCTACATCGTTGTGATAGGCCATGATCGTATAGGCTGTCCCGAAGAAGCTGATCAGGCATACGAAGGCCGCTTTGATCCACTGCTGCCAGCCCTTGTGACGGTTCACACTGATCCATTCCACCAGCACATCTGTCTCTCCCACCACCTGTACATCGATCTCCGGGCAGATTTCTTCCATAAGGCTTACCAGCTTCAGGCAGCTGATGACACAGCGTTTTCCGCCGTCCTTCGGAAAATGATGGACTTTGACAGCCTTTAATTTTGCCTGTAATACCGAATCCTGACAGCGAAGTTCTGCCACATCCTTCAGGAACACGTCCTGCGACTGCACTTCCGCGCTTCTGTCACATTTCAGATAAACTGTCTGCTGCTTCATATCCTGTATTTCATCTTCCTTTCCTTCCATTCGCATTTCTATCCACCGGAGCCTCATTCAGAATGCCCCATAATAACCGCTCCCCTGAAAACCGGTTCCGCAAAAGAGATTCCGGCTTATTGCACGGTCCGGTGCAGTTCTGTGGCAAAATAAAACAATGCTCCGCAGATCTTCCCCGCGGCCATCCCAAGGATGGCCCAGCCCAGTCCATGACGGAAGGAGATCCTTCTGGCGAAAATAGGGATACTGTCCAGCATTTCGGCAATGGCCAGTGCCAGACATCCGATGAACATTCCGGCAAACAGGCCGAAGACTGCCTGCACCCCCACGCCTGCCACCCTCCACAGACTCATATATTCCGGGAATCGTTCCCGCAGATAGCTTCCCCACTGGCTGTATTCCGGGAAAACCGTAACAAAGCATCCTGCCAGAGTTCCGAAAATAACCATTTCTTCATACAGCAGAATATAGCGTGCGGTGTGGGTCCTGCCCGCAAACCGGGGAATCAGTCCCACCGCCACCAGCACCGTGAACACTCCCGCCGCCGACAGCAGGCCGTAGCTGGCTCCCGCTACTATGAGTAGTAATTGCCTGAACAGCATTCCCGTTCCCCTTTCGCAAAGTTTCGCTTTAGACAGTTGTCAGAGAAGTTTTTTAAGATCTCTTTCTGTACAAAATAGAATTTCCCAAAAACGAAAATCCTATGCGGATGGCATTTTTCCCGGAAATGTGCTATACTACGTTTATATATATGCAATGCTGCCGTTTGATACGGGGCGCTTTGTGAAAAATGGAACATTTTAAAATATATGTGAGGTTTTGTGACTATGAATACAACAGATGTAACGGAAAATACAGAAAAAAAGAGTGCCGCTCTTCCCGCCAAAAAGGTCTCCGATTCCGAGACCCATCAGCTGCATGTGGTGATCCATCCGGATATCAACGGCTTCGGACGGCTGTTCGGCGGAAGACTGTTAGAGTGGATCGATGAGGTGGCAGGTGCCACCGCCAGGCGTCACTGCGGCAGGGATGCCACCACCGTAGCCATTGACAACCTGTATTTTAAATCCGGTGCCTATCTGAATGATATTATCGTACTGATCGGCAAGATCACCCATGTAGGACATACTTCCATGGAAGTCCGTGTGGACACCTACCGCGAAGAACAGGACGGCACCAGACATCCCATCAACCGTGCTTACTTTGTCATGGTAGCCATGGGCGATGACGGCAAACCCACCCCCGTTCCCGGCCTGATCCTGGAGAATGACGGGGAACGGATGGAATGGGACAATGCCATTAAGAGAAGGGAGTTACGGCTGGTTCGTAAGAAGGAAGGCTTCTAAAGTAAAAAACTCATTCGTACAGATGTCTCACACCTGTCGAATGAGTTTTCTTTTAGCCAGGATTCGAAAAATCAGAAATCTCCGATCCAGATATTCAGATCCACTTCTTCATTGATACCGTCCACGGCACCGTGTTCGCTGTACTGCCATACCTTGTAAGCATAGGGGTAGTACAGGTCATCATTGTAATAAGCAAACCACTTATCGTAAGATTCCAGCTGTCCCAGATCCAGCATCAGGGTACCCATTTCCATGTTGTGGTAGATCATGGGGTGGTAACCGGCCTCCTGGATGGTCTGGCAGAACAATGCTGCCAGATGAGTTCTCTCTTCCACACTCAGGGCATTGGCACGTCCCTTGCCGCCGCTGACTTTTTCCACATCGAATACAATGGGAAGATCAATGTTATAGGGTCTTACCTTTTCAAGTACCAGATCTGCCTCTTCCAGCAGCTCCTCTTCCGTGATGGCCTGAGAGTAGAAATAGACGCCTACCTTCAGTCCGGCCTTCAACGCTCCCTTGACATTCTGTTCAAAGGTATCATCCTCCAAAAGCTTGCCCTCGGTGCCGTAGCCTCTGAGGCCTACACGTAAGAAAGCAAATTCCACGCCGTCTGCTGCTACCTTGTTCCAATCGATATTTCCCTGATGCTTGGAGACATCAATTCCCTTGTGGGATACCACCTGTCCGTCCTGCAGGTACTGCACTTCTCCGTCCTCCAGAATATTCAGGTTCTCCATGACATAATCATTCTTCTGCAGGTCGTCACGGATCGGCACGAAGTTGAAGGTTCCGTTGCTGACAACCACCAGTTCATTGGGATAATAGGGACGCAGGGTCTCTACCATGGTAGTGCCGGAGATCAGTCCGTCCCGGATTCCGGTCAGGATCTTGTTCTCTTCCTCGTCCTCGGCCTGCTGTTTTGCCTCGGCGATCAGTGCATCCACTTCCTCCTGTGTATAAGTCTTCGCCACTTCCTGTGTGCCCTCTTCCGTCTGGTTTCCGGCCTCCGCCGCTGCCGCCAGATCGTTGGCATTACTCTGGAACTTGCTGTCGATCCAGGAATACAGAATCCCCGCAACATAAGTCACCAGTACCAGCACCAGCAGACATCCGGTCATGACCAGAATAGACGCTATGGTGTTGTTTTTCTTACGCTTATTGGCTCTGTTCAGACGGTCTTCGGGAATCCGTCCGTTTTCGTTTTCTTTTTTCATAAGTACCCCTGCTCTCCTTTTTCATGCTGTCTTTCTATAACTATGCAGCATTCTGACCTGTAAGATTATATTCCTTTATATAATATAATCGAAACCACGACGGAAAGAAAGAGGAAAAAATTTGTTTTATGAATTATTAATGAATTGCGCACTCACCCAGCCATTTCCCGCATTTCCCGCAGGATCTTTTTCTCCAGACGGCTGACCTGTACCTGGCTGATCCCCAGGATTCCGGCGATCTCCGTCTGGGTCTTGTTCTGAAAATAACGCATGCGGATCAGTTCCCGGTCTCTCTCCGGGAGTTCGCCCAGAAGCTGGGCTAACAACATCTGGTCCAGCAGCCTGTCCTTCTCCACGTCGTTTTCCACCGCACTGCTGCTTCCCATGCTGGCTCCCACACAGCCGTGGGCCGCAGCCACCACCCGGTCCGCCAGACACAGTTCGCTGCCGTCCTCCTGTCCGCTGCTGCTATAGAGGGATTCCACCTCCGCCCCCGCTTCCATGGCCAGAATGACTTCTTCCCTGTCCAGCTGTGCCTCTTCCGACAATTCCTGCAGCGTTGGTTCTCTGTGCAGCCGGCTCTGCAGCCGCTGTCTCGCCAGACGGACCTTCAGACCGTCCTCCTTGATGGTGCGGGACACCTTTAACAGGCCATCATCCCGCAGGAACCGTTTGATTTCCCCGGTGATCATGGGGACGGCATAAGTGGAAAACCGCACCTCCAGCTTCAGGTCAAATTTATCAATGGCTTTCATCAGGCCGATGACTCCGATCTGGAACAGATCCTCCGGATCATACCCTCTGCCCAGAAATCTCTTTACAATGTGGTGCACCAGCCCCAGATTTTTCTCGATCAGTACTTCTCTCGCTTCTTTATCTCCGCTCTGTGACTTTCCGATGAGTACTGATACTTCTTCCATGCCTCAGTCCTCTTTTCCGATCCAGTCTCCGCAGCGCATCTTCTTCCACATATGTACTTTCGTGCCCTTGCCGGGGATGCTCTCCACTTCCAGATCATCCATGAAAGCTTCCATAAAGGCAAAGCCCATGCCGGAACGCTCCAGTTCCGGTTTCGTGGTAAATAACGGCTCCATGGCCCTTGCCACATCTTCCATTCCCCTGCCCTGATCCGAGACCTCGATGGATAACGTGTCCTCCTCCAGAATGCAGTGCAGTCTTACCTTTCCCGGATGGATCACGCTGTAAGCGGGACGCATCTCTCCGTGTCTCGTGTAACCGGCCAGATTCTCATAACCATGAATAATGGCATTGGTCACTGCCTCCGATACGGCGGTCTTAATGTCCGCCAGTTCTTCCAGTGTCGGATTCAGATGGGTGATGAAAGCCGCCACCGCCACTCTGGCAAAGCTCTCATTGCAGGAAACCGCGTCAAATACGATCTCCATCTCATTCCGGCTGTCCCGTAGATTCTGCTGCAAATATTCCTTTTCTTCCGTCACCTGAACGTTTTCCCTCTCTGCTACCATACTCTCCTCATTTCTGCGCCTGTTATTGCACTGTTTTTCATATTTTTTTGAATGATTTCCTTCATTTTTAACATTACTTGTAAGCTTTCTGTTTTATCCCGGCAGGATCTCCACAACCCTGTGAAGGCCGGACATGCGGAAAAGCCGCTGAATCTGCCGGTCTGCATGGATCGCATAAACATGTCCGCCGAAGCAGGAAATCTTGCGATATCGTCCCATGACGATCCCAATTCCCGAGGAGTCCATAAACCGGGTATCCTCGAAATCAAACACTACATTTTCCACATTTTCCCTGACTAAGAGCCTGTCCGCCCCCTCACAGATGTAGGCGGCTCTGTGGTGATCCACTTCCTCCGGCATGCGTACCATCAGGCAATTATCAATGATCTGAAAGTCTTCCATATTTCCTCACATTCCGCTGTTTCCCAGCATTTTTTTGCAATAGAAAAGAGAACCCGCGCTTTTCGCAAGTTCTCTTTCGTGTGTTGTGTCAGATTGTCTGATGGTATGTTGTACTTTCCTACTGTGCGGTATTCTCCGCCAGCTGGGAACGATATCTCTGGGCACTTCTGGCTGTCTCCGTATCCGGGAACAGTTCTATGATCTTGTCATAGGTGGTGATGGCATTCTTGGCATCGTCACTCTTACGGTAAGAGTTGCCCAGGCTCAGCCAGGCATCCTTGTTAGTCTCATCGTAGATGACCGCCTTGGACAGGTTCTCGATGGCCGCTGCATAGTCCTCACTGCGGTAAGCATTATAGCCTGTCTCATAATACTGCGCCGACAGCTGCGGTCCTATGATCCCAAGCAGCGTCTTATACAGCTTCTGGAACGCTTCGGAAGTACTGTCCACATCCACGGACGAGGAAATACTTTCCAGATTGGCCGCCGTCTGGGTGACATCCTGGGTCTCCAGATAGGTGGTGGCTGCCGCTAACAGACTGTCGATGGTCTGTAAAGTACCGTCGGTTCCCACATAACCCTGCAGTTCCTGATTCAGAGTATCGTTCTCTGTCTGGAGCGCTGCCATCTGGGCCTCCAGTTCCTGGATCCTTGAGGTCTTGGTATCTAACTGATTTCCAATATCGGTGATGGTCTTCTGGGCTTCGTTGTTGGCATTGGATACCGCTGCCGGAACCACCAGAAAATACATTACGGCCAGGCCGATGACCAGACCGATGGCGATATTGACCAGAGAGGAAAGCCCGGCACTCTTCTGCTCCTTCACATTCAGGGGCTGAATGATGATCTCATTGTCACTCTGGTAACGAACCGCATCATCCTTCTTCCGGCGTCCGGTCTGCCTGCTGTTCTCGTCCGGAGCCAGCTGCATCTCGACTTCCTTCAGGTAACGCAGGGTCAGCGTATTGTTGCGATCGATGTCCACGCATTTACGCAGTTCTCTCTCCGCTCTGTCCCACTGTTCGCTGTCCATATAGAGCAGGGCTAAGAGCTGGTGTGCCCGGATGAACTTCGGGTTCAGGGACAATACTTTTTTCAACTGGATAATGGCCAGATCCTTGCTGTCCTGATTGCAATAGACCAGTGCCTGGTTGTATTTCTTGATGGTCTGGTTGATGGCATCCAGACGAGAGGCATTGGACTGTAACATATTGATATAGTCGTCCGCAATATTTTTCTCGGGACGCATATTCTTGCTGATAACCCATTCGCTGAGGGCCGCCACCACCTCTCCGGTCTCAAAATACACCAGTCCCAGTAGATTTCTGGCTTCGATATTGTTCTTATTGAATTTCAGGCTCTGCCGTAAGCTGTTGATCGCACCTGTGAGATCCCTTACTCCTGCTTTCTCCAGACCGTCATTATAGAAACGGTTGGACATACACATGATCTTTTTGTAGAGGGATACATCTGCTCCGCAGGACGTACAGAAATCGTGCTCTGACAGATGGCAGCCGCAGTTATAACAAAACATGCTCTCCCTCCTTATTTCTCTTCTTTTTTTTCGGATTCTTTTATCATTTTCACCAGCAGATCCGCCGCATCGGTCAGATCCTGATTGTAGATGGCTTCCTCAGCGTCTTCCACTTCCAGACTGGGATGAAATTTCTTCAGTTCTTCTTCAAAATTGATCATGGTCCAAAGACTCCTTTATTTCCCCGACAAGATACAGGCTTCCGGCGATGTAGAGCCGTTCTCCGGGTCGTCTGCCCGAGATTTCCGTCCGAAGTGCCGTATCCGCTTCCGTATACATAGTAAACTGATCTTCCGGATAAGCCGCCAGTAACTCCCGCAGTGCCTCCAGGGAGGCGGATCTTGCCGTCCGCATGTGGGTAATAGCGATCCGGTCGAATAATCCCGACGTTATCACCCGCTGTATCATATGCCGGCAATCCTTATCCGCAGCTACGCCAAACAGCAATCTTCTGCCGTCTGTGCAGCCGTCCTCTTTTACGGTATCCAGAAAAGCCCGGATGCCGTCGTCATTATGCGCACCATCTACATACACTTCCGGGAGCACTTCTTCCATGCGTCCCTGCCAGAAACAGCCGAGGATTCCCTGACGGATCTCCTCCGGAGTGGGGCATCCGGCTCCGGCACAAAGCCTGCCGCAGGCATCTTCCGTATCCGTACTGCGAAACAGCACTTCCACGGCCCTTACCGCCAATGCCGCATTTTCCATCTGGTAACGTGCGATGGTATGCAAAGTAAGACTAATATAATTATAATACTCAGAGCGCAAGGAAAAATCAATGTATTTCTTCCGAAATCCAAGGAAAGTATAGTCCTTTTTCGACACCGGTATCTGCATCGCACCAAGTTCTGACGCTTTGCGGCAAATTACCGCACTGGCCTGCACGTCCCCATCCAGATACACCACCGGCACACCGGGACGCAGGATGCCTGCCTTTTCCCCGGCGATCTTTGCCGTGGTATCTCCCAGATACTGCACATGATCCAGACTTATTCTTGTAATAACGGTGAGAAGCTTGTTGTCCACATAGTTCGTGGCATCCAGCCTGCCCCCCAGGCCGGTCTCAATGATGCAGTAATCCGGTTTTTCTTCCGCAAACCAAAGCAGGGCCATGCAGAACAGATACTCATAAAAATTAAGCACGAATTCCGTGCTGCTTCGATTTTCCTTCGGTTCTGCACCACTGTTTACCTCCTGCAGACCGTTCCGGACCGCGAGAAATGCCTGCAAAAAAGCTTCCTCCGGGATCATTTTCCCATCCACCACAAACCGTTCCCGCATATCCACCAGATGCGGTGAAGTGAACATGGCGGTGCGATAGCCCGCAGCCTCCAAAACGGACCGCATGTAAGCACAGACGGAACCTTTTCCATTGGTGCCCGCCACATGAATGATCCGCAGAGTCTGCTCCGGATTCTTCAATTCTTTTAAAAACCACCGTAGATCTCTCGTATCCTCCGGGTTCTTTTTGACAGTAAAGCGGGGCATACCGTCAAGATATGCCACCGCTTCCTTAAATGTTGTAATATTCATACGATTCTTTTTATGCTGTTTCCTGCTATTTATGCCAGCTGCTCCAGGCGCTTTGTCACCTGTTCCATCATCTGCTCGTATTTTGCCAGCTTTTCCTTCTCCTCGGCGATCTTGGCTTCGGGAGCCTTGGACAGGAATCTTTCGTTGGACAGCATTCCTCTGGAACGTGCCAGTTCGCCTTCCAGTCTCTTCTGCTCCTTCTTCAGCCGCTCGATCTCCTGTGCAATATCTACCAGCTCTGCAAAAGGAATGTACAGGGTTGCGCCGGGGATCACTACGGATACCGCATCCTCTGCAATACCGGTCTTGTCGGCCTGGATCATGATCTCGTTGGCGTAAGCAAGGCTTGCAAAGAACAGCTTACCTTCTTCGAAAATCTTGCGGATCTCGACATTTTCGCTGACTACATAGACACTGGCCTTACGGCTGGGTGCCACGTTCATCTCGGTACGGATGTTACGGATACCGCGGACAGCTTCCTTAATCGTCTCAATGGCTTTCTCCTCTGCGGGGAATGCACGATCCTCGCTGTACTCCGGCCATTTGCTGATCATGATGGACTCTTCTTCGTTCTGAATGGTGCAGAAGATCTCCTCGGTGATAAAAGGCATGTAAGGATGTAACAGCTTCAGAGCGTCGATCAGGACGGTCTTTAAAGTCCACAG
>Ga0129310_1002571_pt1 | contig 13262 bp, 14 predicted proteins | sample Go1ome_2_FD_94433 | JGI IMG/M metagenome (GOLD analysis project Ga0129310, IMG submission 94433) | Western lowland gorrila individual fecal microbial communities from Wisconsin, USA - Go1022A metagenome | ecosystem: Host-associated > Mammals > Digestive system > Large intestine > Fecal | place...
TAACGAAGGCGGAACGCAGTGGAGACTGAGTTTAGTTCGAAGGTCGTTCTCAGAGCAAAGCGAAGAGAACATACCCGAAAAGAGCCAGAGTTAAGAGAACGGTTCTAAGGCAGAGTGTTTTATGATATGCAGTTTTGAAGGTGCATGGCACTTTAAATTTATTACAATAGTAATATAGGGGTATAGTTTAATGGTAGAGTATCGGTCTCCAAAACCGCTGGTCCGGGTTCGAATCCTGGTACCCCTGCTCGAGCATCTGAGGGAACTCAGATGCTTTTTTTTTCATAGTAGAAAATGATAATGAAGTAGTGTATCATATAGAATAGATAATGCTGAATAAGCAGAGAAAAATCAAAGGAAGGTTTTGGATAATGGACAGTTTTACAACTTTTTCGCAATATAAGTACGTTCGTCCTGATTTTGAGGAAACTAAAAAATTAATCAGAATTGCTGTTGAAAGCATGAAAAAGGCAGAATCCAGAGAGGAAGCCATGTCAGTTTTCAAAAAGGTCAATAAGGAGAATATGCACCTGAGAACAATGGCAACAGTTGCTGAAATCCGGAATACAATTGATACAAAGGATGCTTTTTATGAGGCTGAAATGCAGTGCTTTTACGAAAATATGCCGCTGATAGATATTGAAATGCAGGAATTTCAGAAAGCAGTGCTTAACTCCGTTTATTTGGAAGATCTGAAGACGGAATACGGTGAGTTATATTTTGTGCGGATGAAACGGCTGATGAAGCTTGTCAATAAGAATAATGTTGACAATCAGGTGGAAGAAAGCAACCTGGTTCAATTATACCATAAAACAGCTGCAGCACCTTCTATACAGTTTAATGGTGAAACACTTAACTTTTATGGTTTATTGAAAAAGATGCAGGATCCGGATCGTAAAATCAGGAAGGAGGCATTGACAGCATGGTCAGAGCTGTATCAGTCAATTGCAGATGACCTGAATGATATTTATACAAAGTTGATTGATAACAGAATCAGACAGGCAGAAGTACTTGGTTTTAAAGATTATACAGAAATGATGTATCTTTCTATGGAACGTTTTGATTATGACAGAGAAGATGTTGCCAGATACCGGGAAATGATCAGAAAGTTCGTTGTTCCTCTTGTTGCTGATATCTATGAGGAGCAGAGAAAGCGATTGGGAATAGATCATTTATACTATTATGATGAGGATATGACATCACCTGAAGGTAATGCAGTGCCTTACGGCAAAACAGAAGAGCAGGTTAAGCTGGCACAGAAGATGTATCATGAACTTTCCAAGGAGACTGGTGAATTTTTTGATTTTATGGTTGAGCATGAACTGTTTGATCTTGAAACAAGACCGGGAAAAATGCAGGGTGGATATTGTACATTTCTGCCTGATTTGATGGCACCGTTTATTTTTTCGAATTTTAATGGTACATCAGCGGACGTAGATGTTCTGACCCATGAGGCAGGACATGCATTTGAAGCTTATACAGCTACCAGAGGCGGTGTACCGGATGAAATTGCATTTTCTACTTCTGAGGTTGCAGAGATCCATTCGATGTCTATGGAATATCTTACCTATCCCTGGATGGAATATTTCTTTAAAGAAAAAGCTGATCAATATCGAAGGACACATCTTGAGGAGGGGCTCAGAGTCATTCCGTATATGGCCTGCGTGGATGAATTTCAGCATGAGGTTTACGCTCAGAAAATGACAGATGCGAAGAAGCGGTATAAGTTGTGGCATTCGCTTGAAGAAAAATATATGCCGTGGAGAGATTACGATGGAGATGCATTTCTTGAAGCTGGAGGTTTCTGGATGCAGAAACAGCATATTTTTATGTGTCCGTTCTATTATATTGATTATTCCCTTGCTTCTATGGGAGCATTTGAATACTATATCCGTTCTTTGAATGATCGTGAGGAAGCCTGGAAGGATTATTATAGATTATGTACAATGGGAGGAAGCAAAGGCTATCTGGAACTTCTTGATGAGGGCAATTTGAGCAATCCTTTCAGTGAGGGAACCGTTGAGGGCATTATGAAGAAACTCAGAAAAAAGATTTTTCAGTAATTGCCGGCTTTACAGAAAGGCGGATGACACAAATGGAAATAAGACAGTTAAAATACTTTGCGGCAGTAGCTGATACGCTTAATTTCAGCAGAGCTGCGGAAACGCTTTTTATATCCCAGTCTGCCCTCAGTAAACAGATTGCGGATCTGGAAAGGGAACTGGGCATGGTGCTTCTTCAAAGAGACAAGCGCAGTGTACGTCTGACACCGGCGGGCAAAGTCTTTTTGAATGAAGCCAAGGTGATTCTCATGCGTATGGATACGATACCGATCCTTTTAAAAAATACCGAGGATATAGAAAAGAAGGAAAAGCGTAATGTTTTTATAGGTGTTGAGAGCAGGGTGGGAGATTCACCGATTTTTCACCTGGGAGTAGCAGAAGCTGTTCATCAGCTCAGACAGGAGATGCCGACACTCAGGGCCATTTTTAAAATGGGTGAATATCTGGACATTAACCGTGATATCAGTGAAGAAACATTGAACATGGGTGTATTTATGGGGACGAAGGAAGATGTGAATGAGTCGCTGAAATACAGAGTCCTTTACGAAGATGAAATGGTTGTTGTCTATCGCGGTGAGCCGGTAGAGACCGCAGGGATTGAAGGCATAAAGCAGATATTATCCGAGAAGCCGTTATATATTATAGATAAAGAGTTTCGAGGTATGTCCCAGGTTGTGCGAATGTTGGGGGCTATCGGATGTGCACCATCCATTCGTTTTTGTGAAAGCACACTGGATATGAGTTTTATCATGGAAAGCGGTGAGGGATGTGTTGTGATTCCTGCTTCGATGGTAAGAAAGTATAAGAATCCGAAGATCCATACACTGGCGACACACAGACCGGAAGCAAAACTTTATTTTATGGCGATGTGGAAAAAGGAAGGAGAACATCGACTGGAAGAGATGATTGCACTCAGGTCGGGGCTTAATATAGAAACATTTAAATAACAGACAGTATTCTAAAGAAGAGGATATGATTGGAAAGAACCGATCATATCCTCTTCTTTATGCGAACGATAAGTCAAAGCGATGTTTGCAGAAAAACTTTATGACAATCCTGCTATTTAAAATGGAAAACCACTTGACAAACATATGATACTAGTGTACTATGATGATAGTACAGTTGTACTCATTAGAACAGAATGATAATGAATACAGACAAGGTAAAGGAGGAATTTGATTGAGATATGAGAATGACCGTCCAATTTATCTGCAGGTGATTGAGGATATTAGCAGAAGACTGGTTCAGGGAGAATTAATCCTGGGAGAGAAGCTTCCGTCGGTCAGGGAACTGGCTGTGCAGTATCAGATCAATCCGAATACAGCCAGCAGAGTTTATAAGGAAATGGAGAGTCGAGGACTTTGTTATACAAAGCGGGGGATGGGTACATTTATTACGGAGGATTCAGGAATGATTAAGAAATTACAGTCAGAGATGGCGGAGGAATGCCTGGATTCATTTCTTCAGGGAATGAAGGCAATAGGCATCGGCTTGGATGAGATGATACAACTGCTGAGAGAGCAGTATGCGAAGGAGGATTTATAATGCTTGATTGTGTGAATATTGAGAAGCGATATGGCGGTAAGTTTGCAGTGAACGGAGTGTCTGTTAGGATAGAGGATGCACATATTTATGGTTTGCTTGGACCAAACGGCAGCGGTAAGTCCACATGGATGAAGATGGCTGCCGGTCTGATCGTTCCCGATGACGGGCAGATGACACTTGATGGTATAAAAATTGGTGCTGAGACGAAGAGGCATATTGCTTATATGCCGACAGAAGGTTATTTTTACAGCTATATGAAGATTAAAGATGTGGGCAGATATTATCAGGATTTCTTTGATGATTTTGATGCACAGCAGTTTGAGAAGCTGATCGCAGATATGGATCTGGAGATGAATATGAAGGTGAGAAATTTATCCTCAGGTATGATGGCGAAGCTGAAGATTGCGGTGACTTTGTCAAGAAAGGCAGAGCTGTATCTGTTGGATGAGCCGTTAAACGGAATCGATCTTCTGGCCAGAGATGAGGTTGTCAATACAATTCTGACGAATATGAGTGACAATGCTTCAGTGGTTATTTCCAGTCATCTGGTGGAAGAACTGGAGCGGATTATTGATAAAGCTATCTTCATGAAAGAGGGACAGATTGTATTAATGGGGGATGTAGAAGAGATTCGCCAAGAGCGCGGAGAGTCTGTTGTTGATCTGTATCGTCAGATTTATGGTTAGGATCAGGGAGGAATAAGATAATGTTAAAGTTAATGAAATATGAACTCATCAAACAGAGAACATCCAAAGTGATTATCGGAGCAATTTTAGCGTTGCTGGAGGTTGTTTTTCTGGCAAGTATGCTTTTGGGCAAAGAAGAAATTATGGCCATTGCTGCCGGAATGTTGGCATTTCTGGCCTCGGTCACCTTTGTTATTGTTGGCCTGGAAGAAATTATTACTTATTATCATGATATAAGGGATAAGAGTGGCTATATGCTTTTTATGACACCGCATAATGTCTATACCATTATGGGAAGCAAGATCCTGACGGGCTTTTTGTCAATTGTAGCAGCGGTGGTTGTTTTTGGTATTGTTGGATTTGCAGATGTGACATTGGTCTTTGCCAGGTACGGAGAGTTGAAGTCCTTTTTCAATTGGATGCAGGAATTTGTAAGTATTAACTGGCAGGTAAATATTGATGTCGGGCTTATTACCGCTTCTGTTATTCAGACAATATTCAGCTGGGTTGGTATGGTGACATCGGCATTTCTTGCCATCACATTGTGCATGACTATTTTTTCAGGTATGCGTGTCAAAGGGGTAATCATTTTTGTTATTTATTGTGTACTGAACATAGCTTTTAATATTGTCGTTGTTCAGGTCGGCAACTGGTTAGATATTTCAACAGCAACAAGCCTGATGGCTTATATGGCTGTTTTGTCTGTTGTATTTGCAGGTGCATGTTATGCGGCGACAGGTTACATTTTGAATAAGGAATTATCACTTTAAATATAAGCCGTTTATTAAAAATATTAAAAAACAATGAAATGACAATAGTTTATATTAAGTTAATAATTCTAGGCTATGATAACTTCTACATAGGATAAAACAGTAAAATGTGAGAGACTGTTGAGATATATGTCGGAGGTTGAGATATGAGCAGAGCAATAGGTATTGATCTTGGAACGACCAACAGCTGTGTGGCTGTCCTGGAAGGCGGAGAACCTGCTATCATAACAAGTGCGGAGGGGTTGAGAACAACCCCTTCGATTGTTGCGTTTACAAAGAAGGGTGAACGTCTGGTGGGAGCACCTGCGAAGAGACAGGCGGTGACGAATGCTGAACGGACGATCTCATCAATTAAACGGCAGATGGGGACGAACTACAGAGCAGATATAGACGGCAAGTGCTATTCGCCTCAGGAGATTTCAGCTATGATCCTGAGAAAGCTCAGGAAGGATGCACAGGATTATCTCGGTGAACCGGTGACAGATGCGGTGATTACGGTACCTGCTTATTTTAACGATGCGCAGCGTCAGGCAACGAAGGATGCGGGAAGGATTGCCGGTCTGAATGTAACGCGAATTATTAATGAGCCGACGGCGGCGGCTTTTGCGTATGGTCTGAATAATGGAGAAGATCAGAAGGTACTGGTTTATGATCTGGGCGGCGGCACCTTTGATGTATCTGTTATTGAAATTGGGGACGGTTTGATCGAAGTATTGTCCACTTCCGGAGATAATCATCTGGGAGGTGACGATTTTGATGATCGTCTGACGGATTATCTGCTGGCAGAATTTAAGGCCAGTGATCATATAGATCTGAGTCATGATGAAGCGGCAGTCCAGCGTGTTCGTGAGGAAGCGGAGAAAGCGAAGATAGAACTTTCTTCATCCACAGCCACAACAGTGAATCTTCCGTTTTTGACGGTAGTAAAGGATACTCCGCATCATATGGAGATCAGTATAACACGGGCGAAGTTTGATGAACTGACACATGATCTGGTGGACAGAACGGCAGGACCTGTGCAGAACGCTTTGAAGGACGCGGGAATCACTGCCAGAGATTTGTCGAAGGTATTGCTTGTTGGCGGTTCTACACGTATTCCTGCTGTTCAGGACAAGGTTCGGAGAATGCTCGGAATGGAGCCGTCCAAAGGGATTAATCCTGATGAATGCGTTGCAATGGGAGCAGCTATCCAGGCCGGCAAGTTAAGCGGCAATCTGCCGGAGAATTCTGCGGCAAGTTCCATTATCCTGATGGATGTTACACCATTATCACTTTCTATTGAAACTGTCGGCGGTATTGCGACGCATTTGATTGAGAGGAATACAACGATACCGGCCAGACATAGTCAGATTTTTACAACAGCGGCGAATTTTCAGACATCAGTTGATATCAAGGTGTATCAGGGTGAACGTCAATTTGTCAGGGACAATACACTGCTTGGCAACTTCAAATTAAGCGGCATTAAGCGTGCCATGGCCGGTGTACCGCAGATTGAAGTGACATTCGATATTGATGTCAATGGTATTTTGACGGTAGCTGCCAAAGACATGGGAACCGGAAAGGCTCAGCAGATTACGATCACATCACGGTCGAATCTTTCAGAGGAGGAGATACAGCAGGCGGTTCGTGAGGCAGAGATGTACGAACAGGAAGACGGTGAGAGAAAAAGCTATTTTGAACTTCATTCGGACTCAGAAGTTTTGATCGCCAAGACAGAGCAGGCGCTGAAAAAGGCCGGTAAGCAGCTGGATCGCAGCGAAAAGCATCAGATTAAGTCAGCGATGAACCAACTGAAGAAGTCTGTTGTGAAGATGAAACCGATGAAGATGCAGGAGAATGAAGCCCAACAGCTTCGCACGGAGAAGGAAAACCTGGAAAACTTAACGGCAAAGCTTTTTTCGATGGCGGAAAGTGACGAGAACAGGTAAAGGAGGCAAAATGTTTCAGATATTAATCGCAGACAGTGACAGATCCTACAGAAGACGACTGTATCAGCTGTTGAGACGGGAAGGTTATTCTGTTCTTCAGGCGTCCGGTGGAGAAGATGTTCTGAAAGTACTTGAAACTTCGTATATTGATTTTATTATTCTCGGAGATAATCTGACAGATTTGAATGCTTATGATTTGATGGGGCAGCTTCGGGATACGTATTCAGAGATGCCATTGATGGTGCTTACTGAACGAAAGGATCGAGAAAGCCTTAGAAAGAGTTATATGGCCGGAGTGGACGAATATCTTCCAAAGAATGTGGATGATGAGGAGCTGCTGCTGAGGATTCGCGCTGTACTTAGAAGAGCAGGCAGAAATTATGACAAGAAGCTGCGGATCGGAGAAGTTGTTTTGGATTGTGATTCTTTATCAGTTACAAGAAAAGGTGACAGACAGACATTGCCCAGAAAGGAATTCTGGCTTTTGTATAAGCTGCTTTCTTATCCTGACAAGATATTTACCAGAACACAGTTGATGGATGAAATTTGGGGGCTCACAACGGAGACGTCCCAGTCAACATTGAATGTGCATGTCAATCGTCTTCGGAACAAGTTCAGAAAGTATCCTGAGTTTGATCTGAAAGCTGTCAGAGGAATTGGATATAAAGCGGAAGTCCATGTTGATTAAGGGGTTCAGCTGTCATAGCTAATTGAAATAGAGAATAAGACTTCAATACAGATTGGATGTATCATTTCAATCTGTATTGAAGTTTTTTTACAATGCGCATTTATTCGAATTCAAAACGCTGAAGATCAGTGTGTGCAACGTATTTTTCTTTGATGGACGGAATCAGCAGGAAGTGGGATGTCTTCTGATGATCTGTAAGTGCATCGTTGTTTTTCCATATTTCAAGAAGAAAGAGCTGGTTATCATTATCAGCCGGAAGATAATAACTGTAACGGATATTACCTGTTTCGTGCCGACATAATGAAGGAATATTGGCAGCATTTAAAGCATCCAAAAATGCTTTTGGATGGATGCCTGGTTTCATTGTATAGGTGACATGTAATTGGATCATTATAAACCTCCTGTTATAAAACGATTGTTTTATTGCCTCATACCTGAATAGTATAGCATACACGGCTGAATTTTGCACTTTAATCCTTTAAATTTGAATCAAGCTAATGTGATACTTGACAGATATTGGAAGATGTTTTATAGTCAAAAGAGAGACTATGAAGAAGAGGGTATGATTATGCGTAATTTTATTTTTATTTCGCCACATTTTCCAACAAATTATGAGAATTTCTGTGTTCAGCTGCATGAAAATGGCGTGAATGTTTTTGGGATTGGTGATACACCTTATGAGAATCTGACAGACTCATTGAAAGCGGCTTTGACAGAGTATTATAAGGTGGACAGCATGGAAGATTATGATCAGATGTACCGTGCAGTGGCTTTTCTGTGCTATAAGCATGGTCCGATGGATGGCCTTGAAAGCAATAATGAATACTGGTTGGAACAGGATGCCAGACTGAGAACGGATTTCAATATTCCCGGTATGAAGACTGTAGATATGGAACATGTGAAATATAAATCTAAAATGAAACCATATTATGCCAAGGCTGGAATTACGACGGCCAGATATCATTTGGTGACGGATCTTCCGGAAAGTCTGGAATTTGTTGAAAAAGTAGGCTATCCGGTTATTGTCAAGCCGGATAATGGTGTTGGTGCGACAACAACATACAAATTGAAGAATGAAGATGAGCTGAGAGCATTTCATGAAGAAGATTTCCATGGCGTTCAATTTATAATGGAAGAATTTGTACCGGGAGAAATTTATTCTTACGATGCGATTATGAACAACAAAGGAGAACCGATCTTTGAAACAGGCAATCATACGCCTATTTCAATTATGGATAGTGTCAATAATCACGATGACAGTGTGTTCTATATTGAAAAACATATTGCGGATGATGTTCGCACAGCAGGCAGAGCAGCTGTGAAATCATTTGGCGTAAAGAGCCGTTTTGTTCATTTTGAATTTTTCAGATTGACAGAAGATCATGCCTATCTTGGCAAAAAAGGCAAGATTATTGGTCTGGAAGTGAATTACAGACCGTCAGGCGGATTCACACCGGATATGATCAATTATGCCTGCAGTACAGATGTCTACAAAGACTGGGCAGATATGATTGCCTTTGACCGGCTGACAAAGGAAGATTATCCGGATAAATACTATTGTGTTTCGGCAGGATGCAGAAAGGAAAAACATTATTTGCACAGCTATGAAGAAGTGATGGCTGCATATAAGGATGACATTATGATGACAACAGAGCTTCCAGAAGTTCTGGCATTAGCGATGGGAGACAGACTTTATCTGGCCCGTTTTTCAACAAAAGAGGCTATGGATGATTTCATCAGTTATGTTTTTGCAGCCGCGTAAGGAAATTGAATACTGATTAACAGATGGATAAAAATACAGGGACATTTTCATGGCAGATCATGAGAATGTCCCTGTTGTTATAAGCAGGCAGATGAAAAATCTATCTGGGATCAGTGCATGATGATATCCGCAAACTGTCCCCGGGTAACTTTGATCAGATCCTGAGGTGAGAGGATCAGCTGAACACCGAGACGCCCGCCGGAAATAATGATGGTGTCAAAATCGGCGGCCGATTCATGGATAAATGTCGGAAACTGCTTCTTCATACCGATTGGTGTACAGCCGCCCCGGATATAACCGGTAATGGCATTGATATCTTTCACATGGATCAGTTCAACATTCTTCTCACCGGCAGCCTTGGCAGCGGCTTTTAAGTTCAGTTCCTTATCAACAGGGATAGCAAATACGAAATAGTTCTTGCTTTTGCCGACAGTGACCAGTGTCTTGAAGCTGCGTTCATAAGGCTGACCAAGCTGATCGGCAATGTGACAGCCGTCGATAAATTCATCACATGTGTAGGTGTTCATTTCATAAGGGATTTTATTCTTATCCAAGATGCGCATAGCATTGGTTTTGGCTTCTTTACCCATTGTAAGTCCTCCTGTATTATATGCATTGTTTAACATTGCCAGTCGGTTATATTTTATAGTATTTTCATCAATATGTCTATCCGTAAAAATAGAAAAGGATTAGCTGAAAAAAATAAATCATAATTTTTGTTGCATGAAGTCGATGAAGGTGTTACGATTAATAAGAATGTCAAAGAAAGGGAGAAAAAGATGGGAAAGATAGGATTCGATAATGAAAAATACTTGAATATGCAGTCAGAACATATCAGAGAGAGAATGGCTCAGTTCGGCGGCAAGCTTTATATGGAATTTGGCGGCAAGCTTTTTGATGATTATCATGCATCCAGAGTTCTTCCGGGATTTCAGCCGGACAGTAAGCTGCAGATGCTTTTGAAGTTAAAAGACCAGGCAGAGATTGTAATTGCAGTCAGTGCATCTGCTATTGATCAGCACAAGAAGAGAGGCGATATCGGTATTACCTATGATCAGGAAGTACTGAGACTCATCGACCTTTTCAGAAGTGTGGGACTTTATGTGGGAAGTGTTGTGATCACACAGTATCAGGGACAGCAGTCCGCGGACGGATTTATTAAGCGACTGGGTGATCTTGGTGTGGCTGCATACAGACATTATATGATCGAAGGTTATCCGGCGAATATTCCGCTGATTGTCAGTGAGGATGGCTTCGGCAAGAATGATTATATTCCGACAGAGCGTTCACTGATCGTTGTGACAGCTCCGGGACCGGGAAGCGGCAAGATGGCAACATGTCTGTCTCAGCTGTATCATGAGCATCAGCGCGGTATTAAAGCAGGTTATGCGAAGTTTGAGACTTTCCCAATCTGGAATATTCCGCTGAAGCATCCGGTGAACCTTGCTTATGAAGCAGCAACTGCGGATCTGAATGATGTCAATATGATTGATCCTTTCCATTTGGAAGCCTATGGCAAGGTTGCCATTAATTATAACAGAGACGTTGAGATTTTTCCTGTCCTGCAGACGATATTTAAGACGATTTCAGGAACATCGCCGTATCAGTCACCGACAGACATGGGTGTGAATATGGCCGGCAACTGTATTTTTGATGATGAAGCGGTGAAGAAAGCCGCCAGAGAAGAGATGATCCGCCGTTATTATATTGCCCTTTGTGAGCAGAAGAAGGGCAAGGAGAATAAGGCGGAGATCAGCAAGCTGGAAATGCTTCTGAACCAGGAAGGTCTTTCAGCTGCAGATTATGCTGTTGCTGTTGCGGCTAGGACAACAGAAGAGGAGACAGGTGAACCGGCAGCAGCCATTGAACTTCCGGATGGAAGAATTGTTACCGGCAAGAATAAGGCACTGCTTGGCGCGGCGTCCGCAATGCTTTTGAATGCATTGAAAGCTCTGGCGGATATTCCGGATGATGAACATTTATTGGCGTCAGAAGTTATTCGTCCGGTTCAGGAACTGAAGGTGAATTATTTGGGTAATCATAATCCGAGACTGCATACAGATGAAGTACTGGTTGCTCTTTCTGTCAGCGCAGCTTCCAACGAGAATGCGAAGAAAGCACTGGATTGTCTGCCGATGTTAAAGAATTGCAGCGCACATTGTTCAGTTATTTTATCATCTGTAGATACAGACATTTTCAGAAGACTGCGTATTAATTTAACATGCGAACCGAAGTATCAGAACAAGAAACTTTTCCATAACAATTAGTGTTGAAAATGAATCATCCGGTACATTGGTATTTAGAAAACAATGTGCCGGGTCAGTTAAAACGAAATGTGCGTTTCGTGAAAGGAGTTATTATCATGACAAAAACAGAAATGGTCAAAGAAATTTTGCAGGCAGGAAGCGCTTGTCAGGAACTGAAGGATGCAGCGCAGAACTATCTGGATGCTGTAGGAACAGCAGATGAACATGATAAAGCCGAGAAGCTTGTTGCAGAATGTGAAGCAGATGTCATGAAATGCGCAGACGTCATCGCATTTATGAAAACAGATGCGGCTAAGGAACATCTGGGAGCAGAAGCGGCAGCAGGAATTCTTGCCCATGAAGAGGAACTTCTGGCAAAAGGCATCGAATACTGCGATTGCCCGGGCTGTACAGCAGGCAAGAGAATTATGGATAATAAAGCACTTTTTCTTGGTTAAAACATCAATTGAGATATGAGACAGAAAACACATCCTGCGGGGTGTGTTTTTTTGTACACAAAAATGGAGAAAAAGAAAAAATCTATCATTTCAGGACCAGGTGAGCAGAAGCAATCTGATACAATAAGACCATAAAGAAACAGAAAGTCATGATACGAAATGAGGTAGAATATGTTTGGGTTTAAGAAGTTAAAGAGTTTATTACAGAAACATGAGGAAGAAATGAATCAGGTACAGCCGGATGTTATTACTTTTGATGAGAGTGTAATAAGAAAAGTCATCAGCAATATGTCTGATGAAGAACTTGAAAAAGCACTTGCGGCTGTAAATAAAAAAATTGCTGAATTAGAAGAAAAATAAGAGGTGTTGAAGATGTGGGGAATTCTGGTGTTCATCATAATCATTGCATTGATTATGAATTCAAAAAAAGAAAAACAAAGTACAAGGCAGACGGGAAAACCATCTGCACCATTAGCCCGAGTCAGATTTGCAGAAATAGAATATGATGATTTTGTCAAAAACAATACATTCAAACTCGTACATCAGGTAGATGCAACAGAGCTTGAATACAATAAAAGATATAGATTTTTTGTAGATAGTTCTTTTATTGCTGAATATAGCATAAAGAAAATCACACTGTTAGATGAGAATAAAAAAGCAATACCAATGCAAAGAAACTATGACATGGTGTGTGAAGCATATAGCGACTGCGGCAATATACTGCTGACAATCAAATAAAAGAGCGCGAGACGGCGCACAACGTCCAGTGGACGTTGGCTTTGCGCCGACCGGAGTGGAACGGAGAAGCACAACGTCCAGTGGATGTTGGTTATGCGCGGACCGAAGTGAAACGTAGACCTCGAACGTTCGAGTCCGGCAATGGAGTAGAGTAGAAGCGAGACGGGGTGCACAACGTCCGGTGGACGTTGGCTTTGCGCCGACCGAAGCGAAGCGAAGATACGAACCCGTTCGAGTCCGGCAGGACTCGTTTAATAGAAAAAGGGTATCCAAACGGATACCCTTTTTCTATTAAGAAGAGCGCGAGACGGGACTCGAACCCGCGACCCCGACCTTGGCAAGGTCGTGCTCCACCAACTGAGCCACTCGCGCATAATA
>Ga0129310_1002572_pt1 | contig 13261 bp, 10 predicted proteins | sample Go1ome_2_FD_94433 | JGI IMG/M metagenome (GOLD analysis project Ga0129310, IMG submission 94433) | Western lowland gorrila individual fecal microbial communities from Wisconsin, USA - Go1022A metagenome | ecosystem: Host-associated > Mammals > Digestive system > Large intestine > Fecal | place...
AATTTCCTCATGTCCGGTGTTTGTCAGCATCTGATACGCCTTTTCTTTTAACATTTCAAGACTGCGTTCCCGCAGCGGACGGTAAACCATACCGGCCTGACAGAATCGGCAGCCACGAATACAGCCACGCTGGATTTCCAGTACGACACGATCCTGTGTGACTTTGATGAACGGAACCAGCGGTTTGTCAGGGTAGACAGATTCGGACATATTTTCCACAACCTGGCGCTGAATCACCGTCGGGATATCATCATAAACCGGACGGAAATCGGCAATAGTGCCATCTTCTTTATAGGATACTTCATAAAGAGACGGTACATACAGTCCCGGAATTTTTGCTGCTTCATGCAGAAAATCATGACGATTATAACTGCCATCCTCTTTCATCTGCTCATACAGATTAAACAGATCATCGTATACAGTTTCACCTTCTCCAATATAGAAAATATCAAAAAAGTCCGCAATCGGTTCCGGATTGTAAGCACATGGGCCGCCGCCGATAACAATCGGCATATCATCGGTTCGCTGTGTAGCTTTTAACGGAATCTGGCCAAGATCCAGAATCTGTAAAATATTCGGATAGCAAAGTTCGTACTGCAGAGTCATGCATAAGAAATCAAAATCTCTGATCGGATCCTGGGTCTCCAGTGCAAAAAGTGGAATCTGCTGTTCCTTCATAATTTTATGCAGATCCGGCCATGGGGAATAGACACGTTCACAATACACATCATCCCGAAGATTAAACTGATGATATAGGATCTGAATGCCAAGATGGGACATACCAATCTCATATACATCCGGGAAGGCAAAAGCAACACGGATCTTCACATCTTCCGGATTTTTACAGACCATGTTCACCTCATTTCCGATATAACGGGCAGGTTTATCAATAGTCAGTAAAATCTCGTCTTTTAACGCAAGTTTATTATTCATTCTGTTTTTCCTATTCTTTTTTGTTTCCATTTTTCAACGTTTTCAAAGGATGCAGGAAATCCTGTTTCCTGCACAATTTCTCATTCTAGCATAAGATAGTAAAAAGCGTCAATGACAACATGACGCTTTTACTGATTCTTTTATACACTATGTTATGGAACCTTCTTGAACAAAGTGCAAGAAGTATCGCTCGCAAGCGAGCTCTTTTGCGAATGATGCGGTGAACTGTTTTTTTATGTCACTCAACACTCTTGAGTGCATCCACCATATTGATCTTATCCAACAGACGATTTGTAATCAGATCTACCGCTAATGCAAAAAGAAAGGTCATACCGCCTGCAAACAGATAGGTGGTCGGATGCACGGAAACTGCAAAATATACGGATGGCATTTTTAAGACACTGGTCAGAAGACCGCTGAAAAATCTTCCCACTGGAAGCCCAAGCAGGATACCGATCACCGTAAGGATCAGCGTCTCTTTATTGACATACAGGTGTACTTCTTTATCAAAAAAACCCAGTACTTTTATGGTAGCAAGTTCCCGTTCACGCTCGGAAATATTTGTGGTAGCCAGAGTAAACAGTACAACAAAGGCAAGTCCTGCCGCCAGGGCTGTCACCAGAATCACGACACAGTTAATCAGACCGAAGGATTTTGCAAATTCATCCCGCATGGCCTGTACACTGCTACAGGATACCACATCACTCTTTCTGGAAAGCGTATCCGCATAAGAGACCGGATCGCTACAGGTGTCGGACAAGTGTGTCAGCACTGCATTTGGAGCATAATCGCCCATGAGTTCTTCATATCTGCTCTGCCGCATGTAAATTGCATTTCCAAGATAATTATGTAAAATACCATCCACGGAGAAGGAGCATTCTTCCAGATCACTGTTCTGGATCTCCAGAGAATCTCCGGTGGAAAATCCCATGACTTCTGACAGATTCTGTGACACAAAAATATCTTTGTCACCCAGTTCTTTTTCTTTGCCGTCCAATCCTTCCAGATTGATATAATCTGCAATAGAAGCATCATCCGGAATCACATATAACGGAATGGTTTCTTCCATCGTATGTGAAGTATTTTTTACCTGTACGGTATCCATCTGAAGGCCAAGATAATCGGATATATTAGCATCTGAATCAATCTGATCCGTAAAACTATCATAGTCATCTGACATTACAACAGCCATCAGGTCATATCGGTAAATGTGATTATACTGTTTTGGCATCAGATCCGTAACAGAATTTTTGATCGCCATTCCCACCACAAGCAAGGCCGTACAGCCAAGGATTCCACTGATGGTCATGATCAGACGTTTTTTATACCGAAACAGGTTTCGGAATGTCACCTTATTCAGGAAAGACAGACGTTTCCACAGAAACGGGATCTTTTCTAAAAATACCCTGGAGCCTGCCTTTGGTGCTTTCGGACGCATCAGTGCCGCCGGGCACTGGCGTAATTCGCTGTGACATGCGCAGACAGCAGCGATCAACATACCTGCCGCGAACAGTAAAATGCCGCTGATTCCGTATCCTAAATCGAATAAAAACAGGTAAGACGGAATCTTGTACATGACATCAAATACCATAAATAAGAATTTCGGCAGCAGGATAAATCCACCGATATCGCCCAGCAGTCCGCCGCAAATACATGCGGACAGCGTATAGATCAGATATTTTCCATAGACATGGGTGTCTGAAAATCCAAGTGCTTTGTAAATACCAATCTGTCCGCGTTCCTCTTCTACCAGACGTGTGATCGTCGTCAGACTGATCAGAATCGCTACTGACAGGAATAAAATCGGAAATACATTACCGATGGTTTCAATAGAATCCGCATCACTCTGGATGGTGGAATAACTGCTGATGGAACTGCGGTCCTGCACATACCATTTTGTCATATCGATGGAATCAATATCCGCCTGGGCATCCGCAAGCTCGTTATATGCCTTTGTACGCTCTTCTTCTAAAGTCTGTGTCTGTTCCTCCAGTTTGGCGGTTCCATCTTCTAATTCTTTCTGTGACTGATTCAGCTTTTCTGTATTTGACTGAATCTCCTGTTCTGCCTTGGCAAACTGAGTATTGGCATTCTGTTCCTGTGCTTTTAATTCAGCAAGTCCTGCATCCAGTTCCTGTCGTGCACTTACGAGTTTCTGTTCCTGTGCGCTTAACTGCTGGTTTGCAGACTGAAGTTGCTGCTTTTGTGTTGCAAGTTGTGTCTCAGCATCGGAAAACTGTTTTTCTGCTTCCTGCTGTTTTTCCTGAAGTACAGTTTCCTGTGACGCTAATTGAAGCAGCGTTCCCTGTACCGTTTCATACTGTGTCGCAAGGGCTGTCATTCCATCTGGAATCTGCTGTAACTGTGCCTGCTGGGTTTCCAGTGCACTTTTTTGCGTTTCATAGTTCTCAGCTGTCGGATCCAGCTGTGCAATCTGCGCATCCAACATAGCCGTCATGCCAGTAATATTCTGCTGCAGTTCTGTCTGGAAGGCCTGACGCGCTTCGGTATCTGTAGTACCAGACTCTACGGATGTCTGATAAGCATTCCATGATGTTTCCGGCCAGGCGGTGCCTAACTGACTTTTTAATGCAGAAACCTGGGTCAGAATCTGTTCTTTCCCGTCTGTAGCCTGATCTTTTCCGGCAGTAAGCTGCGCCTTTGCATCGGAAAGTTCCTGCATGGCTGCCGCCTTTTGCTGTTTGAGCGCGGTCTCGCCCTGCGCTAACTGCTCCTGATGCGTACCTAATTCAGCCTTTCCGGCGTTTAACTGTGATTCCCCGGATGCGAGTTGCTTATAACCATCGGAGATTTTCATATATCCTTGTAAAAATTGCTCTGCTGCACTCTGCTTCTGCTGTTTTAACTGCTGCATGCCATCCTGTAACTGCTTCCATCCGGATTCCAACTGACGCTTTCCGTCTTCCAGTTTAGCTCCTGCATCTGCAATTTTTTCATCTGCTTCCGCAAATTTTGTATCAGCTTCGTTTCTTGCATCCTGCAGTTTGGTTGTAGCATCCCCGACAATCTCATCATAACGGGCCTGTTCCCGGTCTGTTTTGATTTCTTTTTCAATCCGCTTTTTTACTACGGCTACTTTATCCTGATATTCCTCAGAAAAACAGGATAATCCTTCGGCTCCATCCACCCGCAGTTCGATTGCTGAATATACTTCATTGTCAAGCGCATCTGCGGTAACATAAAAGAAATATTTTGCAGATTGGGAAGAACGGAAGGAGGCTGCTCCATCATCTGCGATCAGATCTGTTGCATCCTGCATGATGGCTGTGATCGTATACTCATGCTGCTTTAAGGCAGAGGTATTCTCTTCATCGTCCGCATTTTGTGCCATCACGGTAACTTTGTCACCAATTTTTTTATCTGCATCTGAGCAGTAATTTTGCGAAACAGCAATCTCAGATGCTTTTTGAGGAAATGTTCCTTCCAACAGGCGCGGCTGATTTAAACCATTCATGTCAAGTAGCGTCACTTCTGCTTTCTGCTGCAGTTCCCCCGCCTGAACCAGTGCCGTTTCACTGTATGTTCCATGTGCTTCTGAAACACCCTCTACTTTGCTCAGCGCTGCGACATCCGCATCAGTCAGTCCAAGAGTGGACTGTACTTTGATGTCATACAGATTCTGCTCATCATAATAGCGGTCCGCGGATGCCCGCAGATCCCGGCAGCCGGCGGAAAGTCCCGCAAACATCGTTACACCGAGAAATGTAATCAAAAGGATGGAGAAAAAGCGCTTTTTCTCTTTTTTAATTGTTCGAACAATATCTTTCCAATAAGCTTTCATTTGTCTGATCTACCATTCTATTTCTGCAATCGGAACCGGTTGCGCATTCTTTGTCTCACTGATCACAGTACCGTTTTTAAACTGGATCAGCCGGTCTGCCATTGGCGCCAGCGCGGAGTTATGTGTAATGATCAGTACGGTAATCCCTTCCCGTCGGCAGGTATCCTGCAGCAGTTGTAAAATCTGTTTACCGGTATTGTAATCCAGTGCACCGGTTGGTTCATCGCAGAGAAGCAGTTTTGGATTTTTTGCCAGTGCCCGGGCAATGGACACACGCTGCTGTTCTCCACCGGAAAGCTGCGCCGGGAAATTTTTCATACGCATGCCAAGTCCGACTTTTTCCAGTGTCTGTGCTGCATTCAGGGAATCCTCACAGATCTGGGAAGCCAGTTCCACATTTTCCAGTGCGGTCAGATTCGGCACCAGATTATAAAACTGAAAAACGAATCCGATATCTGTACGCCGATACTGGGTCAGCTGCTTTTTCCCATACGTGGTAATATCAGAGCCGTCCACCATTACCTGACCGGAAGTGGCGGTATCCATACCACCCAAAATATTTAATGCAGTTGTCTTTCCTGCACCGGAAGCACCAAGGATAACAGCAAGTTCTCCTTTTTCCACGGAAAAAGACGCATCTTTTAATGCAAAAATAGAACTACCTCCGGTATTGTATTCTTTCGTAATATGCTGAAATTCGATATACGACATTTTTTCTCCTCGCTGTAACATAAAATTTCAGATTGATAAAACATTCTGTCATTATTTAAAATATAAAAAACATATTTGCTTTATGAAATCTAAATGTTTTCTTTTATTATAGTTTTATCTGAAAACGGAATCAATAAAGAAAGTATAAATTTATTCCAGAATATGCTGAACCTGACGGAGCATCCCCGACAGGTCAACGGTGTTTTGAATCTGACTGGTAATCTTTGCCGCATTCCAGCCCTTCCAGGAAAAATCCGTCTGTTTTATCACAAAAAAGGCAAGAAACAGGCATAGAGCCAGTATAAAACGGACTCCAAGAAAACTCCGGTGCTCTTTTTCAGAGCGATTATATTCCATTCGTTCTTTTTCTGCGCTTTTGTCAGTCTGTCCGCTTGCAGAAAAACTGCTTTTTACTGCGTCTACGTAACGTTTTCGGTCTTCATATTGTTCGGAATACATCAGCAATCTCCTCCTATATATGCGATATCCGTAATTGGTCTCATACAGATCTGTTCATTTAAAATGTATACAGACTGTGGAAAACAGGATTTAAAAAAGAAAAAGAAAGCTTATCATCACTTTATGTAATCATAAACTTTCTTCAGTAACATCACGTTCTTTATTTACTTATGCTGTATTCCGGAGTTTCAGAACAAGTCATATTTACTGACAGATTAGGAAATATTCAGCAGAATCAAAATCCGAATCTATCATTTGCATCTGTACTCAAAAAGCACATACAAACTGCTCTACCGCTGAGATAACTCTTCCAGTACCTCATCCCAGGTAATGCCCTTGTCAACCATCATAACCATCATATGGTACAGAAAATCAGCAATTTCGTATTTAATTTCTTCCGGATCCGGATTTTTGGCTGCAATGACGATCTCTGTTGCTTCTTCACCGACTTTTTTCAGGATCTTATCAATTCCTTTGTCAAAAAGATAATTGGTATAGGAACCTTCCTTCGGATGCAGCTTTCGGTCCAGAATCACGTTGTATTCGTTTTCAAATACCTCCAGCGGATTTTTCTCTTTGTACTCTTCTTTTACCAGATCTGTATAGAAGCAGCTGCGGTTACCGGTGTGGCAGGCTGCACCAATCTGGGATACTTTTGCCAGAATCGTATCTTTGTCACAGTCAATGGACAGGGATTTCACATACTGGTAATGACCGGAAGTCATGCCCTTGGTCCAGAGTTCGTTTCTGCTTCTGCTGTAATAAGTCATTTTTCCAAGAGACAATGTGGTATAAAATGCCTCTTCATTCATATATGCAAGCATCAGTACGTCATTTGTCTTGTAATCCTGCACGATAACCGGGATCATACCATCAGAATTTAATTTGAATTCTGACCATTCACAGGAAGTCTCTAAATGTCCGGTGTCAATGCCCTGCGCTTTCAGATAATCCTTTAATGCAATGATATCAGTCTCCGGTGCACTGATCGTTTTGGAAGAAATTCCTGTGATCGTTTCATCGGACTGTAAAGCATCACAGACACTTTCGTTGTCTGTCTCTGTCAGTAAAACAGAATAAGGCATCTCAGTAACATTACCAAGGGTTCCCATCAGAGCCGGATCCAGAACGATCAGTTCACTTGTGTTATTTTCCACATCCTCTTTCTGCTTAAAAAACAGATCTACATTGTGGATGGAAAGTGCCAGGGATTCCTTGCCAAAACGCATAGCACCTTCTTTTGACACCTGCGCCGTCACATCTTTTACCGGGTTCAAAATTGCCTTTTTGCATCCGGCGTATAAGATTTTTTTGATATCCTCCAGACGGTTGATATTTCCGCCTGCATATACCGGGATTTCGGATACACGGTTGATCTCTTTCATGGTGTGAAGATTCAGTTCGTGTTCCGCATCATTATCGGACAGATCAAACAGATAAATCTTATCGATTCCATTATCATTGTAGAGACGGATGCGCTCCATCAGATCGTCCTGCTCTGCATAATCTTTGAAACCGTTGACCAGTTTTCCGTTTTTTAAATAAATCGTTGCGATTAAGTTCTTTTTATTCATAGTTTATAAACTGCCTTTCGTGGATAAAATATCCGTTACACGCGGATCATAGGATGACGCATCATCCAGGGCTTTCCCAAATGCTTTAAATAATGCCTCAATGATATGATGATTATTCGTTCCGGAAAGTACTTTCATGTGCAGATTCATGCCTGCAGCATAGGAAATGGCATAGAAAAATTCACGCACCATCTCAGTATCCATATCTCCCACACGGTCTGTGGTAAATTCAGCATCAAATGCAAAATACGGACGTCCGGACAGATCAATCGCACATAAAACAAGGGTCTCATCCATTGGAAGAATCATGCTGCCAAAACGCTTAATGCCTTTTTTATCACCCAGAGCTTCCCGGATGGCATTGCCAAGCACAATACCGGTGTCCTCAATGGTATGATGACAGTCTACTTCCAGATCCCCTTTCACGTCAAGATTCAGATCAAAAAATCCATGTCTGGTAAAGCCGGACAGCATATGATCAAAAAATCCGATGCCTGTGGTAATGTTCTGTTTGCCGCTTCCATCTAAAGTGAGTGCCAGATTGATATCTGTCTCATTTGTTTTTCTGTGTACCTGTGCATATCGTTTTTGTGCCATGGTTTGTGTCCTCCGGATTATTTGTCTTCGTCTTCAAATCTGACGCGGATGGAGTTTGCATGCGCAGTCAGCTGCTCGCAGTCTGCAAACTGTGCAATGTCTTTGTATACCGCATGCAGCGCATCTTTGGAATAAGAGATAATACTTGATTTCTTAATGAAATCATCTACGCTCAACGGAGAAAAGAATTTTGCGGTTCCATTTGTCGGAAGGACATGGTTTGGTCCTGCAAAATAGTCTCCCAGCGGTTCGCTGCTGTATTCGCCAAGGAAGATCGCACCTGCATTTTTGATCTTTGTCATTACTTCAAACGGATTTGCTGTTACAATTTCCATATGTTCGGATGCAATTTCATTTGCAGTATCAATGGCAGTATCCATATCCGGCGCAATCAGGATATAACCATAGTTTTCCAGCGATTTTTCAATAATATTTTTTCTGGAAAGCACTTTACAGAAGCCCTCTACTTCTTTGGATACTTCCTCTGCCAGTTTTTCGCTTGTTGTGATCAGGATTGCGGAAGCCAGTTCATCATGCTCTGCCTGGGATAACAGATCTGCTGCCACAAAACGTGGGGTTGCGGTTTCGTCTGCCAGAACAAGGATCTCACTCGGACCTGCGATAGAATCAATGCTGACATGGCCGAACACTGCTTTTTTTGCCAGTGCAACGTAAATGTTACCCGGTCCTACAATCTTGTCTACTTTCGGAATGCTTTCAGTACCGAAAGCAAGTGCTGCGATGGCCTGTGCACCGCCAACTTTAAACACACGGTCTGCGCCTGCTTCTTTTGCGGCAACCAGTGTAGACGGATTGACTTTACCCTCTTTGTTACATGGGGTTGTCATAACGATCTCTTCTACACCGGCTACTTTTGCCGGCATAATGTTCATCAGTACGGAAGAAGGATAAACCGCTTTTCCACCCGGAACGTACACACCTGCCTTTGCGATCGGAGTTACTTTCTGACCAAGCATAGTTCCCGGAATGGAACTGTCAAACCAGCTGTATTGTTTTTGCTTTTCGTGATATACGCGGATATTTTCTTTTGCTTTGCGGATAACCTCTAATAATTTCGGATCAACCTGCTCATAAGCCTCTGCAATCTCTGTTTCTGTTACCTCGATGTTTTCGGCCGTTACCGTTGCACCGTCAAATTTCTTTGTATAATCAAAAATTGCTGCATCACCGTTTGCACGGACATTTGCAATGATCTCATTGACACTGCTCTCATACTGTGTATAGTTGTTTGGACTTCTTTTTAACAGATCTGTCAGTATATTCTGAATGGTTTCTTTTGTGAGTTTTAACGTACGCATCTTAGTTTTCTCCTTTATTCATTACTTCTCGCAGATCAGAGATCAGTTTACCGATTCGCTCCTGCTCCATTTTCATACTTACCGGGTTGACCACCATACGGGCGGATAACGGGCAGACTTCCTCCAGAACGGTCAGTCCGTTTTCACGTAAGGTAGATCCTGTCTCTACGATATCCACAATGACATCAGCCAGTCCGACGATTGGAGCCAGCTCGATGGAACCGTTTAATTTGATGATTTCTACGGTCTGATGCTTTTTATTATAAAAGTAATCTTTTGCAATCTTTGGATATTTGGTTGCCACACGGATCTGCTCATGATGCTGCAGCAGATCTCTGGCAGATTCCGGTCCGCAGACACACATTCTGCATTTTCCAAATCCAAGATCCAACACTTCGTAAATATTGCGGGCTTCCTGCAGAATCGTATCTCTGCCGACAATTCCGATATCTGCGGCACCATACTCTACATAAGTTGGTACATCCGGTCCCTTGGAGAGAAAGAACCGCAGTTTTAAGTCTTCGTTTACAAAGATCAGCTTTCTGGTATCTTTATCTTTCATTTCTTCGCAGGTGATACCGATTTTCTCGAACATTTCCAGTGTCTTGTTGGCAAGACGGCCTTTTCCTAAAGCAAATGTTAAATATCTCATCTTCCGGTCCCCCCTACATATAGAAAATAATGTCCTGAATATGGTTCTCTTCTGCATATTTCTCATAGACATCTTTTGTATTCTGCTCTGTCAACGGCATCAGTTCCACCTGTTCTCCACGGCTTCTGAGTACCTGTGCATCTTTGATGGCATCCTGGCGGTACTGCTCGCTGTAAATAAACCATTTCGTTGTATTTTCAAATGGAATCCGTACATTCTGACGCTGCAGCGCTGCCATCAGCTGATTGATGACAACCGCAAAACCGATAGACGGTGCGGATTTACCAAAGGATTTCAGCAGGTTATCATAACGTCCGCCGTTTACAACCGCTTCACCGCTGCCGAAGGTATATCCGGCAAAAATGATACCGGTATAGTAATTAAATCCGGAAATCATAGCCAGCTCATAAGATACATATTTATGAATTTTATATAATTCCAGTAACTCATCCAGCTGCTCCAGACGGGTTAAGGCATTTAACACCCGCGGGAAATCCTGAGCCCACGCTTTTGCAGCAGTGATTTTTTCCTTATCCAGCATTACGTCACTTAACAGGCCAAAGAGCTGTTTCAGATTATCATCCGTTACATGCTGCTCTACAACTTCCTGTACCCCGTACAGATTACGGTTTAATAACAGATTACGGATTTCTTCCATCACATCTTCTTCCAGATTGGCAGCTTCAAACAGACCGCGCAGGAAATCTGCATGTCCCACACTCAGCTGAAACTCTTTCAGACCGGCTGCCTGTAACAGCTGTGCGGATAAAGCGAGCATCTCTGCATCTGCTTCCACGCTGCCATCTCCGATGAGCTCAGCTCCGGACTGGGTATTTTCCTTTAAACGCCCCTGATAACTTGAATTATTGCGGAAGGTGTTTCCGGTATAACACAGACGGATTGGAATCGCCTGTTCCATATAATATTTGGACGCACACCGTGCAATAGATGGTGTAATATCCGGTCGGAGAACAAGTGTGTTGCCCTCACGGTCAAAAAACTTGTACAGATCTCTGGATGGAGTTGTACCGATTTCTTTTCCGAATATATCAAAAAATTCAAAAGTAGGTGTCTGAATCGGATGGTAACCATATGATTTCATCACAGAAAGCAGACGACCTTCCAGAATGATCTTGCGCTCACATTCTTCATTGTAAATATCTCTGACACCTTCGGGCGTATGTAATAATTGATTCTTCACGGCTTTGTTCCCCTCTTTGTTTCCATTTTTTCCTACATATTTTTCGAACACTTTAGTGTGCTACCATGCTAATATGTAAAAATCTTTAAATATTATATGAAATTAACTTTGAAATGTCAATCCCTTAAATTCAAATCCATCTGCAGAGCATCCAGATACGGGACAAAAAGACCGGAATGGCCGGTAAAAAAGAACGTTTCATCCAGCTCATCCAAGCGGAAACTTTTTCTTCCGCCCTGCTGCATCCGTTCCCAGAATTCACTGAGCTGACGGAATGGCAGATAATAAAATTTATCCAGATGCGTATAAAAGATCAGGAAAAAGGCGATGCCTCCCTGTTTTTCAAAATCCCGCATAAATTCCACCTGGTGCGGATGAATATTCTGTAACGGAAAGGTATTGACCTGACATTCCTTGGCATCAAAACATACCGGAATGCCCTGTACCACACCGATATAATCCACGGTACTTTTCTGTTCAAAATAAGCCAGGGTGATATGCCGATTTTCTTTATCCATTTTAATAGGCGTGATCGGGGTCGGTACTTTCTGGATCAGGGCCAGATGGTTTTCCCGGTAACGCTCATTGGTTCGATTGATAAATTCTTCCAGTGTGGATCCGCGCAGTCCGCGGGAATTCCAGGTTGGCATTACAAAATCCCCCGATGTGTCAGTTCCGGATCATTGTAATAAAGGATATTTTCCTTCTCTACAATAAACTGTCCATCTTTTACCAGAATGCGGTTGACGCTGCAGTTTGGTTGATGGATGGTCCAGAAGTCATCCATTGGCATCTGCTTGATATAAGTCAGAAACGCACGGATCACAGCACCGTGGCAGACAACAAGTACATTCTCCACAGATGAATCCTGTTCCATAGGTAAAATTTCATCTCTCAGAAACGCTTCAATCCTTCCATACAAATCTGAGAAATTATCCCCTGTTTCATCAGCCACATACAGGGATGGTTTGGAAAAACAATAGATCAGATTCTGATCACCTTTTGTTTTGATCTCGCTGATCTTATCTCCTTCGTATTTGCCGAAACACATTTCCCGTACCCGCTGTTCAATATGAACGGAAGCAGGCTGTTTTTCTGCAATGATCTTCGCCGTTTTTACTGCACGTTGATACGGACTTGTATAAATTTTCTGAAACTGAATGCCGTCCCGCACAAAACCGTCTCTGGTATCTGCGGCCAATTCCTCTCCATATGGCGTCAGTGCAATATCAGAGGAACCCTGGATCAGGCCTTTCTTGTTCCAGAATGTCTCACCATGTCTCATAATGTATAAATGCATTGTATCTACCTCTTCTCTTTTGCAAGCTTTGTCTGTACCCGCCCAAACGCGGCCGGTTCCGGCGCAGTAACAATTTTCCCATCCGGAAATTCCATACGGTACGCATGTAGCAGCTGGGAACGTACCCGGCAGCTGTCTTTGACCATCTGGTTTACTTTTTTGTCACCGTATTTCGCATCGCCAAGGATCGGATGCCCGATACTGGCCAGATGCGCACGGATCTGATGGGAACGTCCCGTGATCAGATGTACTTCCAATAGTGTCATATTTTCATATACTTTGATCGGATGATATGCCGTTTCGATATAAGAAGCATCTGCAAAGGCTTCTTTTCGGATCGTTACCTTGTTACTCTGATGATCTTTGGTCAGATATCCCTTTAAATGAGCATCTTTCACAATCTGTCCTGCCACGAGACAGCGGTAATATTTTTGCATGCTGCGGGATTTCAACGCTTCTGCCATTTCCTGCAGTCCGTGTATGGTCTTTCCGGCGATCAGAAGGCCGGAAGTGTTTCGATCCAGCCGGTTACAGATGGATGGATGAAACGTTCTGAGTTCTGCACGGGTCAGCTGACCACTCTCCAACAGATAGTCAATCACAATTTCATTGGCTGAATAATCATTTTTTTCTGCTTTCTGGGATAAAAGGCCCACCGGTTTATTTAAGATCAGAATATCTTCATCTTCATAGACAATCTGGATTTTCGGATG
>Ga0129310_1002573_pt1 | contig 13261 bp, 14 predicted proteins | sample Go1ome_2_FD_94433 | JGI IMG/M metagenome (GOLD analysis project Ga0129310, IMG submission 94433) | Western lowland gorrila individual fecal microbial communities from Wisconsin, USA - Go1022A metagenome | ecosystem: Host-associated > Mammals > Digestive system > Large intestine > Fecal | place...
CTGTCGTTTTTAGGCTGTTCGCCTGCAACGTATGGTTCGATATTTATAAGATTTTTTCTCCAAAGCTGTTTATTATCTGACATAGGGAATATCCTCTTTTCATTTCATCGTAGTAAAGTGGTAATATGCTATTGTATTAAATATAATAACACATATCCGCAGGTTTGTCAATATCACTCAGACTGATATCTGACCTTTATAAATTATATATTGTTTTAGTATGAATGTCAAGAAATCCCCTGTGCTGTATTATCAGACGCTAATTATGCTCTGTCTATCTTTCTGCCTGCGTCAGCGGCAAGTCTGCTGAGTTTTTCAAGCTGTTCTACTGTGCAAACGAACACAGTTCTGCTCCTGCCCTTATAATCGTCTGGGAGAATACTGTTTATATCGAACTCGCCCACGCACATACCCGATTTTCCCCAGAAATGCTCTATGCAGCTTATCCAGCTGTTTATCTCATAGTCGAGATAGATCTCATCTTCGGGCGGTATTATCCCTCTTTCGCTAACTATCTTTAGCTCGCCAAACTGCTTGTAAAAATCATCAAAATCTATCTTTGCACCGAACTCTCTTGCATAGCCGTACTTTATCATTATCTGTATACAGCCGAGCCATTTTACCTTGAAATCCGAAACTGTTGTGGGGACAAGTCCCTTTGTATCGAAAACATCATAGTTATCCCTTGCATAAAGTCTGGGTTTTTCAAGACATTCTGTTATCTCTGCCATTGCCTTTTCGTCATTATCTGATATCATAGAGAAGATCTCTTTGTAGACTGAATCGTTGTCCATTGGTTTTGAATTTTTGTTTTTAAGTTTGCTGAATAATCCCATATAATTTTACTTCCTTTCTATTCTTGATTTATCAATAATTAAATATTTTATAAATTCAAGGCATTTTGTTATATTATTTTCTAAATTCGCCATTTTATGACACTGGATAGGTCGGATAAAACCGCAGGAACATTCCTGCGGCATATATCACACATTGTAAAATGCTATAAACAGCTTATATTATTCCTTATTTATTGCGGCAAGAGCCTTTTCCATAGTTGCCTCATTCTCGATATTTACAGCTGTCTTGCCCTTGAGGGTTTTCTTTACAAGACCTGTAAGCACCTTGTTTGGTCCGAGTTCAATGAAGTTCTCATAGCCGGCCTTCTCCATTTCAGCAAGCTCGGAAGTGAACTTTACAGGAGAAACGATATGCTTAGCCAGCATATTTGCCATATCGGAGAAATCCTCCAGCTTTTCGCCGAGAACATTTGAATAGAAATCTACCTGTGCAGGCTTGAATTCTACTGTCTTTGCAGTTTCAATGAACTCATCTGCGGCAGGCTGCATAAGCTTTGAATGGAAAGCTGAGGCAACGTTGAGCTTTATAGCCTTTTTCTTCATTTCAGCGAACTTTGCTGCGGCAGCCTCACAAGCCTCTGTATCGCCTGCGATAACGGTCTGTACTGTTGAATTATAGTTTACAGGAACTACATATCCCTCTGTTTCCTCACATACCTTTTCAACATCAGCTGCGTCAAGTCCGATTATGGCATACATTGAACCGCTTGCCTGCTCTGCTGCTTTCTGCATTGCTGCTGCTCTCGCCTTTATAAGCTTAAAGCCGTCCTCAACAGAAACAACGCTCGCTGCGACCATAGCTGCATACTCACCGAGAGAATGACCTGCAACTCCGTCAAATGTTATGCCCTCAGCCTTTGTTGCCTCAAACGCTGCCAGTGAGCAAGCCATTATAGCAGGCTGAGAATTGATAGTTTTATTAAGCTCCTCCTCAGGACCGTTGAAAGCTATATCTGCAATATCATAGCCGAGTATCTCGCCGGCTTTATCAAAGACAGCTTTTGCGGCAGGATATTTTTCGCAAAGCTCCTTAGCCATACCAACATATTGTGAGCCTTGTCCTGAGAACAGGAAGATGTTTTTCATTGAATTTGCCATAGAATTTTTACTCCTTTATATATACTTTATAAATAAATTACCTTTACAAGCAGGGTTTTGCTGTCTGAATTCAGTTGGTTAAACATTTTAATTTTTGAAAGATTTTTTCAAAAAAAGACACAAAATATTAAATAACGCCCGAAATATTGTGAAATATTCTCCAAATGTTTAAATTCGAGCAGGGTTGTTCATAATTTGTTATTGAATTGGTCTGGAAAAGAGTTTATAATTATAATGTTAGGGCAAATATACAGTAAAATTCTGCCCTCATGCTTCAGACAAACACATTATAGCATATATTTTTCAGATATACAACACAAAAAAGTAAATTTTTCAAAATGATGAAATGGGATTGTCTGTGATCTACTGAATGGAGGAATTAAGTTGGCAGAAAATACAGGAAAAAACAAGACAGTCGGAATAAAGGTAATGGGAGTAGGAAAGTATGTCCCTGAGCTTATTGCGACTAATGAGGATTTCACTAAGATCGTTGAAACAAGCGACGAATGGATAACACAGAGAACAGGTATCAAGACAAGACACATCACAAATGGTGAGCCTACATATCATCTCGGCGCAATGGCTGCAAAGAACGCTATCGAAAATGCGGGAATAAAAGCTGAGGATATCGACCTTATCATCGCTTCAACGGTTACAGCGGATTTCTATACTCCGTCTGCCGCCTGCCTTATTCAGAGAGAGATCGGTGCGATCGGCTGCATGGCTTTCGATATAAACGCTGCCTGCGCCGGATTTGCATATGCTGTTGATATGGCTAAGAGATATCTTCAGAGCGATGACGGCATAAAGACTGCTCTTGTAGTTGCAGCTGAGGAGCTTTCAAAGTTCACAGATTACACAGACCGTTCTTCATGCGTACTTTTCGGCGATGCTGCCGGTGCATTCGTTCTTACTAAGGAAGAGGACGTTCCTTACGCAAGCTTCCTTGGAGCTGACGGAAACGGCGCAAACAAGGTAGTTTCAAGAGCGCTCAAGGTAGAGAACCCATTCCGCACAAGCACAGAAGAATTTGATATGAACATGCCTGAAACTAAGGCTCATTACTTCTATCAGGACGGCAAGGAAGTTTACAAATTCGCTATTAAGGCTATGCCTAATGCTATATCAGAGGCCTGCAAGAAGGCCGGTATCGAGCCTAGCGAGCTTGACGCTATCGTTCCTCATCAGGCTAACGTAAGAATTATCGAAACTGCTGCAAAGAACCTCGGACTCCCTATGGACAAGTTCGTTGTTTACATCGACAGATACGGCAACACATCTTCCGCTTCTATCCCGACTGCATTCTGCGACGCTGTTGAGGACGGCAAAATAAAGAGAGGCGACAAGGTCTGCGTAGTAGGCTTCGGCGGAGGTCTTACTTACGGCGCTGTTATTTTTGAATATTGATAAGACGCATATATAAACGACTTGTAAAAGGAGAACCATTATGACAACTACAAAGACAAGAATAACTGAACTGCTTGGTATAAAGTACCCTATTTTTCAGGGCGGCATGGCTTGGATAGCTGAGCATACACTTGCTGCGGCAGTAACTAATGCAGGCGGACTAGGCATCATCGCAGGCGGTTCTGCTCCTATCGACTATCTCAGAGATCAGATCAGACAGACAAAGGCTGCTGTAAACGGCAAGCCTTTCGGTGTAAACATTATGCTTATGAGTCCTAACGCAGAGGAGCTTGCAAAGCTCGTTATCGAAGAGGGCGTACCCGTTGTAACAACAGGCGCAGGAAATCCAGGCAAGTTTATGGCTGCATGGAAAGAGGCAGGCGTGAAGGTAATACCTGTCGTTCCGTCTGTAGCTCTTGCTAAAAGAATGGAAAGATCGGGCGCTGATGCTGTTATAGCTGAGGGTACAGAGTCAGGCGGACATATCGGCGAGAACACTACAATGTGTCTTGTTCCACAGGTAGTTGACGCTGTTGAGATCCCTGTTATCGCAGCAGGCGGAATAGCTGACGGCAGAGGTATCGCAGCTTCATTCATGCTTGGCGCAGAGGGCGTTCAGCTTGGAACACGTTTCCTTGCTGCTGAGGAGTGTCAGATCAACCCTGTTTACAAAGAGCTTGTTGTAAAGGCTAAGGACACAGACAGCATAGTTACTGGAAGATACACAGGTCACCCTTGCAGAAACGTAAAGACAAAGTTCTCAAAGAAGCTTGCAAGCGGAGAGGCTAACGGCACTATCACACCTGACGAGTTTGAAGAGATCACACTCGGCTCACTGAGAAAGGCTGTACAGGACGGAAATCTTGACGAGGGTTCATTCCTCTGCGGCGCTATTGCAGGTATGGTAACAAAGATCGAGCCTGCAAAGGATATGATCGAAGAAATGTTCACACAGGCTGAAGCTCTTTTAAGTAAATAATGGCTGATATCGCAGCAAATGAAAACCAGGATATGATAAGCTCTTCTGAGCCTGATACAACAGTCACGCAAAGGAAAAACAAAAGCAAAAAGAAGATAATTCGCATATGCGTTATTGCTTTTGTACTGCTGACTCTGATAGTAACTCAAACGGTAACGCATATCCTGCTGAACGATAATTTTTCACGAGGCGAATATAGTAAATACACCACAAATTACCGCTATGGCCATTATGAAAAAGATTACCCAAGGAAAAACGTAAGCTTTAAGTCTGGGGAAAATCTTTTGCAAGGTTATATTTACGGAAATGATAACGATAAAGGTCTGCTGGTTTTCGCTCACGGCATTGGCGGCGGACACGAGTGGTATCTGTCTTTTATAACCTATATGGTGGACAAGGGTTGGAGAGTTTTCGCTTATGACGCCACAGGAAGCTGCACAAGCGAGGGCGATGGAACAAAGGGACTTCCACAGTCCGCACTTGATCTTGACAACGCTCTTACATATATCGAAAGTGACAGCGAGCTTTCAAAGCTGCCTGTATTTCTTGCAGGTCACAGCTGGGGCGGATATGCTGTTACAGCCGTGCTGAATTTCGATCACGATATAAAGGCGAGCGCAAGCATTTCGGGCTATGCTTATCCTATTGATATGATAATGGAAACTGCTGACGGAATGATGGGAAAGGTTTCATATCTGCTTTATCCTTTTATATGGACCGATTGTTTCGCAAGGTTCGGCAGCAAGGTAAATATGTCCGCAGTTGACGGCATAAACAGTTCTGATGTCCCTGTTATGATAATCCACGGAAAAAAGGATACAATGATAGGCTACGACCGTTCGTCTATAATTTCAAAAAAGGACGAGATAGTAAACGAAAACGTGGAGTATTATTCCATAGACGATAAATACAGCGGTCACAACAGCATATTCAGATCCGAAAAAGCAAACGAATACCTTGAAAAGCTTAATAAGGAATATGACAAAATGGCTGAAAAATACAAGGACGGCAAGTTACCCGATGATGAAAGGAAAAATTTCTTTGACGGCGTTGACAGGGAGCTTGCAAACCAGCCAAATGAAAAATTATTTGATGATATAAACAGCTTTTTTGAATCACATTTATGACTACCAAAAGACAATATAAAATTTATAACAGGAGGAAAATAAAATGGCAACAGCATTGATAACAGGTTCCGCAAGAGGTATCGGCGCAGCTATTGCGCTCAGACTTGCAAAAGACGGATTCAACATTGCTCTCAATGATATTTCTGAGGCTATGTTTGAAAACAACGATATAATGGACAAGATCAAGGCAGAGGGCGTTGAATGTGAAAAGTTTATCTGCGACGTATCAAGCTATGCACAGGTAGAGGAAACAGTAAAGGCTGTAAAGGCAAGATTCGGCACTATCGACGTACTTGTAAACAACGCAGGCATTACCCGTGACGGACTTCTCGCAAGAATGAGCGAAGAGCAGTACGACACAGTTATTGCAGTAAACCAGAAGAGCGTATTCAATATGTCCAAATTTGTCGGCAATGTAATGATGCGTCAGAGAGCAGGAAAGATCATCAACCTTGCTTCCGTAGCAGGTCTTTACGGAAACCCGGGACAGATGAACTACTCTGCAACAAAGGCTGCTATCATCGGTATGACAAAGACAGTTGCCAAGGAGCTTGGTTCAAGAGGCATCACCTGCAACGCTGTTGCTCCTGGATTTATCAAGACACCTATGACCGACAAGCTCACGGATGCTCAGAGAGAGGCTATGATAAATCAGATCGCAATGAAGAGATACGGTGAGGTTGAAGAGATCGCAGGCGTTGTATCATTCCTTGCATCAAAGGATGCAAGCTACGTTACAGGTCAGGTCATCGAGATCAGCGGCGGCTTAATGATGTAGGTGCTCGCCGCACGGGGAAATTTACGCCGCACAAAGTGGTAATTGAAAATTTCTGTCCGCTGGATTTATTTTCGGTAAGTAGACAAGTTTGATGCTCGCCGCACGGGGAAATTTACGCCGCACAAAGTGGTAATTGAAACTTTCTGTCCGCTGGATTTATTTTCGGTAAGTAGACAAGTTTGATGCTCACCGCACGGGGTATTTTACGCCGCACAAAGTGGTAATTGAAACTTTCTGCCCGCTGGATTTATTTTCGGCAAGTGGATAATATCAATGCTTTCTGCAAGGCAGTGTTGATTGAAATGTTTTTTTGAATATCGTCTGCAAAGGCTGTCAAGGCTTTATAGAGCAGAATATATCTCAAAGTATTTAATAAAACTATTATACGACTATAAAATTTTCAAAAGGAGTGTTTAAATGAGACGTGTTGTAATCACAGGTATGGGTACAGTAAACCCTCTCGGAAAGAATGTTGAGGAATTCTGGGAGAATATAAAGGCTAACAAGAACGGACTCTCTTTTATAGATCAGTTTGACGCTGAGAACTTTCCTGTAAAGATCGTCGGCGCAGTAAAGGATTTCGACTGCACCGAATATATAGATAAAAAAGAAGCTAAGAGAATGGACAGATTTACCCAGTTCGCTGTATGTGCTGCAAAGCAGGCTATGAATATGGCTGGCAGCGACTTCAAGGATATCAGTCCTTTCAAGTCGGGCGTTATCATCGGCGTAGGTATCGGCGGACTTAATATGACTGAAAAGGAAGTTACAAAGTTCAACGAAAAGCCGGACAAGGTATCTGTATTCTTTATCCCTATGATGATAGGCAATATGGCTGCCGGCACAGTTGCTATGCAGACCGGATTCAAGGGCGACAACTACTGCACGACTACTGCCTGCGCATCTGCTACTCACGCTATCGGTGAGGCTTTCAGAAAGATCAAGGACGGCTATCTTGATGTTTGTCTTTGCGGCGGTGCAGAGGCTTGTATCTCTCATTTCGCACTCAGCGGATTTAACAATATGAAGGCACTTTCAAAGGCGACAGAGCTTGACAAGGCATCAACTCCATTCGACCTCAACAGACAGGGATTTGTTCTCGGCGAGGGCGCAGGCATACTTTGTCTTGAAGAATATGAACACGCTAAGGCAAGAGGAGCTAACATAATCGCTGAGGTCGCTGGCTACGGTGCAACAGGCGACGCTTACCATATGACAAGCCCTTCACCAACAGGCGAGGCTGCTGCATATGCAATGAAGTACGCTTATGAAGAGGCTGGACTCAAGCCGGAGCAGGTAAACTACATCAACGCTCACGGCACTTCAACAGGTCTTAACGACAAGTATGAAACTACTGCAATTAAGATCGCTCTCGGTGAGGACGCTGCGAGAAAGACAGTTATAAACTCAACGAAGTCCATGATCGGACACCTTCTCGGTGCGGCAGGCGGCGTTGAGGCTATCGTTACTGCACTTTCAGTTAAGAATGATTTTGTTCACAAGACTATAAACTTCACTACACCTGATCCTGAATGTGATCTTGACTATGCAGTCGATTCAAACAGGGATATGCCTGTTTACGCTGCACTTTCAAACTCACTTGGATTCGGCGGACACAATGCTACTATCTGCATAAAGAAGTGCGACTGATAAGGAGAAACTGATATGAGCGAAAAGATTTACGGTCAGTTTGACCTTGAAACAATAGAAAAGCTTGCCGATATCGTTAAGAACAAGGATCTCGGCGAGATAACAATAGTTGACGGCGATAAGGAGATCACTATCAAGGGCAAAAAGTGTCCTCCGCCTCCTCCTCTGGGCGGTATGCCGATAGCTGCGGCTGCACCTGCTGTTCAGCCTGCAAGCGGGGACGCTCCTGCTGTACAGGCATCTGCACCTGCCGTTTCAGGCAAGCAGGTAAAAGCTCCTATCGTGGGAACATTCTACGCTGCTCCGTCACCTGACTCCGCTCCGTTCGTAAGCGTTGGCGACAAGGTGAAAAAGGGCGACACTATCTTCATTATCGAATCAATGAAGGTAATGAGCGAGGTTCAGAGCGAATTTGACGGCACCGTCAAGGAGATATGCGTAAGCAGCGGCGACGCTGTTGAATACGATCAGACTGTTATGATACTGGAATGATCTAAATGATCTATCAGAAGAATTTGGAGGAAATAAAATGGCAGTTGTTTTGAATAAAGAACAGATAATGGAAATAATTCCGCATCGTGATCCTTTCCTGCTTATCGACGAGGTAAACGAGCTTGAAGTCAGCAAGCGTGTAAAGGCAACAAAGTATATAAAAGAGGACGATTTCTGGTTCAAGGGACATTTCCCTAACTACCCTGTAACTCCTGGTGTGCTTATGGTAGAGATGTGCGCACAGGCTGGCGCTGTTGCTCTGCTTGCACTGCCTGAAAACAAGGGCAAGATAGGATTTTTCGGCGGCATAAATGACTGCAAGTTCCGTCAGCAGGTAGTTCCCGGCGACAAGCTTGATATCGAAGTCGAGATAATAAAGGTAAAAGGACCTATCGGCGTAGGAAAGGCTCTTGCAACAGTAAACGGTAAGAAAGCTGTTTCCGCTGAGATAACTTTTGCGATAAAGTAATTTAGTAAGTTCGGATATGCGGTGAGCAGGGGAAAGGCTTATGGCAAAGTTTGAGCGTTCAAAAATACCGCTTTATGTATCAGCAGCGTTTGTTTTCATCGGTATCCTTGGTCATACTGTCGAAGCAGTGGCTTATGTAGTAAATATGGCGGGATTTTACGAGGATAGGTCGTTTTCAAATTTGGCGGAAAATTTCATCGTCAAGTGGTTTGGCAGCTGGGTATGGTCTGTTTTGGATGATCCTTTGTGGATACTTCCCACCGTTGCTGTTCTTTACCAGCTGGTGTGGCTGCTGACATATCTGATAAAAAGAATGATAAACAAAAGATGTGCTGAGTCTTTGCGGAGCAATAAACAAAGAAAAATAAGCTTTGTGCTGTTCCTGCTCTCGTTTGCCCCCATAGTGCTGATATTTCTTTACAGCATATGCAGTATGTTTGCAGGATATAAAGAGGGGCATTTTATGGGCGGATATTCAATGTATTACGGGACGGAAGCCTTTTTGATGGCTATGTTCCGGGCTTGTATTATTTTTACCATTCTGCCCGTACTGCCATTTATGCTCATATGGCAGATAGTTTATCTAGTCCGCAAGTTCCGAAAATAATAATTATTAGTGAGGCATAATATGTTCAAAAAAGTATTGATAGCGAACAGAGGCGAGATCGCTGTCCGCATTATAAGAGCCTGCCGTGAGCTTGGCATACATACCGTTGCGGTATATTCAACGGCAGACAAAAACGCTCTTCATGCTCAGATAGCTGATGAGGCGGTATGCATTGGTCCTGCGCCGAGCAAGGACAGCTACCTTAATATGCGTGCCATCATCTCCGCCTGCGAAATAACAGGCGCTGACGCCATTCACCCAGGATTCGGCTTTCTTTCCGAAAACCCGTCCTTTGCAAGAATGTGCGAAAAATGCGGGATCACTTTTATAGGTCCTAGGGCGCAGTCTATCGAGATGCTGGGCGACAAGGCTCAGGCTAAGGAAACCATGAAAGAGGCAGGCGTACCTGTTATAATGGGTTCTGACGGCGCTATCTCAAATATCCACGCCGCACATACCCTCGCAAACGACCTTGGCTACCCTGTTCTCGTAAAAGCCTCCGCAGGCGGCGGCGGAAGAGGTATCAGGATCGTAAAGAGCGATGATGAGCTTGAGGCGCAGATGACTGCCGCAAAACAGGAGGCACTTGCCTGCTTCGGCAATGATGAAGTTTACATAGAAAAGTTTATAGAGAACCCTAAGCATATCGAGATACAGATACTTGCGGATAATTACGGCGATGTTATCTACCTCGGCGAGCGTGACTGCTCTATGCAGAGAAGAAATCAGAAGGTGCTTGAAGAAGCTCCTTCCCCAGCTCCTTTTATGACCGAAGAGCTGCGTGAGAGAATGGGTAAGGCTGCCTGCACGGCGGCTAAGGTATGCGGTTACAGGAATGCAGGAACTATCGAATTCCTTGTTGACAAGAATGGTAATTTCTACTTTATGGAGATGAACACCCGTATACAGGTTGAACACCCTATAACTGAGGCTGTTACGGGCATAGATCTTGTAAAGCAGCAGCTGCTTATTGCCGCAGGAGAAAGGCTCTCCATAAAGCAGGAGGACGTAAAGCTGACCGGTCACGCTATCGAATGCAGAATAAACGCTGAAAATCCTCTGCTGGATTTCAGACCTTCACCGGGAAAGATAAAGTCACTGTTCATACCCGGCGGTTTCGGTATAAGAGTTGATACCGCAGTATATCAGGGTTATGAGATATCGCCGTACTACGATTCAATGATAGGCAAGCTTATCACTTACGGCAGAACGAGGGAAGAGGCTATTGCAAAGATGACATGGGCGCTTTCCGAATTTATTGTGGAGGGAGTATCCACAAACGTGGACTTCCAGCTCAAGCTCATAAGACGGCCTGAGTTCCTTGCGGGAGATTACGACAACGGTTTTCTTAACCGCACAGATATACTTGAGGACGAGAGGAGTAAAAACTGATGCTTGAAGATCTGTTCTCTGTTGTCAAGGAAAGATTCAACGGCGAAAAGCCGCTTGATGAAAAGACGGAAAAAACAGAAAAAACTAAAAAGACGGATATACCAAAGGGACTTCTTTTCAAGTGTCCGAGGTGCAGGAACGTTACTTTTGAAGAGGATTTTCAGAAGAACGGCAAGGTTTGCCCTCACTGCAACTACCATTCAAGACTTACCGCAAGGGAAAGACTTGACATAACCGTTGACAAGGGCAGCTTTGAGGAATTCGACAAGGATATGATATCAAAGAACCCTATCGACTTCCCAGGCTATGAGGAAAAGCAGCAGGCTCTTCGTGAAAAGACAGGTCTTAAAGATGCTGTGCTTACGGGAACTGCTCTTATAAGAGGCGAAAAGATCGTTATCATCGTTATGGACTCAAACTTCATGATGGCGTCCATGGGCAGCGTTGTGGGCGAAAAGATAACGAGAGCAATAGAATATGCTACTGCAAACAGGCTGCCTGTCATCGCATTCACAGCCTCAGGAGGGGCAAGAATGCAGGAGGGTATAGTTTCCCTTATGCAGATGGCAAAGACCAGCGGAGCGGTCGCAAGGCACAATGAGGCAGGACTTCTTTACATTGCCGTTATGACTGACCCGACCACTGGGGGAGTTACAGCGTCCTTTGCATCGCTGGGCGACATTATAATCGCTGAGCCGAAGGTACTTATCGGCTTTGCAGGCAGACGTGTTATAGAGGGAACGATCAGACAAAAGCTGCCAGACGATTTCCAGTCTGCTGAATTTATGCTTGAAAACGGATTTGTTGATATGATAGTGGAGAGAAAGAAAATGCGCAGAGTTATTGCTCATCTTCTTAAACTTCACAAGCAGCCTGAGGAGGTGACAGGAAATGAGTGAGCTTACCGCCTGCGAAAGGCTTGATATAATAAGACACAAGGGCAGACCTACCGCTCTTGATTATATCCCGATGATATTTGACGAGTTCTTTGAGATGCACGGCGACAGGCTTTTCGGCGACGACAACGCTATAATGGGCGGTGTTGCCAGCTTCAGAGGAACTCCATGCACTGTCATAGCTGAGGTAAAGGGCAGAAATCTTGCAGAAAATCAGAAATGCAATTTCGGTATGCCCCACCCTGAGGGTTACAGAAAGGCTTTAAGGCTTGCAAAGCAGGCTGAAAAGTTCCACAGACCTGTTATATGTTTAGTTGATACTGCGGGAGCATTCTGCGGAGTGGACGCTGAGAAACGTGGACAGGGTGAGGCTATCGCAAGAAATATAATGGAGTTTATGACGCTCAAGACGCCTGTTATATCTATTATAATGGGCGAGGGCGGCTCTGGCGGAGCGCTTGCGCTGGCTGTATGCGATGAGCTTGCAATGCTGGAAAACTCTATTTATTCGGTAATTTCACCGAGAGGTTTCGCAAGCCTGCTGTGGAAGGATTCCACAAAAGAACGTGAGGCCTGCAACATTATGAAAATAACCGCAGAGGATCTTACAAGACTCGGCGTATGCGATCATATTATTCCTGAGGCTGACGGCGGAGCGCATAATGATCCGCAGCTGACCGCAGAATATATGGCAGAGTATATCGCCGCCGCTTTGGAAAGAAATAAAAGAAAATTGCAAAAAGGTCTTGACGAATTGATAAAGGGGCGGTATAATAAGTTTAGAGATGTGGGAGAATTTGAAGAGCTTCCGCTTTCTGATAAATAAGAAAACAGATGTTTTTTCTGTATTCTTACGCTGATAGCGGGCAAACGCCGTCAGGCACCGCCTTGCATATCTAATTGATTCCAAGTATAGAAATGGAGGGTAAGTGAGAATGGTATTTGACAAGATTCGTGACATTATCGTAGAGCAGCTCGACGTTGAGGAAGAGAAGGTTACAGCTGAGGCTTCTATCTCTGAGGATCTCGGCGCAGATTCACTTGACGTAGTAGATCTCGTAATGAGCATCGAAGAAAGCTTTGACATTGAGATCCCAGACGAAGAGGTTGAGAACATCAAGACTGTTGGTGACATTGTTAAGTTCATCGAGGCTAAGACAGAGGCTTAATTTCTTAATTATGTCGAATATGTCTATTATACAAAAAGCTGTGCTGAGCATTTACTGCGGCATGGCTTTTTTATTTTTATGATTTTGCTGCTGTTTAAAAAAGAATGGCTAATTTATTAAAAGGTATAGACAAAAACGGGTTTGTGTGATATAATTATATTAATATATCTTTCAGAAAGGAATCTTTGACAATGCTGCATGAGAAATCCTGTGGCGCTATCGTATACCGAAAATATCATGGCAACACAGAAATATTGTTGATAAAACACATCAACAGCGGGCATTGGTCTTTCCCCAAGGGTCACGTCGAGGGCAATGAAACCGAAGAAGAAACTGCCAA
>Ga0129310_1002575_pt1 | contig 13256 bp, 12 predicted proteins | sample Go1ome_2_FD_94433 | JGI IMG/M metagenome (GOLD analysis project Ga0129310, IMG submission 94433) | Western lowland gorrila individual fecal microbial communities from Wisconsin, USA - Go1022A metagenome | ecosystem: Host-associated > Mammals > Digestive system > Large intestine > Fecal | place...
ATAACAAGGAAATACTGAGTTGATGTTATCTTTCCCCCGCCGCAGGCGGGGGAAAGATAAACGCCAACTATATTCAGTTCCCAATATAACATCGTTTATTTTGGTGTGTCAGCGGGATAACCATAATTTAAAAAGCCATAGTACTTCCTGAACTGTATCGGAAATACTATGGCTTATGTATCAGCACTGCTTTTTGATTTATTGCAGAGGGGTGGTTTTCAGCTTGCAGCCTTTGAAATAGTGGGAGAGTATCTCGCGGTAGCTGCTGCCTGTTTCTGCCATTGAGTTTGCACCGTACTGGCTGAGTCCCACAAGATGACCGAAGCCGCGAGAGGTGAATGTGAACTTGCTGTCGGACACTTCAAAGGTGAAGCAGGGTGATGCTATGCCCAGAGCGGCAGCGAATTGTCGGACATTAGTTTTGCTGCCGCAGAGGGTGACTTCGGTGACATAGCCGCGCTCGTTGGCGGCGGTTTCCAGCCAGTTTTCGGGCTGACCTGTGAGGGTAATGCCGAGCTGTTCGCTGACGGTGCTGCGCAGTTCATCGGCGGAGAGGGTCAGCTTAGTTTCGATGCCGTCAAGTTCGGCATCGGTGGCGCTTTCGACCGCTTGCAGGTAAGGAATATCAACGCCCCATGCGGTCAGGGCGCTCTCGGTGCTGCCCGATGATGCCGAGTGGTAAGCCGCTGTCACGGGTTCGTCCTTGTAGGTGAGTATCTCAGGGGCGGCGCGGACTGCTTTTTCAACGCGGGTGCGGGCTGTGTCATAGCTGTCACCGTAGAAGTCTTCTGCCTGCTGTGGGGTGTAAAAACTCTGGTAGATACGGTCGTCGTCGCTTATCAGCGCACCGTGAAGTGACGGCGTGGGGGAGTCAAGTTCGTCGGCATAGCGGCGCATTATGTAGGTGCGGGCGAGGACTGCCTGTGCTTTCAGTGCTTCTTCGTCGAAGTCTGCGGGGATCTGGGCAAGGACTGCACCTGTCACGTATTCTGCCAGCGGGTATTCTTCGACTTTGCCTTCTGCCGTAAGGTAAACGCCAACGGTGAAGTCGGCGGGCGCGGCGCGGGCTTTTTTTACAAAGGCAAGGCAGGGTATCAGTGCAAGACACACTGCCAGCACCACCGCACACTGAATGTTTTCTTTCATAGTACAAGCCCCCTTTGATATAATTATATGCACATGTTCGGTGCATTATACCTGTGAAATAATCGTTAAAAACGCCGAAAAGGTAGTGACAAACGGGGCGGAGTGTGTTATAATATAAAATATGACTATCCCTTTAGCACACCAGCTGAAAATGCTGTAAACAAAAGGATAATTGAGCGCCCCATATTTTTCCCCAGCCTGTGGCGGGGGAAAGATATACGCCAACCACCTTAAGTTCTGTAAAACCGCCTTTTTTGTGGTGTGTCAGCGGGATAACCACGATATAAAATATGACAATCCCTTTAGCACACCACAAAAAAATACCTTTAAAACAAGGAAATACTGAGTTGATGTTATCTTTCCTCCGCCTGCGGCTGGGAAAAGATAAACTCAAACTATATTCAGTTGCTGATATAACAACGTTTATTTTGGTGTGTCAGCAGGATAACCACAATATAAAATATATAGGCAGAAATTGCTTTTAAGAAATGTTACTGATATCCCGATAACATATTGCTGATGGGGCGGGGGATAGCGGTAAAAACAATCGGAGGTGAACCGATGTCGTCAAAAAAAGATAAGGAATTTGTGCGTAATGTCGCGAGAGAGCGCACATATCAGAACCAGAACGAGGAGTATGAAGAAGCATACTTCAAGTGGAGAAGTGATGAGAGCAATCAGTATTCGTTCAACTATGTACATGATTCACGCGAACATTCGTACATGGCGGGGCGCGGCTACATAAAGCGCGGTGCTGACACCGCAGAATCCGCAACACTGCACAACTGTCTGAGGCTGTTGGGGGCTGTAATGCTGGTCATGCTGATGTTTGATGTGATAAATTTTCTGATGGCTGTGTACTTTGACCTTGATGTGCCTGCAAATGTGATATACTTTTCTGAGCGCAACACGCTGGGAGATATGCCGCTTTCGGTCTGCGTGATGTTCATGGGTGTGAGTGTGGTAAAGTATATCACGGCGATAGTTGTTTACCACATGCGGACTAAACTGCCGCTGAAAGTGGCTTTGCCAAAGGGCAATGCCACTGCAACGGGTTCTTTCAAGTTCAATGCAGTTATTATAATGCTTATGATAATCGTCATCGGGCGGCTGTCGAACACGCTGCTTTCTCACATTCTGGGTGTCGTCAAGGTAGACAGCATATACATCTACATGTTCAACAGCCGTGATGAAAAGGCGGTACTGCTGTCGCTGGTGTACAACTGCATTTTGCTGCCTGTGCTGTGTGAGATATTCTTTCGCGGACTGGTCTTGCAGAGTTTCAGGCAGTTTGGTGATTCCTTTGCGGTGGTGGTGGCTGCGGTGGCATGCGGGCTGAGTTTTTACGACCTTTCTTATATGGGCTATGCGATGCTCTGCTCGGTGGTCATCGGCATGTTCACGGTGCGTTCCGGTTCGATAGTAACTGCGATACTGATGCACTCGGTTTCAACTACGGTGAACTATCTGCTGGTATTTGTGGGCATAATTAGTTCTGCAACGGGGCGGATACTGACGATAGCTGTGTATATGGTCATATGCGCGGGTGCGCTGGTGGTTTATTCAAGGCTGAACAGCAGAAAGGGCTGGAGTTTCAATATTGAGCGCAACGAATCGGAACTGCCTTTTGCCAAAAAGGTCGAGTTGATGCTGTCATCGAACACGGTGGCGATGTGGTTCGTATGCGCGGTCGTAATGACTATAGTTTCCATGAGGTTCCTGACATGACGCGGGACGAGATGTACATGCGCAAGGCGCTTGAACTGGCGGCACTTGCCGCTGAGGAGGACGAAGTCCCTGTGGGGGCGGTGGTGGTCAAAAAAAGTACGGGCGAGATAGTCGGCAGGGGGTTCAACCGCCGCGAATACGGTCGTTCGCCGCTGACACACGCGGAGATAGTCGCCATTGAGCAGGCGAGCAGGAAGCTGGGCGGCTGGCGGCTGATAGACTGCGAACTTTTTGTGACCTTAGAGCCATGTCCCATGTGTGCGGGGGCGGTGATAAACTCGCGGGTCGAGAGGGTGGTCTTTGGTGCATATGACAAGAAGGCGGGTTCCTGCGGGTCGGTGGTAGACCTGTTTGGTCTGCCGTACAATCACAAGCCCGAATGTGTGGGCGGCGTACTTGAAGAGGAATGTGCGGCGGCGCTGTCGGATTTTTTCAGGGGGCTGAGAGTGAGGAAGAAGAATGGATAAAGTGCTTTTATGCGTTTACGGTGCAGTGAACCTTGCGGTATTCATAATGTACGGCATCGACAAGGGCAAGGCGAAGGGCGGCAGGTGGCGCATATCCGAAAAGACGCTTGTGCTGTCGGCGGTATTGGGCATAGTCGGCGGGCTGATGGGCATGGTGGTATTTCATCACAAGACCCGAAAGCCAAAGTTTTCGGTGGGGCTGCCTATTATCTTTTTTGCTGAGGCTGCGGCATTTGTTTATTTGAAATTCTTCTTATAGCAAAAAGAAACTCCGTGAGAATGACTCACGGAGTTTTGTTATATTTCGTTTCTGTTTTCAAGCGCTTTGTACAGCGTTATCTCATCGGCATATTCCAGCTGACCGCCTATCGGCAGACCAAAGGCGAGCCTTGTGACCTTAACGCCCAGCGGTTTGAGCAGCTTTGAGATGTAATAAGCTGTAGCATCACCGTCAACTGTGGGGTTTGTCGCCATGATTATCTCATCGATGCCGCCTGCATTTATACGTGCAAGCAGTTCCTTTATCTTCAAGTCATCGGGCGAAACGCCGTTAAGCGGTGATATAAGACCATGCAGCACATGGTAAACTCCCTTATATTCATTGGTGCGCTCGATGGCGGTGATATCCTGCGGGCTTTGCACCACGCACACAAGGCTGTGGTCGCGCCTGTTGTCATCACATATCGGACAGACGTGTCTGTCGGTATAATTCTGACAATATTTGCACAAGTGTACAGTCTTATGGACATTCATCACAGCATCAGCAAGAGCCTTTGCTTCATCGGCGTTCATCTCCATCACATGATAGGCGATGCGCTGAGCCGATTTCATGCCTATACCGGGAAGTTTCGCGAACTGCTCGGTAAGCAGCACCAGCGGGAGAGGGTTGCTTTCAGCCATAGATTATTAGAACAGACCGGGGAAGGAAACGCCGCCTGTCAGCTTCTGCATCTCAGCATCGCTGACCTCATCAAGATTATCAACAGCAGCGTTGAATGCAGCCTTGATAAGATCCTGAAGATCCTCGATCTCCTCGGGGTTAACTATCTCGGGAGCCAGCTTCAGGTCGAGAACGTTTCTCTTGCCGTTGATGGTAACTTCAACGACACCGCCGCCTGCTGTACCATTGAACTCTCTCTGCTCCAGATCAGCCTGAAGTGCAGTGATCTGATCCTGCATCTTCTGAGCCTGCTTGAGCATCTGATTCATATTGTTTGAGGGACCTTTGCCCATACCGTTAGGAACTCTTGCTTTCATTTTAATAACTCCTTAATTTTTATTTTTTATATCGACTTCTATATCAAGTTCTTTTGCTTTTGCCAACAGCTTGTTGATAGGATTTTCCGTATCTTCAGGCGAAACATTCTTGGCAGATTTAGCCTTGATATTGAAGCTCTGTCCGTAATTTTCACGCAGAACATCAGCTATCAGCGCCGAAACGTTCAGCTTTTTGAATTGCTGGAAGAAAAAGTCATTATCGACTATGATGAACACTGTACTGCCGCACATGAAAGCCTTTGACTTTTTAAGAAAACCGCTTATCGCTGGATTTCTGCGGCTTATCTCAGTCACAAGCCCTTCCCAGTTCTGTATAGGTGTGATCTGTGAGGGATCCATCTTTTTGAAATCGGGGTCGGGTTCCGGCTTGGGCGGTGGAGCATCTGCGGGTTTGTCAGCCTGCACTGTGACGCCATTTCTGACAGCATCTTCAAGTCTTGCAATCCGCTTGACCAATTCCTGATCGGGCATACCGACTGACTGTTTCGGGACAGCCTGTGCAGCGTTTGTGCCGTAGCTGCCTGTACACAGTCTAATGATGCACATTTCAAGTTCTATCCTTTTTGAGGTGCTTCTTGCGAACCTCTCAGAACTTTCCTGCAAAAGGGAGATGCAGCCCAGTATCTCTTCCAGCGACATCTTTTTTGCTATGCCCTCTATCCTCACCAGCTCTTCGGGAAGACATGTGATAAGGTCTTTGCCGTTGTCGATCGTGGCTGCCAGCATGACGTTGCGCATCTGTTCCAGCAATTCGCCCGCAAGCACTTTAAGGTCTTTGGACATGGCGTGAAGTTCGCTTATTTTTTTCAGTGCTTCGACCGCATTTTTATCTGCGATGCTTTCGAGTATATCGAACAGGTAATCGCGCCCTGCGATGCCTGAGGCGTTTGACACAGTATCCAGTGTGATATCATCTGAGAAAGCCACGCACTGGTCGAGCAATGACAGGGCATCACGCATGCCGCCGTCAGACAGCCTTGCGATAAGCTCAGCAGCGTCCTCATGCAGTGTGAAACCCTCCTGCCCTGCGATATAGCTGAGCCTTGCCACGATATCTTCTGTTTTTATACGGTTGAAGTCAAAGTGCTGGCACCTTGAAACGATAGTCGCGGGGACTTTCTGTATCTCGGTGGTCGCAAGAATGAATTTTACATGCGGCGGGGGTTCTTCCATAGTTTTCAGCAGAGCGTTGAATGCGCCCACCGAAAGCATATGCACCTCGTCGATGATATATATTTTATATTTGCACATCTCAGGCGTGAACATCACGCCTTCGCGCAGTTCTCTGATATCGTTGACACTGGCGTTTGAAGCCGCGTCTATCTCGATGATATCGCCCAGCGAGCCGTTGTCAGCCGCTTTGCATATCTCACATTCACAGCACGGCATACCGTCTTTGCCGTGTTCACAGTTGACTGCTTTGGCGAATATCCTGGCACATGTGGTCTTACCTGTGCCGCGCGAACCTGTGAATAGATAGGCGTGAGCAGTTTTACCTCCGATTATCTGGTTTTTCAGAGTGGTGGTGATGTGAGGCTGAGATACGACGTCGTCAAAGGTCTTGGGACGCCATTTTCTGTATAAAGCCTGATACACCTAACTCACTCCTCAAAAAAAATCGATCCGACATATAGGCATGCAGGCGAAACTGTAACACACGAAACAGACCGCTTAATGCTGCTCGGTTCCCCGCCTGACATGGTTCACAGCGTTTCATTGTACAGGACCCGCACACCCATATCTCGGATCGAACTACCCGGAAATATGTTCTCTGATCTCACTTGACCTATCGTCAAGGTACTTTAGTATTATAGCACACTTTTTTCAAAATTGCAAGTGTTTTCACAAATTTTTCTGAAAAAAATATTTATTTTATATGTTGGTACGATAATTTGTACACAAAACAGCACCGCGCTCAAGGGAGGAGAGCGCGGTGCCTAAGGTGAAATATGGTGTATCTTATAGCGATCCGCCTTAAAATTCAGACAAAATCCATAGATCCGAGCTTTTGCGACCGGATTTTGTGAATTTAAATAGTTGGATCGCTATAGATGGTGATCTGTCAATTAACGCATGCCGAAGAACTCGAACGGATCCAAGCCTTCAAATTCCTGACCGCCGCGATAGCTGTACTGCTGTTCGTCCTGTGCGGGCTGTTCTTCTTCTTCTTCGGTCTTGGCGGTATCCTGTTTGGTTTCGTCAACAGTGAGGTCAATGGTCAGTTCTTCGCCCTTTCTGTAGACAGTCAGTGTCAGTTTATCGCCTTTGGCGGTCTTTCTGATCTTTGAAACGAGGTCGTTTGAAGATGTTATAGTGTCGTCATCTACCTTAGTGATGATATCATTTTCCTTAAGACCTGCTTTTTCGGCTGGGGAGTCTTCATTGACTGCCCTTACTACTGCGCCTTCGGGGATGCCGTAGCCGGTCATGTCAGAACTTACAGTTTCGACTGAAACGCCGATGTAAGGCTTTACCACATAGCCGTTCTCGATTATGCTGGTAACGATATCCTGTACGGAGTTTATCGGTATAGCGAAGCCGATGTTGTCGATGGAAGCCTCAGTGGAGGAATTGCTGGAGTACTTGGCGTTGGTAACGCCCACTACCTCACCGTACATGTTGAACAGTGCGCCGCCCGAATTGCCTGAGTTTATCGCACAGTCGGTCTGGATAAGGTTCATCATCACAGAATTGGAGGTGGTTATCTGTCTGTCCATAGCACTTACAACGCCCGATGTCAGTGTGAATGTAAGTTCACCGAGAGGGTTGCCTATAGCAACTACATCATCACCGACATTCAGCGCTTCGCTGTCGCCCAGAGTAACGGGGGTAAGACCGCTTGCATCTATCTTGAGGACTGCGATATCGTTGCTTTCGTCGCTGCCGACGATCTCAGCATCATACTGGGTGTTGTCATACGTGGTGACTTTTACGGAGTTTGCGCCTTCTATAACGTGGTAGTTTGTGACTATGTAGCCGTCCTCAGTGATTATGAAGCCTGAACCGCTTGCCGCCGCAGTGGTCTTATAACCGAAGTAGTTGGTGGTTATCTCGGTGGTTATGCCGACTGTTGAGTTAACGTTGTTTTGATATACCTGTGCGGCTGTCAGCTTAGTGCCGTCTGATTTTACAGTCTGCATAGCAACAGCTTTGCCGCTGTTGTCGGCGGTCTTGATGACTGCTGTGCTGTTGGTGGTATTTGTCTTTGCGGCAGAGGTCGTGCCGATGTTATTGCCGAAGACTTTCAGTGCCGCGAAAGTTCCGCCTGTGCCCAGTGCACCGCCCAGCAGACTGAAGCTGATGGCGAGTGCCGCAAGTCTGAGTTTTGAGTTCTTAGCCTTGACGGGCTGTGCGGGTACTGCATAGTTCTGGGGATAGGGGGTCTGCTCAAATCCATTGTTTGTGTTATTCTGATCGAGGTTATTGTAATTCATGGTGTTCATAAGACATTCTCCTTTATTATATAGTCATCAGCGGTTCGCACCGCTCTTTGTTTTCTATGTTTATTATTATATTGGCTCAACATTAAAACTAATTAAAGCTGTAATGAAAACAAGATGAAAGACTTTGAAAGATGTTTTCACATAACCGTCAATTTCTTTCTTACTGTGAAAGTCTTGTGAAAGAAGTGTCAATCAACGATGAAAAAAGGCGTTTTCAGGTGTATCTGCGGGCGCTGTCGATGCGCAGGCACCTTAATTGTGTGAAAGAATAGTCACTTAGTTTTGCGCCGAATACGTTACGTGAATGGGCGGCGACAAGCACTTCGCCCGACTGCTTGCCGATGACAAGAAGTGTGTGGTAAAAGCGCTGAGAGTTCCCAAGCTGTACCACATCGCCTGTGCGGAGTTCACGGCTGCTGATAAGTCTGCCAAAAGGACCTGCGCCCGTGTTAGTGAGAATGAAGCGGGCGAAGTATTCGACACCTGTCCATGCGGCGGCGCGGTCGTTCAGTGAAATGTAGTACCAGCCGATGTCGGGGGTGAAATTCATCACCGCGCCTGCGGCAAAGATGCACTGTGAGATGAAGTTGGTGCAGTCGCCGCCGATGGGGTCGAAATCGTAGTAGGCGGGGTTTCTGCCAAAAGCCCAGCGGCGGGCGTAGCTGACAGCTGAGGTCGGGTCGAGAGGGTATTCGGTAAGCATGGAGTCCTCCTTATGTATATGCCTGCCCCTTTAGCACACCAACTAAAAATGCGGTAAAAAAGATATACGCCAACAACCTTAAGTTGTTTAAAAATGCTGTTTTGGGCGGTGTGTCAGCGGGATGACCTATTATATTCGCGGCAGAAAAAAACTGTGCAAAGCAATACCCCGCGCCGTAAAAACAGACGCGGGGCTTTGCCTTTTAAGGAAGTTTAGAAAAAATATATGAAGAAAAAATATGAAGTCTTGCTTAACTGAATATATTGTAACTGTGCAATGTGACAGATGCGTGATGAAAAGAGAAAGATTTAGAAAAATTGCTTTTTGTCAAATATCGACATCAGTCAACCTTGACAAGAACATCTGTATGCACGCTTACGGCGGCGAGGAGGGTATCTGTGTTATCGGCGTTTTTTAGCCATAATTCGGGGAATTTATGCTTTATGAGTTGGCTGATGCCGAAGATATCTTCGCCGCGTGACAGCATTTCGGTTTGAAGTCGGTCGCATTCATTTCTAAATCGGGCGGAGATGGCTTGTGCGAGAGCATCGCTTTCACGGCTGTCCAGCTGACGGTCGGGGCGGGCGGTGAGAGTGATGCGGTTTGTCAGGAGAAGTCTGCCGTTTTTCAGGTCGATAGTGCGGTGGGTGGAGATATCTTCAAGCGATGAAGTTACGCTGAAATTGCCGATCTTGCTGACAACACAGGCTTTATCAGCCTTGCCGCAAAGCATTGCTGCGGCGGTCGCCTGCTGACGGTCGAGCACATCGCTGCTTTCTGTGACGGCAGTGCCTTTCAGCTTTATCGATCGGCTGACCTCTGTTCCGCTGTCGCCGCTGTCTTCTTTTTGTTCACTGCTGTTTTGTTTTTCTTCGCTCAATGCTGTCAGCATGGGCATGGCGGCGTGACCATCGGAGGTCAGCAGTGTTATGAGGTCACAGCTGACAGTTTCAGTGTACTCGCCGCTTAGTTTAAGCACGCCGCTGAGTGCTTCGGAAGAGATCTCCTCCTCGCTGAGGCGTATCTCCATCAGTTCTGAGGCGGTATTTTCAGCCATGCAGAGTTCGGCGGCGGGGGATATGTTCTTGTCGCCCAGTGCAAAAGCGAAAAGTGCGTATGGGTCGGCAAGGCTGACATCTCTGCCGATACAGATAAGCTGTAAATGTCCAAAAAACAACTCTTTGCCTGTGCTGCTGCGGGCAGCGGAAATGGCTTCACCGACTGTTCTGCCCTCGCTGACCGCCACTGTAATGTTTGGTTTGGTGCTGTCAACTGCGGTGTCAGCGCCGCCGCCTGTGGGCTGGAATATCTGCATGGTGACTTTATAGCCGTGTTCGGCGGTGTCGATGCCGATGGCGTGTACAAGTCCGCGCCTGTCGATGCTGATGCTCCTGCCGAATGAAGAGCACATTATGCAGGCGAGGACGGCTGTCGGTATCAATAAAATGTGTTTTCCGCTCTGCATCATATCACCTCTTTATTATACGGAATTTTGTACAGATGGGTCGGACGGGGCATCGGCTGAACGGGTATCAGTTCTCAATAATATCAGCGGGAGTATAAATGTCAGTACAATTATCGGGACTATACTGCGCTCGCTGCAAATGATGGACTCCCATTTATATATAAGGAGCAGTGGGAGCGCGGCTGCGGCGGGAAGGATACCCGCCGCCATGACGGAAGCAAAATGGGTCGATTTCGGGAAAAGCCGTCTGATGCAGATGGCTGCACAGTGCAGAAGATTTGCCAGTTTGACAAGACCTGTAAAGATCCATGCCAGCAGGAATAATGCGTCACTGCGTTCGGTAATGAGATTTTCGGAAGTTGCGGCGAGGGTGAAGACGGGCAGTGGGGTATTGAGCGAAAGGCTGCCGAGCACAGCGGTCACAAGAGCAAATATAGTACAAATTATCGTACCTTTTGCTATCAGGAAGCGCCTTGCCGTCACTGCTGCATCGCCGTTTGTATGGGCGGCATAGAAGGCAAAGAGCACAAGGCATTCGCATCTGCCCGTATCGGCAAGGGCGGCGTGGAAGATGGCTTTTCCGACATGGGGAATGGCAAGGTCAAAGCGGGTGACATCAATGCGTTCTGCCGAACCTGCGGCAACTGTCAGCAGCATAAGACAGGTCAGAATAATGGACAGCTGGGCAAGTCTGCCGATGACGGGGGAGTCGAGTCGGGCGGCATATAGCGCGGTGAGCAGGCAGCAGGCGACTGTCAGTGCGCGGGGCATGTTCACAGAGAAAAAGTAGTCGGTAAAATATGCCATGCTGCCGATATCGAGGAATGCGTCATAGAGGAAAAACAGCAGAAAAGCCGCTGTTACAGCTTTTTCAAGGGGGCTGCTGATATTATGTGACGCTGAGAGCGGGTCAGTATTGGTCTTCTTCACAAGGCGCACAACGGGGAAGATCAGTAAGCCCTGAACAGCGGTCGAGAGGAGTATGCCGATGATGCTTGCAAAGCCGCTTTCTGTTGAGCGCGGAAAAAAAGTGAGCACCGCAAAGATTCTTGCAGACAGCAGCATGCAGATAAGCGCGGCGGAGGAAAGTCGGGATCGGTTATTCATATTTTTGAGTCCGTAAAAAAGTACATGAGGTCGAAAGACGGGTCAGTCGTCTGAGATCGTGGTGTGGGTGTATTGAAGGTCGTGAAAGTCGGCGCGGGTGAAAAGATCCCGCAAAGCATGGGCTTTCAGCGGTGAAAGGGGAGATGTGTAGGGCGTGCCGCAGAGGTCTGCCGCAGCGATGTTTACAGCCAGAAGACAAGTGACAAGTGCCAGCCCGTAGATCCCGCCAAGACCGCCCGCAAGTATAAAAATTATGCGAAGCACCGAAATTGCGGGGTAAAGCGACGGCAGAACGAATGATGCTGTGGCGGTGATGCCCACGACTATCAGCAGAGGTTGGGAAACTATGCCGCTTTTGACAGCCGCATCTCCGATTATCAGTCCGCCTACGATGGACACTGCACCGCCAACTGCTTTTGGCAGGCGGACACCTGCTTCACGCATGATCTCGAAAAGTACCATGAGAAGTGCCATTTCGACCACAAGCGGGTAGGGGGTGGCTTCTTCGGCGGCGGCAAGATTCAGCAGCAATTTGAGCGGGAAGACCTCAGGGTGAAAGGTCACAAGGGCTGCGTAAAGTCCGGGAAGCATCACTGCCAGCAGAAATGCGAGGTATTTGATAAGGCGAGAAAATGCTGTAAAATAGGGCTTTTCACAGTAGTCGTCCATTGTGCGGAAGTTATCAGCGAAAACGGTCGGAAGTATCATGCAGCCGGGTGAACCATCGGTCATGACCAGAATTTTACCCTCGTTCAGCGCGGCACATGCGACATCGGGGCGTTCGGTGACCATGACGGCTGAGAATATCGATGAAGAGTAGCTGTGATCCAAAAAGGTCATCAGATAGCCTGAATTAAGAATAGTGTCCAGTTTGATGGATCTCAATTTTTGCGATGTGATATCAACTGATTCGGGCTTGCATCTGCCCTCGATATAGGCGAGGGAAACATCGGTCCGCGATAGTTTGCCGACCTGCATCAGCTGAAATCTCAGTGCGGGAGTCTTGAGTCTGCGGCGGACGAGCGACATATTCACGCGAAGGGCTTCGTTGAAACTGTCGCGCGAACCGCCGACCGTCTGTTCGGTTTCGGGAAGCGATACGGAACGTTTCTCAAATCCCTGAATTCCGAAGCAAACGGCATCGCTGCAGCCATCGGTCAGAATGACTGCAAAACCCGAATAAAGCAATTCCAGAACGGTCTTGACATCGGAAGTGAGCTGCCTGTCTGATGACATTATACTGCCTTTGGTGAGAAAATTTCTGACCTCTTCGGAGGTGCGCGGAACGGTGGCGAACTCGTTGAGCGGCTGGAAAATAAGTTCAGCCATAAGCTGTATCGAAGCCATGCCTTCTACTGACAGGACAGTACAGGAGGTCTTGCCGAAAGATAGGCTAATATTGTTGAAATCTGCGGTGTTTCCCGATGCGGCGGTCAATAATCGGACTGCATCTGAAAGGCGCGTCGGTATGGTCAGATTGCTGATATTATCAAAATAAGGTGCGTTCATATTACGTGATTCCTTTCGTGATAACAGTATGTGCATCGCAGTCGGGAATATTCAAAAAAGCGCAAAAAAAGAGGACAGCGAACTGTCCTCTTAAAAGTACTTCTTGTCAATCCTCAAACTCGCTTACCAGCTGAGCGACTGTCTGTTTAGCGTCACCGTAGATCATAACAGTGTTGTCGTTGGTGAACAGCGGGTTCTCAACACCTGAGAAACCTGTGCCCTTGCCGCGCTTCAGCACGAAGACTGTGCGGGCTTCAAATGCGTTGATTATGGGCATTCCGTAGAGCGGGCTGGACTCGTCGTTTATTGCTGACGGGTTAACGACATCGTTTGCGCCGATGACGATTGCGACATCGGTGTTGGACATCTGCGGGTTCATTTCGTCAGCGGTTTTCAGCTGTTCGTATGGA
>Ga0129310_1002577_pt1 | contig 13254 bp, 15 predicted proteins | sample Go1ome_2_FD_94433 | JGI IMG/M metagenome (GOLD analysis project Ga0129310, IMG submission 94433) | Western lowland gorrila individual fecal microbial communities from Wisconsin, USA - Go1022A metagenome | ecosystem: Host-associated > Mammals > Digestive system > Large intestine > Fecal | place...
ACACTTCTTCCTATATCACTATCGCTTTGAGCGGGTCTGGAAGAACCCAGACAATGACATTGAAAAACTGTCCAGGTACCGTGCAGTGCTGTCGCCGGATTTCAGTATGTACCTGGAAATGGCACCTGTCATGCAGCTTTACAATGTATTTCGTAATCGTTGGTGCGGCGCTTACTGGGCATCCAAAGGGCTCCGGGTCATTCCCACCGTCAACTGGGGCGATAAATCCACGTTCGATTTCTGCTTTGACGGGATTGAAAAAGGCAGTGTGGTGGCTGTCTCCACCTACATGGCGTCCGAACACGACAACCGCCAGGATCAAAAAGAGTGGTTCATGGCTGGATACAACGAGATGCTGCGGCGCATTGAGCCGGAAAAAATCATTTGCTACAATACACCGTTTCCCGAAATGCAGGGCAACATTATCTATGTGGATTACGAACGCAGTTCCTGGCGGTATATGAACTATGAACGTAGTTTCCATCGTAAAGATTTGGATGCCTTTAAAATTGGCGGCACATCCAGTAATAATCGTGATACAATAGAGCCGCACCTCATTGGCAAGGGCGGCGGTAGTGCCTATGGCGGAGAATGGAAACCTTCTAAGCCGGACGATGGACGTTTTATAGGTGAACCTGGCAGCATCAACCGCACAACAGATCGTAGCGGGAATTTAAGAGAAACTATGATTGGTACAGACGGAAGGGCAGTCAAGGAGCGGCACTATTCAGATCATGGCAGTCCCAAACAACATTCTATTCCTCACGACCATAGAATTTCATGGGAAGGAAACCGACCAAACTGGGGTAAAGCAGAAAACTATTGGGATGGAGATATTCCTGATTTCAAGTCATATTGGAGGTGTGACATGTCCTATCACATTTTAAAATCCCAAAACTCATTGGAAGATAACCGTTTTAAATCGATCAGCGATTTCAAGTGGTGCATGAAATGTGGTGGAGAAGTTGAAATCGAATGGAACGGCATTCATTATGGCATTATCCGATATGGGACAGATGATAAAATCACAATCTATGTTTGGAATCGTCCTGAAACGGAATGCTGCTTTGACACCGCTGATGATGCGTTGGAGTATATGGTTGGTTCAGACCGCTTGCGTGATGTGATTACACGTGTTACAGTTTTAGATCGTACAATTTGAGATAAGAACCTCTTGCTTGCTGCGCTAAAACCATTGATATGACTGGATTTTTCCAAGTCCTATAATTACACTCCGACCAAGGGTAAGTCCTTAAAGGACTTACCCTTTTTAATTTTCTATAAATTTTATATCTAATTTTTGATTATCCGCAAAAACACTACACTTTCAAGCATTTTGAAGTATAGAAAAACACTTATTTTACCACGAATTTACCACGATTGAATGAGCCTTGATATGACATTAAAAATTTTTTTAAAAGACATCTAAATTGGTGTCTTTTGTTAAAAAAGCAGTCAATCCTAAGACTAACTGCTTTATGTATATAGATATGAAATTGACAAACTGGATTTATCGTTCTGACATATATTCCTGTATTTCATCAGAAGTCAATTTTCGTATTTGTGTATTTGTATATTCTTTATATTTTTCAACAGCAAAAACAGGTTTCGTATCTTTACAGGTTTTACCTTTATTCTTTTTCGGATATAACTGCAAGTCCTCATTATTTGCAAAAATTTTATAGGAAAGTCTCCCATTTTTACTTTCTATCAAAATGTTATGACACAGCTCATTTATTCATGTAAAAAGTATTTGACAATGCGTAAAATTCTTATTTGTCAATTATCTATTAATCTACCTTCTCAATTTTAAACACATTTATTGTATCTACATCCGGGCAACAGAAAACATTGCTCTTTAACTCGCCACCATAGCGTAAGATATCAATCATAGGAAAAAGAACGTGAGCAGCCATTGGACACAGCTTTCCTCTTTCTGTGTCAAAATCAAAAGTATCTCCAACCTTGTGTCCTCTGTGGCAAGGACAAGTACCTTTTTGTTCTACCAAAGTTATTTTAATCTTCATAATTTCCCCTCGCTTATGTAACGCTCGATATCAACACCGAAAAATTTTTCTTTCTTATCGAGGTTATCTATAATAATGATTCTTACCGTTTCCATTGCGTGTTTGGTGGCATCATACAACGACTCACCGTTCAGCACGTCGCTGACAAGAACTGCGGAAAAGATATCTCCTGTTCCGGGGAAACGAACGTCTATCAGTTCAAATCCAATTTTGAAGTTCTCATCCTTTGTATGGTCATATCCAATAACGCAGTTTTCACCATTCACAGAAGTGCTTGTAATGACAACCGATTTACCACCAAGCTGACGCACTCTCTCAATCAATTTATCTGCTTCATCCTGACTTAAAGTATCTCTGCTGTAAAAACGATTTGTCAAGAAACACGCTTCAGTGAAGTTAGGAATCAGAATATCGGCGTATGAACTAAGTTTTCTCATAATCGCCACGTTATTATCAGTCATACCATTGTATAGTTTTCCTTCGTCACCCATAATTGGATCTACAACAACCAACAAATTGTCTGTGTCCTGATTGTTGATTAGGCCTTGTTTGAAAAAAGGCCTAATATTCTAAATGTCATCGACAAATTGGAATTTGTCGTTTTCTTTATACCCTTATTATAACAGTTCCATATATCCGCCACAATAAAAATCATTATAGCCTTATCATTTTTCTAATCTTTAAAAATGCACACGTTTTCTTTCTCTTGATTTAGTTAAACTTTTCAAATTTGTTGCACGGAACCGTGCAAATTTTTGCCTATGGGTGCCTGAATTCCGAGCAGGAGCAGATTGCAGGCAAAACGGCAAATGAATTGGTGAACTGTGCGGGGCATCTGTCCCGCTACACACATGGGAGCTGCTTTGGCGGCTCCTTCATTTAAGAATGGAGGTCAAACATTATGAAGTTGAGCATCTGGGAAAAGAAAGTGCTGTAAGGCCTTCATTCTGGGTACCTACCACGGCCTGCCCAAGGACAATCTTCAGTCTTATCTGGACGAGTTTGCTTTCCGTTTTAGCCGTCGAACCTTCGGTGTCCTATTGACGCAGCGGCTGATTTTGGCTGTCGCTCGCTCTCGGATGGCTTACTAAAAGGGATAACCACAAAAACAAATAAAATACAGGCTCGGTAATCAATTCATTTGTTTCTATAAAACGATATTCGTCTTGCTGAGAGAAGGAAACGTCCTTACAGAGTAAGTTTCGGTATCGATTTTCATAGGTCATTGACATTACAGTGTTTGTTTGCATAGTTTCTTCTCCCGTGGACAGAAACATATACATCTGTAGTGGGTTTATATCATAGTCATAATAGCGAATACTTACCCCTATCAGTACGGCCGCAAAACCTATGATGCGTTTGGTAATATATTTCCTCATAGCGCTGCCCCTTTCGATGACTCGGTTCTTGGTCCAATAGTTAGATTAATCTAACTATTGGGTTCAAAACAGTAAGTTAGCTATAACTAACTTACTGTTTTAAAAGTACCTCGCCGTTACAGGCGAGGTACTTTACGAGAAAATATTACCATGCCACCCCATGTTTGTCAACCCGATAGATTCTTCTGCACACGGCCTCGAATCAACCTTAATTTCAAAAAACGGCATCCCACTAGGCTCTGCCTGCATGATGACAGATGGCGTTGAAGGTTTTTTCACTGATATCATGCTCAATTTTGCAAGCATCCTCTCGCGCAGTTTTCTCATCAACGCCGAGATGGACGAAAAATTCTGTGAGCAGCTTATGTCGCTTATAAATTCGTCTGGCAATTTCCATACCGGAATCAGTCAATGAAATAAGCCCTTTCTCATCCATCGTAATATAGCCATTTTCCCGCAGGCGTTTTGTTGCATAGCTGACACTCGGCTTCTTAACGCCCAGTTGTTCGGCCACATCGATCGAGCGAATATATCCGTACTTTTCCTGCATCATTAACATCGCTTCCAGATAATCTTCAGACGCTTTTTGGATTTTCATAGTCGTTGTCCCAGCTTTCTTGAAACTCTAAAATCCAAGTATAGGTTAACACACTCTAACTATGTTTTCAAGAAGTGCGCTCAAATTTATAAGGTGCTTTTTAGTGATATGGGCGATTGGCGGATTGACAAGTATCACGCTATATGTTAAATTGAGAACGGATTACAAATTTACAGGAGGCGTCTTTATGTCAAGAGCGCCCTATCAAACAAAGCAGAAAGCAGCTGTACTGGAATGCCTGCATAAAAGCGGCGGAGCACATCTCACGATCCCACAAATCTCAGAACGGTTAAAAGCGGCAGGGACCGCAGTGAGCATGCCTACTCTTTACCGCTGCATGGACACACTGGTGGCAGAAGGGAGAGCGCGCAAATATGTGCTGAACGGAAATGCCGCTTCCTGTTATCAATACAACAGCGGGGCAGAGAAAGAGGAACTCTTTCATTTTCGCTGTGAGAAGTGCGGTAGGCTGCTGCACTTTCAAAGCGAAGAGCTCCGGCAGTTGAATGTGCGGATGAAGCAGCGCAAAAGCGGAAAAATCGACTTGGAACAGACTGTATTTTACGGAATCTGCGATACCTGCGAACCATAAAGGACAGAAAGGAGTACAAACATGAACGAGAAACGCCGTAATAAAAACACAAGAATCTTTGCGGCAGTTCTCTGTGTTTGCATTGCCGCCTTTCTCGTGTTGTCCTTTGCTTATGAAATCAAAGAAGCAAATCACGACTGCACAGGGCACGACTGCCCGATTTGTGCGCATATTCAGAGTGTTGAAAACTCCCGCCGGCAGCTTTCTTTGGCTGTTGTAACATTCGGCGCTTCCTTGGCGCTGCTGATTCATGCCATCACGGTCGCTCTTTTGCATGCCGTACACTTTTGCAAATGCTCTCCTGTACAGCTTAAGGTGAAACTGAATAATTAAAACCTCCAAGAGGGACTGAGAACATCTCCGCAAGGACTGTATTCCACAGCCCCTTGTTTTTGTACGCAAAAATACAAATATTTGGAGGCCTATTTCAATGAAACGAATGATTTCGCTGCTGATGGCAGCGCTTATGCTGACCGGGCTTTTGACCGCCTGCGGCACTTCTCAAAGCACAGAGGCGTCCTCCGGCAAAAAGCTGAATATTGTTGCCACGATTTTCCCGCAGTACGACTTTGCAAGACAGATCGCCGGCGACCATGCGGAAATCACCATGCTGCTCAAACCGGGCGCGGAAAGCCACTCTTTTGAGCCGACGCCGCAGGATATCAAGAAAATTCAAAGTGCCGATCTGTTTATTTACACCGGCGGCGAAAATGACGTATGGGTCGACGACATTCTTTCTTCCATGGGGGACAAGCGTCCGGAAACCCTCAAACTGCTGGACTGCGTTCCTACCGTGAATGAGGAAATTGTAGACGGCATGGAACATGAACATGAGCATGAGGAAGATCATCATGACGACGGTGAATTTGAAGATTCTGAAGTAAAAGATCGGGCACTCAGCGATTGGGCTGGCGACTGGCAGTCGGTATACCCCTACCTGCTGGACGGCACACTGGATGAGGTATTCCATCACAAGGCAGAGGAAGAACAGGACAAAACAGAGCAGGAATATAAAGAATATTACAAAACCGGATTTAAAACCGATGTGGAGCGCATCAAAATTGAAGGAAACCGTATCCGCTTTTATACCAATGGAAAAGAAGCTTCTTCCGATTATGCCTACAAGGGCTATAAGATTTTGACCTATGAATCAGGCAAAAAGGGCGTCCGATATCAGTTTGAGGCAACGGACGCAGACACTGCCGCGCCCAAATACATTCAGTTCAGCGATCACGAAATTGCGCCCACAGACGATCTGGAGCATTTCCACATTTACTCCGGCAACGACGGTTTTGGCACGCTGCTGAAAGAGATGGACAACTGGCCGACCTACTTTGGAAGCAAACTGACGGGAAAAGAAATTGCGGAAGAAATGATCGGCCACGAGCATGCCCATGAGCACGAGGAAGAGCCTGACGAGCATGTCTGGACTTCTCCGGCGAATGCCATTTTAATCGCAGAGAAAATTGCGGCGCTGCTGAAAGAGAAGGACCCGGTGAACGCCGCTTCTTATGAAAAGAACAGCGCAGCCTATGTGAAAGAGCTGAAAGCGCTGGACGAGAGCTTCCGTAACGTGGTTTCGTCAGGTGCCAGAAAGACGGTGCTGTTCGGCGACCGTTTCCCCTTCCGTTATTTTGCCGACGCCTATGGGCTGACCTATTATGCCGCGTTCTCCGGCTGCTCCACGGAAACGGAAGCCAGCGCCGCGACGGTTGCCTTCCTTGTGAACAAAGTCAAGGAAGAAAAGCTCCCGGTGGTGTTCACCATCGAATTTTCCAACGGCAAGATCGCCGATTCCGTGTGCGATGCCACCGGGGCCAAAAAATTGACGCTGCATTCCTGCCACAACGTTTCCGCAGATGAGCTTGCAAATGGAGCCACCTATCTCTCCATCATGCAGAAAAATGTAGAGGCACTCAGAGAGGCGCTGAACTGATATGTCTCTCTTAAGTTGTGAAAACGTCAGCTTTTCTTATGATGGCCGCCTTGTGGCAAAAGAGATCAGCTTTTCCGTGGAAAGCGGAGATTATCTTTGCATCGTAGGAGAAAACGGCGCAGGAAAAAGCACGCTGATGAAAGGCCTTTTACAACTGAAACGCCCATCCGGAGGGATACTCCGGATGGGCGTTGGCCTGAAAGCGGATGAGATCGGATATTTGCCCCAGCAAAACGATGTGCAAAAGGATTTTCCGGCAGACGTGTTTGAGGTTGTTCTTTCCGGCTGCTTGAGCCGTCTGGGCTGGAGACCTTTCTATGGAAAAAAGGAAAAAGCTTTGGCGCAGGAAAAGATGGAGCAGCTTGGAATTGCGCAGTTAAACAAGCAATGCTATCGGGAACTGTCCGGCGGCCAGCAGCAGCGGGTGCTGCTGGCCCGGGCGCTCTGTGCAGCAAAAAAGCTTCTGGTGTTAGATGAACCTGCCGCAGGGCTGGACCCGCTGGCAACAAAAGAGCTGTATGCGCTGATCTCCAAAATCAATACCGAAATGAAACTGACCGTCGTCATGGTGTCCCATGACATGCAGAGCGTGCTGCACTATGCACATAAAATATTGCATCTGAATACCAAGCAAGTGTTTTTCGGAACCGCTGCGGAATACCGGCGTACGCCTCTGGCACAGCGGTTTGCGCAAGGAGGCGAAGCAGGTGCTTAGCTTTTTCCCGGAAATGATGTCCTTTCCCTTTATGGTACGGGCGTTGATCGTCGGCGCTCTTGTAGCGCTTTGCGCCTCTTTGCTCGGCGTGAGCATGGTGCTCAAGCGCTATTCCATGATCGGCGACGGTTTGTCTCATGTGGGGTTTGGCGCGCTGGCTGTGGCCACCGCGTTTCACGCGGCTCCCCTTGCGGTGTCATTGCCCATTGTTGTGCTGGCGGCCTTTTTGCTGCTGCGCATAAAAGACAGCAGCAAAATCAAGGGCGACGCCGCGATTGCCATCATTTCGACGGGGTCTCTGGCCGTCGGCGTGATGGTCATTTCCCTCAGCACCGGCATGAATACCGACGTCTGCAATTATCTGTTTGGATCCATTCTTGGTGTCAACCAAAATGAACTGGTGCTGACGGTTGTTCTCTCCATATTTGTGCTTGTATTATTTGTGCTGTTCTATCACCGGATTTTTGCGGTGACCTTTGATGAGACTTTTGCCAAAGCCACCGGGACCAAAGCAGACCTTTACAATATGCTGATTGCGTTGCTGACCGCCTTCACCATTGTGCTTGGAATGCGTACCATGGGCGCGCTGCTGATCTCCAGCCTTATTATTTTCCCGGCGCTGACTTCCATGCAGCTGCTCAAACGCTTTCGCTCCGTGGTGGTCTGTTCGGCGGCGCTGTCGCTGCTCTGCTTTCTCGCCGGGCTTACGATTTCTTATCTCTATGCAACGCCTACCGGAGCGAGCGTGGCCATTTTGAATATTATCTGCTTTCTGATTTTTTCGACAGCCGGATGGGTAAGAGGAAGGAGGACGCGGGGATGAAAAAGCCGGGGACTCTATTTCTTGCCATTGTTCTGCTCGGCATACTTATCAGCGGCTGTGGGGCTAAAAAAGAGATGGACGGCAGGTCTCAAAGCCCTGATTCCGCCGCGCAATCACAAAAAACGGAACTGAATCCACAAGCACAGTTTCCGACTTCCCCTCCCTCCGATCCCCCTTCTGCCTCCTCTCCGCCAGAGACATCTGCTGACGGCAACACTTTAATCATCAGCGAAAAAATGTTTTTGACGCAGATTAATGATATCTTTTACAATTTTGATCTGTACAAGGATAAAACGATTGTTGTGGAAGGCATGTATATGCTCTTCTTCAATCAGGACGGCGTACAGGATACTCCCGCGGTCTACCGGCGGGGGCCCGGCTGCTGCGGAAACGACGGCTGGGGTGGATTCCTCTTAAAGTATGATGGCGACTACCCGGAGGACAATGCCTGGATCAAAGTTACAGGTACGCCAGAATTGGTAAATAATGAATATTTTCAGGATCTATATCTGAATGTATCCAGCATTGAGGTTTTGGAAGAGCGCGGCGAAGAATTTGTCAGCCAATGACGGCTCTTTCGACAGTATTCGGCTCACACTGTGGATGATATTTATGGTTTTTGAAGAAAATCATCCAGCAATGACGGTGTCCTCAACGGCAGCCTCCAGGCGCTTCATGTTCATATACTTTTTGTTGTCCCATTGGGGCGCGCTTGAAAAACGATCTCATCCTCACCAGTCGTGTCATGCAGCCGAATATACGGAAAAAAACAAATATCTGCGCCATTGTCCGTTACTCCCTTCACATAGGTTGTGCAGTAAGCAGCAGCAGGCAACTTGGTATAGTGCGTCTGATAGAAGAAATCGCTCTGTTCCTCAATCGCATCTGCAAAAAGGCAGACCAGCGCCTTGTTCTCTTCGCTCTGCACACCAAATGCCTCCATTGCCGCCCGGAAAGCGTTGTTTTTCATTCGGTGAAAAACGCACGTGAGCGCCGAAATGACCAATATAACAGCAAAAGCAAATATGATCGCTTTCGGCCGTTTTGTCAGAACAGCCATCTGCACCCCCCATTGGAAAGGTGTGCGGCTGATTTTATGAGAATGAATCATCGTCTGCTTGATGGAGGCTTCCTTTCTGTGCCAACGGGATAAACACTCGGCAGGGCAAACCTGTCAACTTTCTTTTTGTCCCTGGATGTGGTATCATACGGATGCACGGGAAGAGGATTGCTATTCCATGCGCCGGTCGGATCCGCACGGGGAGAGATTTTTTTAGAATTCAATGAAAAGCTGCAGCAGTTAAGAACGCAGAAAAATTTAACGCAGGAACAGCTTGCAGAGCAGTTATACGTATCGAGGACCGCCATTTCAAAATGGGAAAGCGGCAAGGGATACCCAAATATCGACTCGCTCAAGAGCATCTCCAAATTTTTTCCCGTCTCCATCGACCAACTGTTGTCGGGAGAAGAACTGCTCACCCTCGCGCAAACGGAAAATAGAGCAAATGTGAGGAAGCTTTACAGTTTGCTTTGGGGGATCCTGGACACACTGGCAATCGTATTTATTCTGCTCCCGCTATACGGCAACCCCGTTGACGGATATGTCTACTCCGTGAATTTGCCGGCATTTACAGATACTACACCAGCCGATCTGGCAGTCTATTGGGTTGTATTTACCTCCATGATCGGACTTGGTATCGCCAAATTGATTTTTACTTCCTTTGAAAATGAAATGTGGGGCGGCATCCTCGTAAAGTCATCCCTTGTGTTGAACATCTTTGCCGTCTGCTTTTTTGCCGCAGCGAGAGAACCGTACGCAGTCACGCCTCTATTTCTGTTCTTTGTGGCGAAGATGTTTTTGCTGATAAAACAACATGGGGCAAAGTGATCCCGGCCTTCAGACAACCAAAATTTTTAAGGCGCGTGTTTTGCGGTATTGAAAATACCGCAAAACACGCGCCTTCTCTCTTTATATGGAGTGAACCGTACCGGCAACACTTTCAATTTCCTGTAATTCAAAACGATAGGTCTGCCGGCAATCCGGGTATTTGGCGTGATCCACCTCTCCCAGGAACATCCTCAACGGCCGAACCCAAAGGCTTCCATCTCCATAGAGCTTGCGGTACACGACCAGTTCCTCTCCGGTTTCAGAGTGGCGGGCCACATCCTCGACCAGATAGTAGTCGCCTTTAAAATGACGGTAAACGCGTTTTAGTTTCAACTCCTGCATCATTTTCTCCTTCTCTGTCTGTCCTCTCCCCTGCCCGATCTCCGGGATTGCCGCAGAAGGGTCTCCCCTTTCTTTTGATCGACATACATGATACCGCCCACGGCGGAATAAATCAACCATCTGGCAAAAGGACGCCGGACACAGAATTATTTCCTCTCTGCCCCAGAGCACAAAGCCGCCGCTTCCGCCGATTTAAGGATTCAGTATCCAAACTGCATAGTTCAGGTACCCGGCAAAGGTGACCCACAGCAGATAGGGGATCTGCAAAAGCGCGGCTTTCAGATCCGCCTTTGCAAAGGACAGTATCATCCCCCAAATGAGCACCCATAAAAGCACCAGCCACAAAAAGGAACCGCCAAATGCCTGCCAGCGAAAAAAGATCAGGCTCCAGAAAAAATTTACGGCCAACTGGAGCACAAAGAGACGAATCCCGCCGGTACGCGCCCGCGAGGGCGGAGCCCGCCAAACTCGGGCCGCTCCAATGCCCATGAGTGCAAATAAAATCGTCCACACCAATGGAAAAACAAAGGCCGGTGGGGTTAGAGCGGATTTTAGGATGCTGCCGTAGTTTTCAAGACCGTCTTGCGTCAGGAATCCGGCCAGCAGTCCAACCGCCTCTGTCAGCGCCGTAAAAATCACATAGGGCTTCCAAGCATTGCTTTTCAAATTGCATCACCCATATTTGATATGTGGCTCCCTTTTTCTTTATGATACCCACTTCAAACTGCCGCCGTGCCTGTCAGCTCTGAAAGCTGGCCCGCGCGCAGAAAAACGCTCGCTTTTTCTGGCATGTGGAATATTCTATATAATTGATCATTGTTCAATCAGAAAGGAGCGGGTGTATGGGAAGAAGAGCAGGCGGCGGGAGCGGGAAAAAGGAAGAGATCCTTTCCGCCGCGCAAAGCTGCTTTTTGGAGCATGGCTTCGACGGGACCTCAGTACGGTCCATTATGAAAAAGGCCGGCGGAGAAATCGGGCTGTTTTATTATTACTTTCAGGGCAAGGAGGAGATCTTTGACCGGGTTCTGGACCGTTTTTTTGCCGGTTATCAGGAGGCGTCCGCGCGCATTGTCGATCGCGGGCGGCGTAATCCCTGCCGGGTGATGGAGGAATTCTTCATCTGCATGGAGCGGGAGACCGCCGCTTTTCGGGAAAAATATGCCGGTAAAATGCACCGCACCGTGCGCTGGGCCATCCGGGAGCATACCCTTACCCTCATCGAGCCTTATCTGCGGCAGATCGTGGAAATCCAGAGCGCCTATTACGGTGTTCCCACCCCCATTGCGCCGGAGGCGGCGGCATTCTATCTGACCCACGGCGTGGGCAGCGCGATCCTGCATGAAGACAGCGAGCAGTATCTGCAAAACCACACCCAGATCAAACGCGGCATCAGCCTGCTGATGGGAATGCCCATGGACGAGCAGGCCCTTGGCATTCCGTACCCGGCGGCGGCAGAGGACATCCCAGGCTGGATGGAGCTGATCCGTTCGCTGCGGCAGTATTTTCCCGGTCTGAACGAGGCGGAATATGAACCGCAGCTTGCAGAGCGCATGCAGCGCGGCGAAGCATGGGCGTTCCGCCACAACGGCGGGATCCCCGCCGCCATTCTCTATTCTCAAGCGCGCCGGGAGCTGGATTTCCTTGCCGTATCACCGAACTACCGCCGGCGCGGACTGGCACAGAAGCTGGTGGAGACGGCCGCGGCACAGTTCCCTGTTGGGACAACGCTCTCGGTCGTGACTTATCGTGCCGGAGACCCGCTGGGGGCCGCTGCCCGCGCGTTTTATGACGCGCTTGGCTTTGCGCCCGTAGAACAGCTGACCTTGTTTGATTATCCCTGCCAGCGGCTTTCCGTCACCCTGCCGGAGGGGCCGCTGACAGCGGTCAGGAAATCAATAACAATGAATTCGGAACACTGCCCGTGCAGGCGGATAAACTGCGAACGGCATGGCAACTGCGCGGTTTGCCGCTCACATCACGAAACGTCAAAAAAAGTCTCTGCGGCCTGTGACCGCATCAAAGCCGGAGAAGAGCGGAAAAAATCGGAAGAACATCTTCATGGTCCCCGAGGAAAATCCCGGAAACAGAACATGTCAGTTTGCGCAAGCGCGCAGCAAAAGGAGAAATGAATATTTATTTATCATGCGGATGTATTCAGCAAAGAACCGTATGCCGGAAACGGGCTTACGGTCGTTTTCTGCGATCCCGGGCTGTCCCAGGAAGAGATGCAGCGCATGGCCTGCGAATTCAAACAGTTTGAAACAATCTTTTTAAAAGAAATACGATCTGCGCCGGCGATCAGGTGGATAGGTTCGACAACGAGACCCAGTATGCCAGTTTCCTGAAGCCAGAGGCCCTGCGCTCCTTGACACTGGCCACCAATATCGGCAACCACGACAGCAAGGGGATTAACTATCAGGAGCACTTTAACCTGCCCAATGAGTCATCGTCCCAGGGGGACACCCCCGCCGGCGGGGACTACTGGTATTCCTATAACGGCGTGCTGTTCCTGTCCCTGAACTCCAACAATATGAGCACCGCCGAGCATAAGGAGTTCATGAGTTCCGCCATCCGGGCGTATCAGGCTGCCAACAACGGCGCGGAGCCGCTGTGGAAGATCGTCACCTTCCATCACTCCATATATTCCACCGCGTCTCATATGGAGGACGGCGACATCATCCAGCGCCGAAATGGGCTGCCCCAGGTATTTAAAGAGCTGGACATCGACGTGGTGCTTCAGGGGCACGACCACGTGTATACCCGCACCTACATGATGGACGGCGGAGCTGTGTCCGCCAATGAAAATTACACCTACGCCAGCGGGGAGGAGAAAGCGCCTACCGCAGTGACCGCCCCCAGCGGCATCCTGTATGTCACCGCAAACTCCGCCTCCGGCTCCAAGTATTACGACCTGCACGCCGGCTACAATTACAACTGGGCAGCGGTGAGGGACC
>Ga0129310_1002580_pt1 | contig 13240 bp, 8 predicted proteins | sample Go1ome_2_FD_94433 | JGI IMG/M metagenome (GOLD analysis project Ga0129310, IMG submission 94433) | Western lowland gorrila individual fecal microbial communities from Wisconsin, USA - Go1022A metagenome | ecosystem: Host-associated > Mammals > Digestive system > Large intestine > Fecal | place...
AAAAAATGAGCATAGGAATACGCAGGATGAAATGTAACACGCTCATACTGATATTCACTAAAATATTCATCCTTTTCAGTTTCATACTTGAAGCTTTTACCTGTGCCCGGAGCACCACTAATAATACGGTTTTGAGGTAAATTGCAAGAATTTTCAATTAAACAGATATTGTTTGTTTTTCCTAGAAGCTTTTCCCACGCACAATGCAATTCCTGACTATTGGAGTATTCCATTGATTCTTTCTCGTTTACCACAATTGTTTTTAAATTCAATGTATCTTGTTCTTTCACGCTTATATCATGAACAAATAGACATGAATCCTGTGCTAAAAGCAACTGTTTTTTTGCTGTTTCCCAAAAGTCTTCATTTGAATACTCGTTCCCAGAACTATCTGTATATGAATTAGAAGGGCCATATTTTAATTTTAAACGTCCATAGTGTGATCTAGATTGATCTTTAGTTATTATAATAACATATTGGCCATTTTTTATTTGGATGTCATTAATAAATACATTTTTAAATACTGCAGCAATTACAATAGGTGTATCATCATCATTCCCAGAAGCTGTTTTTCCACCTCGACCCAACTTCGTTTTTACTGTTTTCAGCGGTACAGAAGAATATACCATTCCTTTCAACAATTCTAATGTATCTGATGCATCTGTAAATGTTTTTATTTTATAATCCTTGCCTTGCCCTAGCGATGTTGCCCAATTTGGTGTATTTGTCCCTTCTAAAAGCTTATATCCAAAAGCTAATGTCCCAAAATCTATCTTCATAATAACTGCCCCCAAATATGATTTAATAATATTCCAACCACATTAATATCCCATCCGTTTGCAGCTCTCTTAGACAATTGTGTATATGATTGTCCAGCAAAGTTTATATCCCCATCCTCAAATCCCATTAATCGAAATTGCTCCTTAACAGAGTATTTTCTGACTACCTCTGTCCCATCTGGCAGTGTAGGTTCCACCATACGCATTTTGTTATGCTCTGGTGCTAAAATAGTAATACTGATTCCATCATCTCTTATTTTCTTGTTATATAAATCAAAACATGAATACTCCGATACCACAAAAGATGGTATTCCATAAAAATCTTTAATACGTTGAATTTGTTGTTGTGATAAGTACAATGATTCATCTGGTTTTTCTTCCACAAAATCTTTCAACCTTAATCCATTATCAATTTTAGGCGGAGTCATAGAAAAATCCTTTGGAAGACCACCCAATTTAGCAAACATCCACAATCTTTCCCTGTTTTGAGGTATTCCATAATCCTTTGTATTTAGGATTGAATATTGTAAATCTCCATATCCTATATCTTTCAATGTGTTTTTCAACGTATTGAATGTTTCTTCAAATCGCTTAGTAGCCAATCCTTTTACATTCTCCAAAAAAACAAATTTCGGCTTTTTTACATCGCAAATTCTCAAAATATCATATAGCAACGTACCTCTACCATATCTATCATTTTCACCCTGTTGCATACCTACCTGTGAAAAGGGTTGGCAAGGAAACCCACCTGTAAACAAATCAAAATCTGGCAATTCCTCTGGATTTATCTGTGTTATATCTCCCCAATTTTTAATTCTACTACCATCACTATTTTTGTGATTTGCATCATAAAGTGCGGATGCAAATTTATCAAATTCTGAGTAGCCAATAACTTCATGATTAATACCAGCTTTCAAAAGTCCATAAGTTGCTCCGCCATACCCCGCAAAACCTTCAAAAACCTTTATTGGACCATGTTTTTTTAATTTTTTCATTTTATTTATATTTCCCTACCCTCTTTTTTTACATAAAAAGTCTTTTATTGCACCCAATAAGTAAAATATCAAGAAATTGCTAGTCTTTAAAATTCTCTCTTTGATTTTAGACAGTTTTTGCTTTGTGCAACATATATTCTTTAATAAAGCCGTCTTTAAAGATATATCGTCTATTTTAACATAAAACGAGCGTTTTTTCATTAAAAATATATGATGAAATTGATTAATCTGTAATCTTATATAGATATTAATCATTATTCCCAATAATAACCTTTATTTTACATTGAATAAAACCATTTGCAAATAATTTACTTCAATATAATTTTTTCACAAAGGCATCAGGCGGTGCCCGTCTAAATTTTTCCACAATCTCCCAACCTCTCACACCACCATGCGTATCGTTCAGTACACGGCTGTTTCCTAGTTTTTCAATTACTTGTCACATAATAGCTCGTCATCGATTTATATAAAGACAGGGTTTTTACGGCGTTCTTTGATAAATATTATTTTTTTCTTGCCTCTGGATTTTCTCTATTTCTTCAAGCAAATTTTCACAAAAGGTTGTATAATGTAGTGTAGTATGCTTGTCGATAGGGCATAGCCTGCTTTTACAAGAGCAAAGGCATAAAATAGCTGCGACAGCTTGCTTATTCTAAAAAAGTGAGATGAAATATATTGCCAAAAAAACAATATGATGAAAAACAGCCTATCTACCGTTCTCGACGGGAGCGGCATCAAAAGAAGAAGAAAACCTCCTGGCTGCCTATTGTCTTACTGCTTGGCGCCTTTGCCCTGGCAGCTATAGCTGGAGCTCTCTTTGCTTCCTCCAGTCTATTTGATGACAAGCCTACAGAAAATAAAGCTGCTCGTATGGCCTCCCCGGATAAAACCGTGGTTATGCTCATGGGTGTAGATGAGCGGGAAGGGGATGTAGGCCGTTCCGATACCCTGATGATTGCTACACTGGATGCCAAGAAGCACAAGGCTGCTATCCTTTCTGTACCTAGAGATACTCGAGTCAAAATCAAGGGACATGGCTTTGACAAAATCAATGCTGCCTATGCCTACGGCGGTCACAAACTTACCCAAGGCACGATTGAGGATTTGCTAGGGGTAGAAATGGAGCATTACGTTATTATTAATGTTAATGCCTTTACCAAAATCATTGATGCCATTGGCGGTATAGATATTAACGTAGAAAAGCGTATGTATTATGAGGATCCTTGGGATGATAATGGTGGCTTGGTCATTAATCTTTATCCCGGCCAGCAGCATATGGATGGCAAAACAGCCATTACCTACGTAAGATACCGGGATGAAGAGGGAGATATTGGCCGTATCACCAGACAGCAGAAATTCATGAAGGCTGTTATGGATAAGCTTACTTCACCATCTATTATTCCTCGTATTCCAGCTATTATCGGTGAGGTGGTAGATTCCATTAATACAGACCTTTCCGTAAAGCAGATGATTGAATTTATGGCTGCCCTAAAGGAAGCCCAAAGCAATGGACTCCAGACAGAAATGCTGCCAGGACGTCCTATGTATATTGGTGGTGTTAGCTACTGGATTCCTGATTTGTCCAAGCTGCGGGCTACGGTAGCCAACACTCTGGATGTAAAAATCAGTCCTGACCTGCGCAGTGCTACTCAGCGGGAAATGCTGGAATATGAAAACTCCGTACCGGATGATGCCCAGGAAATTCCTATGGATGAGGCTACCATGCACAAGCTGGGACTGGATCGCTATAATGAGGATATAGACTCCGCCCAGAGCAAGGACAAAAAACACAGCAACTCCAAGGAAAAGGACACCGAGGGCAAAGAAGACCTCTCCGATCCATATCGGGATGAGGAAGATACCAGAGGCAGCAAGGTTCCAGATAAGGAACCAAGGGAAAACAGTGAGCGGAATCCTATGCCAGAGGCTGTAGAACCAGTTCCCGCTCCTAGCATGAGCCTGCCAACAGCTGGCAAAACCTCAAATTAAAACATTAACGATTCCCTTTCAGGGAAGAAGATAATTTCTTCTCCCTGAGGGGGAATTTTTTTGCAAAAAAATACACAGAGAAAATCAATATCTTCTCTGTGTATAAATTCTATTTTTATTCAGCCTTCTGGGTAAGAATAGCCATAGAAGCTACCTTATCATCCTCAGCAGTTTTCATAATGATAACTCCCTGGGATGCACGGCCAATAACAGAAATCTTATCTAGACCTGTGCGGATAATAATTCCGTTGGTGCTGATAAGCATAAGCTCCTGACCATCACGAACTACCTTCAAGCCAATAACCTCACCGGTTTTCTCGGTAACTCTCAAGTTGATAACACCCATAGCGCCACGATGATGAGTAGTATATTCCTCTACCTTGGTACGCTTGCCATAGCCACCAGCAGTTACTGTCAAAATCTCAGAATCCCGCTTGATGGTATCCATACCTACAACCTCATCGCCATCCCGAAGCTTGATACCCTTGACACCTCTAGCAATACGTCCCATGGAACGTACTTCCTCCTCATCAAAGATAATGGCATAACCATTGCGAGTACCGATAACAATCTGCTTCTGGCCATCAGTCTGCTTAACGCCAATCAGCTCGTCATCATCATCCAGCTTCAGAGCAATAACGCCCAGCTTGCGGGTGGTATTGAACTCGGACAACTGAACCTTCTTGACAATACCCTTGCGAGTAGCCATAAAGAGGAATTTGGCAGGATTGTACTCCCGTACCTGCAATACAGCAGTAATCTTCTCTCCCTTGTCCAGCTTCAAAAGGTTAATCAGAGCTGTACCCCTAGCCTGGCGGCTGGCTTCAGCAATCTGATATGCCTTGAGATAGTGTACCCGGCCACGGCTGGTAAAGAACAGGATAGTATGATGGGTAGTGGTAATAAGAATATTCTCCACAAAATCCCCTTCCTTGGTGGACATACCCAGAATACCCTGACCGCCACGGTTCTGCTTGTTATAGGTATCCAGCTTCATGCGCTTGATATAGTTATTGTGGCTGATAGTCAGTACCACATCCTCATCAGCAATAAGATCTTCCTCGCTCATTTCGGACATATCATAGGTAATGGTAGTGCGGCGGGCATCACCATATTTCTCCTTGACCGCAGTCAGCTCTTCCTTGATAATGGTCATAATCTTGCTTTCATCAGCCAGTACAGACTTCAACCATTCAATTTTCTTCAGAACTTCCTGATACTCCTCCTCAATCTTTTCCCGCTCCAAGCCGGTAAGACGCTGGAGACGCAAATCAAGGATAGCCTGGGCCTGCTTCTCAGACAGCTTGAAGCCATCCATCAAAGCATTGCGGGCAATATCAGCAGTCTGGGACTCACGAATAGTGGTAATTACTGCATCCAGATGATCCAGAGCAATGGTCAAGCCCTCCAAAATATGAGCTCTAGCCTCTGCCTTGGACAGCTCATATCTGGTTCTTCTGGTAATAACATCCTCCTGATGCTGGATGTAATAATGCAATACCTGCTTCAAAGTCAAAATCCGTGGCTGGTTATCCACCAAGGCCAGCATAATTACGCCAAAGGTATCCTGCAGCTGAGTATGCTTGTATAGCTGGTTCAGCATAATATCAGGATTAATGTCCTTGCGCAGCTCAATAACAATGCTCATACCCTTGCGGTCAGATTCATCCCGCAGGTCAGTAATGCCCTCAATCTGCTTGTCTCTAGCCAGCTCTGCAATCTTCTCTATCAGTCTTGCCTTGTTCACCTGATAAGGCAGCTCAGTAACTACGATTCTTGGCTTGCCATTGGACATGGTTTCAATATGTGCCTTGGCCCGCATCTTAACAGAGCCACGACCAGTGGTATAAGCATCCCGAATGCCAGTGGTGCCCATAATCAAACCGCCAGTAGGGAAATCTGGTCCCTTAATAACAGTCATCAGCTCCTCTACAGAAGCATCAGGATTGTCAATAAGCATCAGAACACCATCAATAACCTCACTCATATTATGAGGAGGAATATTGGTAGCCATACCTACTGCAATACCAGATGTACCGTTAACCAGCAGCTCTGGGAACTTGGATGGCAGTACAGAAGGCTCCTTCAGGGATTCATCGTAGTTTGGTACAAAATCCACTGTGTCCTTATCAATATCCTGCAGCATCAGCTCTGCAATTTTGGCCATACGCACCTCAGTATAACGCATAGCTGCTGGAGGATCACCATCCACAGAACCAAAGTTGCCGTGGCCATCAGCCAGCATATAACGCATGGAGAAATCCTGAGCCATACGCACAATAGCATCATAAACAGAGCTATCACCATGAGGATGATATTTACCAAGAACTTCGCCTACGATACGGGCTGATTTCTTGTAAGGCTTGCCGGAGGTCATACCTGCCTCCTGCATAGCATATAATATTCTTCTATGAACTGGCTTCAAGCCATCACGGACATCTGGCAAAGCTCTGGAAACAATAACGCTCATGGCGTAATCAATATAGGAATTACGCATTTCCTGTTCCAGATTTACCGGTAAAATCCTACCATTACCAAATTCCACACTCTCACCTCAATCAAATAATAAACAATATTCAGCCTCTAATTATACCATGAAATCCCCTAAAATAGCAAATTTAGCCCTTTTAGTACAGTATTTATTTCATTTGCCAATCTTTGCCTGCTTAATTCTGTAAAGAAGATTACCGTGCTTAATATCCCAGTGTAAATATAAAATTTTTGCCTATATCTATAATCTTGTTTTATTTCTAATATACCTATATAATATATCTGTATATATAACGTATAGAAAAGGAGATTTCGAAATGTATGCAGAATTGATTGGTGCCATATCTAATTTTATGTATGGCAAGCTGCTGATTATCATGCTGATAGGTGTTGGCCTGTACTACACCTTCCGCACCAGATTTATTCAGCTGCGTCTTTTAGGGGAAACCCTGCGGGTTATTACGGAGAAAAAGACTGACAAGGACAGCGTTTCCTCCTTCCAGGCCCTTATGGTTTCCACAGCCTCCCGGGTAGGTACTGGTAATATTATCGGTGTATCTACTGCCCTGTGCCTTGGTGGCTTTGGTTCCATGTTCTGGATGTGGCTGGCTGCTATTGTAGGCGGTGGCTCTGCCTTTGTGGAAAGCACCCTGGCTCAGATTTACAAAAAGCGTGGTGAACATAGCAGCTATGGTGGCCCAGCCTACTACATTGAAAGTGCCCTGAAAAACAGATTTATTGCGGTTATTTTTGCACTTTCCCTGATTCTCACCTATGGTGTAGGCTTTAATATGCTGTGTGCCTACAACCTCCAGTCCACCTTCTCTGGCTTTGGCTTCTATGATGCACAGTCTACCCCTTGGGTAATCGGCGGTATTCTGGCTGTAATGGTTGGCTGGTGCATCTTTGGGGGCGGTCGCCGTATTATCCGTATTACCTCCACTCTGGTGCCTTTTATGGGCATGATTTATGTGCTGGTAGCTGGTGTGGTTACCCTGCTGAATATCGGCCTGCTGCCTCATGTTTTTGAGACAATCTTTGCTGAGGCCTTTGATTTTGAGGCCATCTTCGGTGGCTTTACCGGTTCCTGTGTTATGCTGGGTATCAAGCGTGGCCTTTATTCTAATGAGGCCGGTGTAGGTTCCGCTCCAAATGCCGCTGCCTCTGCTGATGTTTCCCATCCTGTTAAGCAGGGACTTGTGCAGATGTTCTCCGTATTTATTGACACTCTGCTTATCTGTACAGCTACTGCCTTCCTGTGCATGAGCTCCGGTGTAGAGCCTACTGCGGAAATGGCTGGTGCCCCTTATGTTCAGGCAGCTCTGGATGCTACTCTGGGCAATGGTGCTGGTATCTTCCTGACTGTTTCCATGCTGTTATTTGCCTTTACTACTCTTTTGGGCAACCTCTACTATGTAGATAACTGCTTGGCCTATATTAATGAGGCTGTGCCAGGCAAGCTGTTTATGACCTGCTATCGCCTGCTAGCCTGCCTGTTGATTTTCATTGGCTCTGGCTCCAGCATGGGCCTGCTGTGGGATACTGCTGATGTATTGATGGGCTGTATGGCTATTATAAACCTGCCTGTAATCGTAATTCTGGGCGGTCGTGCTATGGCCTGCCTCAAGGACTACGAGCAGCAGCGCAACGCTGGCAAAAATCCTGTCTTTAAAGCCTCCAGTATTGGCATTACGGAAAAATTAGATTACTGGAATTAAATTATAAAATAGAAAATGAGGTTATCCCTTTACTACAAAAGTGGCAACCTCATTTTTTTATGCTTAATTTTCTTTCTTGCCAGATAATATCTATCTTGGCCCCATGAATTTATCCCCATTCATATGTATCATATGCTCTGGCATATCTGCAAGCCATATTTCTGTTTCCCAAGCAATTTCCTTCACAAATTTCCGATAAGTATCTATATTCAAAAATGCTGTAATATATACCTTACCCACATTAACCTGTTGAGTCATCTCCTTTAGCTCTAAGATTCTTTTGGAACTCATAGGTCCTACACTGGTTACAGCCTCTATAAAATACAACCATTCAACATCTGGCCTATACAAAACCACATCAGGCATTTTATCATGGTTGGTAATACTAAAGCCTAATTTATTCAGCATCTCAACATCTTTATATAAATCCCTATCCACAGTATCGCCAACATATAGACACATGCTATTTGGTGCAAAGCGAGGCGCAAATTCCTCAATGATGGCCTTTTGCAATTGATTATGCTTTCCTGGGCTAAAATGAAAATCAGCGCCATTAATATTCACTGGCAATTTTTTCATCGTCTTTTTGCTGCTGTACTTATCAACCAAGGTTCCATGCTCATGAATATAACTGCCTAATTGCAAATCCCAAGCAGCAGTACCATAATATTTGATTAAATTGCAAAATTCTTCTGTAAGTCTGTATTTATATAAGGGACTATTAGTAGCTTTACCATTGTCCTCCACCACAGCTCCATCCCGAAACTGGTGTAGACAATTTTTTCTTATGGTTTCTCTGGTATTTTCCGCATAATCCCTACCATATTTGTCCCTTATAAACATTAGAATATCATGGATACCAATCCATTGATTATCTGACTCTTCCCAATTACTATCATCTGTGATGCCAGACAAGGACAATAAGGTATATGCACAAATATCATTTTGCTGAGCGGGAGGCATTCCTATTTGCTGAAGAATCCTTCTAGCATCCTGAATTTTCTTTTCCATAGGCAATCTCCATAACAATCCTATCACAATTTTTTGTATCTAAATGTCCATTATCCATTAGTTTCTCACCTATTTGAGAAATTATTTCCATAGGCGGTACTGGCATATTGTTCAGCTCTGTACTATTTACCTGAGTGCTGCCATTGAGAATCCGATAATAGGTATCGTATATAGTAGTGTTAAATAAGGCATAAATTCCATATATTTCCTGCTTAGAAAATGGCATTTTATCCGTGCGCTCAATAAAATTTATTTTATTATGAGTACCTATATAGGGATATTTCTTAAATTGTTCCGAACAATAAATACCACATTGTAATCTTCGCTTTTCCTCTTTAGCGGTAAAACGCTTCAAAAAAACATAATCCTTATTTTCCTGAATCAAGCCTGCATAGTCTGTCACCATCCAATCATATTCCTTGCCGGATGGATTATGATTAACCCTGCCATTTTGAATATTTTGACTGTAGAAAAGGGGAATTGTATTTTTATCACATTTATCCCTGAGAGCATATTTTTGTCTAAAATCTACCACAATGCCAGTTTTCATTTTATAGCCATAATCAGGCATATTTTTATCATATGTATTAACCATATTTATTACAGATACCTGCTCCTGATTAACAGGCAAAAGAACATATTTATCCTTGCCCACAACAATTTGATTATATGCCTGTTTTATCCTTTCAACATTGGAAAAATCATGACTTGATTCCGAAGAAGCTATTATTACCTGTTTAACTGCTTCACAGGTTTTCTTTATTTTAACAATCATGGTTTCCTGCAAAACCTGTTCTTCCTTAAAAACCTTGTCCCTGCTGGCAAAAAGATGTATATATTCCAATTTTCCATGAGATAGTAAATATTCACGAAAGGCCTTAAAATAGGCACCAGAAGTCCAACTTCTAGGCACAATAAAAACCATCTCACCATCTGGTCTTAAATTAAATAAAGCCATTGACATGAATAAAAAATATAGATTTGGAGAACCATGTACCACCTTGGACATAGCCACAGAAGCAGGATGTTTTTTCTCAATTTTCATATAGGGAGGATTGGAAATTACAATATCCCATTTTTTTGCTTCCCTATCTTCAAAAATATCATGGTTAAAATCATCTGCCTGAGATAATATGTAATCTTCCTGTTTGAGAATAATATCTAATCTATCACCATAAACACTTTTCATATGGTGCAGATTCTCCTGTAAAACAGGCAAAACATTTTCATCTACTTCATAGCAAGTCAATTCTACAGAAATATTCTCATTGTGTTTTAGCACCCTTTCTACCAATGCAGCAGACAAAATTCCCGTACCTGTACCAGGGTCTAAAATGGTAATGTGCTCCTTGTTAGGAATTTTGAACAAGGAAGCCATATACTGAGCTGTGTTTGCACTGGTAAAAAACTGGCCTATTTTTTTCCGATCTTTTTTCGGCATACTTTCCAAATATGCCATTGTTGTTTTAATAATATTAAAAAGCATAAGTACGCCTCCATTTCTACAAATATTGTAACAAAAAGGGAAACATATAGCAAACTTAATGCTACATTATCCATAAAGTATCCCCCTGTATTTATTACAATACAGGGGGATTTTGCCATAAACATTCCGTATTTAATTCATTTTTTGAAATACATATTTTGTAATCAACGTCTGTATAACAATCAAGATAGCAATCATACCGAAAGCTATATTGAGATTGGTGGCGTTGGAGATAAAGCCGATTGCTGCGGGGCCGCCTAAGACACCCATATAACCTACAGTGCTTACCGCGGCAATGGCCTGGGCGGATGGCATATCCTTCTGCTTACCCATAATGGAAAATACCACCGGCACTACATTGGCCAAGCCGATACCCATAATAAAGAAGGAGGCAAAGGTGCCCACTTCCCAAGGGGATAATATTAACAGCAAAAAACCTAAACAGCTAATAACCATACCGCCCAGAGCTACAGCCTTACGGCCTAAACGACGCACGGCCGCATCACCGCCAAAACGGCACAGCAGCATGGCTGCGGAGTAGATGGAATAGCCTGTGCCAGCCAAGGCAATATCCATATTGTGTACTTCTGTAATAAAGATACCGCTCCAGTCCATAACCGCACCCTCTACCAGGAAAGAAATGCCTGTAACGATACTGAAGAAAACAACTACCCCTTTTGGAATGGCTATCAAAGGAGCTTTTTCTTCTGAGTTGCTATCATCACCATATTCCAACAGCTTGCCTGAGAATATAGCAATAATAGCCGCCATTATAAGTAGAGAAATACAGGTAGCATTTGTAACGGAAAGCCCATTGGAGAGGCAAAGGGCAAAAAGGCCAGCTCCTACGAAACAGCCAGTGCTCCACATACCATGATAATTGGACATAATACTGCGAGGACTGATTTTCTCTACCAGCACGGCATTAATATTCATGGTTACATCTAGCATGCCAATAGCACTGCCGAATAGCAACAAAAAGGCTGCTACCATATAAACAGAATTTACCTGACTAAGACCAAAAAGAATACCTATCATCAAAATACTGGCTACTGTAATCACCTTGCGACAACCATATTTCTTAGCCATTGCTCCGGTAAGTGGCATGGAAAACATGGATCCAATGCCTATACACAAAAGCAGCATACCCATAATATCATCGGTTATACCTAATCGCTGCTTCACAATAGGCACCATAGGAGCCCAAGTAGCACCAGCAAGACCAGTTAAAAAGAAAATACCACGGACAGAATGCTGCCGCCATTTTAAAGAAATTTCCTCCATTAATTTTACTCCTTTTAAAAACGTTTAAATTCACCTAACTGAATATGACTACGCTGGGAATCATAGGCTATTTCCAGCAGACCTTTGAAAAGCGGCCTATCCATGCTGTCCAATACCTCCAACACTGGGTGATGAATAGGCATAAAATTGTCTTTGAGCCATTGCCTCAGCTTGCTTTCATCTGGCTCAAAGGCACTGTAAATAGCTAATTTTTCTGGATTCCACATACAGATAATAGCATTGATATATCTATACAACTGCTCCTGAGCTTCCTCTCTAGAGGACAAGGCCTTGCTCCATGATTTACAATTATCCAGATGACATATTTCTCCAGCAAAAAGACTTTTGCCACGATATAACTGATTGTTGAGGATAATACCACTGCCAGCACCAGCAGAAGGAGCCTGAAAAAGAAAGGCAATGCTACTTTCCTGTCCATGCTGGCCAATCACCGCTAGATTCACATCATTTTCAATAACAATGTCCACAGGGAAATATTGCTTCAAGGTATCAACCAAAGGGCATCCTGTCAATTCTTCAATATCGCAGGTAAGAACATTGTTACCCTCAATAACCCCAGGAATACTAATTGCCATAGCTTTAATAGGTAAATGCAAATCAAATACCTTTTGAAGCTGTGAAACAAAATCCTCCATCTGCCAGGTAGAAGCTGGAAAATCCTGCTGATAAATTTCTTCCTGCCCCTGATTCAAGACCTTGATACTATTGATAATGCCCGTAGCGACTCGCTGAATCCATACCAGACAATAGAAAGCATTATTTTTGTTCAACACATAGCATTTCTCTGGCCGTCCCCCTGTAGCCTCACGATTTAAGCCTTGCTTTAGATATTCCTCAGCTAACAGCTCCTGCAATATGGTAGTGCAGGTAGTCTGGGAAATCCCTGTAGCCTTGCTAAGTTCCTTTTTACTGGCACTATGAGTGCGGAAAAAGAAATCCTTGATTTGCTGCTTGTGAAATTCTTTTATCTTATCTGCCCGATTGGACATAAATTCCCACCACCTAAATACTTTTAACGACTATCGTTGAAAGTATTATGCAAGAAAATCTTTTATTTGTCAAGCCCCTAAATTCTGATTTATCGAGCTAAATGCTAATCTCAGCAATGGCATACATATACGATTTCTGCAGGCATGGCATATACCCTTACAGGCACGCTCGCGCTATATTGATGTGCCTCACGCTGCTAAACTCATTTAATCGCATGAAAAGCTTCACAATGTTCACCTTTTCATGGCTTAAATTCGTTAAGAAGCGAGGCACATCGATATACCTGTTAAGGGTATATGTCACGCCTTCTATTTTGTGTATTCATTGCACCTTCCTGCTTTGGCAATGTTTGTAATTTTTGCGTATTGACTGGAATAGAACAGCAGATGATAGTACCCTAAGAAAACCCTTGCTGAGCCTCGGTGCTTAATGAGTTCAAGCCGTAAGGCGCAGAAGGAATTTAGCATCCGCTAGGCT
>Ga0129310_1002582_pt1 | contig 13235 bp, 10 predicted proteins | sample Go1ome_2_FD_94433 | JGI IMG/M metagenome (GOLD analysis project Ga0129310, IMG submission 94433) | Western lowland gorrila individual fecal microbial communities from Wisconsin, USA - Go1022A metagenome | ecosystem: Host-associated > Mammals > Digestive system > Large intestine > Fecal | place...
AAGAGCCTTGAGAACATCGTCGCGTACTGCGTGGATCTTGTTCCACTTAGCCTCAAACTCAGCGCTGATAACAACGCCGGTCTTTTCGGGCATCTGGTTGAACGGAACGCCGCGCAGGTCGTCGGTGGACTTATGCGGCATGTACTTCCAGATCTCATCGGAGGTGAATGTCAGAATAGGAGCCACCAGTCTTACCAGGGAGTCCAGAATGATATACATTGTGGTCTGGACAGCGCGTCTTTCCTCGGACTTCTCTGCTGAGCAGTACAGCGTATCCTTGACGATATCCAGGTAGAAGTTGGACATATCGACAACGCAGAAGCTGTGGATAGCGTGGTATGCAAGGTAGAAGTCGAACGCTTCGTAGGAAGCCTTTACCTTTTCGATAACGGCGTCAAGTCTGGACAGCGCCCACTTGTCGAAGTCGCTGAGCTTGTCCAGCGCTACCATATCGGTATCGGGGTTGAAGCCCTCGCCGTTACCCAGGTTGCCCAGGATAAAGCGGGCGGTGTTTCTGATTTTTCTGTAAGCCTCGGAAAGCTGCTTGAGCATCTCCGGGGATACGCGTACGTCGTTGTGGAAATCAAGGGAAGCCACCCACAGACGGAGCACGTCAGCGCCGTACTTGCTGATTACTTCCTCGGGAAGCACAACGTTGCCCTTGGACTTGTGCATTACCTCGCCCTTGCCGTCAACTACCCATCCGTGGGTGCAGACAGCCTTATAGGGCGCTCTGCCGGTCGTGGCAACGGAAGTCAGCAGTGAACTCTGGAACCAGCCGCGGTACTGGTCGCAGCCCTCAAGATAGAGGTCAGCCGGCCAGGACAGTTCGGGACGCTCCTGGAGAACAGCGGCGTGAGTACAGCCGGAGTCGAACCATACGTCGAAGATATCCATTTCCTTGCGGAACTTATTGCAGCCGCACTCGCACTTTACGTTTGCAGGAATGAACTCGGACGGATCCCTGGAGTACCATGCGTCGGAGCTTTCCTTGCGGAACATGTCGGAGATAGCCTTGATGGTCTCGTCGTTTACGATGACCTTTCCGCAGTCCTCGCAGTAGAGTATCGGGATCGGAACGCCCCAGCGGCGCTGACGGGAAATGCACCAGTCACTGCGCATGTTGACCATGTTCTTGATACGCTCCTCGCCCCACTCAGGGATCCACTGAACGTCCTCGATAGCCTTGATGGTGTCAGCCTTGAACATGTCAACGTTGCAGAACCACTGGTCTGTAGCGCGGTAGATTATCGGCTCGTGGCAGCGCCAGCAGTGCGGATACGGGTGGACGATCTTCTGCATTGCGAGCAGGGTGTTGTCGTCCTCCAGGCGCTTTGCGATGACCTTATTGGCGTCTGCGGTCTTTAAGCCGGCGAAGTCGCCTGCTTCCTCGGTCAGAACGCCCTTTTCGTTTACGGGCACGATTATCTTGAACATGCCCTTGTACTTATTGCATACCTCAAAGTCCTCAAGACCGAAGCCAGGAGCGGTATGAACGCAGCCTGTACCGCTGTCGAGAGTAACGTGGTCGCCGACGATAACCGGGGACTTTCTGCCCATGAACGGGTGGTCGGTCTCGATAAGCTCAAGCTCAGAGCCGAGGAAAGAACCTACAGTGCTGTACTTCTTGATCCCTACGGCGTCCATAACGGTGGAAACAAGCTCGGTAGCCATCAGCAGGTACTGACCGAAGGACTTGCTCTCCTCGTCCTCTACCTTTACGAATGTGTACTCGTAGTTCGGGCCGAGGCAGATAGCCAGGTTGCCCGGAAGAGTCCATGTCGTAGTTGTCCAGATAACGACGTAAGCCTTGCTCAGGTCGATGCCGAGGTCGTCGAACTTGCCCTTGGAATCTGTTATCGGGAACTTTACGTAGATGGAATAGCAGGGGTCGTCCTGGTATTCGATCTCAGCCTCTGCCAGGGCGGTGTTGCAGTCTGCGCACCAGTAAACCGGCTTCAGACCCTTGTAAATGTAGCCCTTCTGCATCATCTTGCCGAATACTTCGACCTGCTTAGCCTCAAACTCAGGTCTGATGGTAAGATAGGGGTTATCGAAGTCGCCCCAGACGCCCAGGCGCTTGAACTGCTTCTTCTGACCATCCAGGCAGGACAGAGCAAACTCGCGGCAGCTCTTTCTGAGAGTTACCGGGTCGATGGTGCCGCTGTCAAGTCCGATCTGCTTGATAGCCTTCAGCTCGATAGGCAGTCCGTGGCAGTCCCAGCCGGGAACGTAGTTAGCGTTGAAGCCGGTCATGCTCTTGTACTTTACGATGATATCCTTGAGCACCTTGTTCATCGCGGTACCCATGTGGATATTGCCGTTTGCATATGGAGGGCCGTCGTGCAGGGTATAGGACGGCTTGCCCTTGTTCTTTTCAGAAAGTGCGTAGTACAGGCGGTCCTGCTCCCACTTGTCCAGCATCTCCGGCTCTCTCTGGGGGAGATTGCCCCTCATCGGGAAGTCGGTCTTGGGAAGATTTAGTGTGTTGTTGAAATCCTCTGACATCAGCTATGTCTCCTTAATTTATATCTTTCTCCGTAACCGGAGTGGTTTTACTTGTTCAGGTTCTTTCCGAACTGAAGGTCGGTGTGACGCGGCTTCTTCTCCTGGTCGCTGCTGAAGAACGGCAGATCGCTCTCGGCGGTCTTTTCGCTGTGCGGCATCGCGCGGAACGGCTCCTCAGCCGGTATTGCGCCTGCGGCTACCGGAGTTTTCTTCGGCTCGGGAGTTTCTGCGGGCTTCTCGGGTGCCGGCTTCTCCTCTACGGGGGCGGGAGCGGGCTTCTGAGCCTGCTTCGCTGCGGCTGCCTTAGCCTTTTCAGCCTCGCGCTTCTCCACCTCGAGCGCGGTGGTGCGAATATATTCGTTCTCGCACATCTCGGGGAGCTTCGCGATAAGGTCCATATGGGACTTGTATGCGGTCAGCAGGCGGTTTCTGTACTCGTCTGCCTCCTTGCGGGTCTTTTGAAGAATGTTCTGCTGGATCTCGATCTGCTTCTTCATCTTCTGGTCGATATCCTCAGCCTTTGCACGCGCGTCCTTTATCATCTTATCGGCGCGCTCGTTGGTCTCCTTGGTCATGCGCTTTGCGTAATCGTCGGCGTCGGCTGTCACCTTATCCGCCTTTGCCTGCGCCTCGGCAAGCTGCTTGTCAACCGCTTCCTGCGTTTCAGTACGGAGCTTCTCTGCGGCTGTCTTGGAATCGTTCACGATCTGGTTTCCCTGCTTCTGCGCAAGCAGCAGCGCGTCTTTCAGCGCGTCCTCGTCGTCGCGGTACTCACGTATCTTGTCGGCAAGCACCTCGAGCTTCCTCTCAAGCTCGTTCTTGTCCTTCTGGAGCTGCGAATACTCGCTGGATATCTCACGCAGGAACTCGTCTACGTCGTCTGTCTTATATCCGTTGAAGGTAGCCTTCTCGAAACGTCTTGACAAAATGTCCTTTGCATTCATTTTAATGTACTTCCTTCCTGAAAACCGCAGTGCGGCTGGCGATAAGAATATGTGTCACTCTGAAATCAGAGATATTTTTCGATAGTTATGCGGAGCTTTCCCTTACGGGTCTCTCCGGAAATCCCAGCAAGGCGGTATCTGCCGCTTCCCCGGACTGATATCACGGTGTTTTCCTTGACCTCTGCACTTACATTCGTGCATGGTAAAAAGTCCGCATTGACCATGCCCGATTTAATGAGCGATGCGGATCTTTCTCTTGAAGTATTTACGGCGGCGCTCACCACGCAGTCCAGTCTCAGCGAGGAGACCGTGACCTCCATGCGCTGTATCTTCTGCTGTGGAAGCGGCTTTGTCACGCCGATCTCCGCAGATACGCCGACCCTGCCGATCTTGTCCACCGCGCTCACCAGTCCGGCGGCGTTCTCATGGACGAATACGACGGCATAGCCCTCCGCGGTAAGAATATCCCCGAGCAGCTCCCGTTTTATCTCCAGCGACATCAGCGCGCCCAGGATATCCCGGTGCGTCAGCGTGTCGCTCTTCCTGAAGCTGAACGTTACGGCGCTCACCGGAAATATGTCCTCCGGCTGGAGCTCCTGCGCATACGTTCCCTCCACGAAGCCGCACACAGTGCGCATCGCTCCGTCGTAGCCGCCGAAGAACACAGGCTCCCCCTTAACGGCGCACCTGGCGACGACCGCCTCGCGCTCGTTAAGGAATGCCGAGAACCTCGGCGCGCCCGTCCGCTCCGCCGCCCTCTGGAGGTCGGCTATGTGAGCGGAAAGAAAACGCTCCTCATCGTTAAGCAGCCCGGGGTTCATGCTCAGAACTGCTCGGTTTCCATCATATCGCCGCTGAGGTCAACGGATCTCGGAACTACAAAGTAGGTGCACTCTGCAATTCTTACGATACGGCCGTCGATAGCTGCGACAACGCCTGCCATGAAGTCTACGATCCTCTTTCTGGAATCAACGCTTGCTACCTTCTCGAGGTTCAGAACAACGCTGGTGTTCTCTCTCAGGAAGCGTACCGGCTCCTTCATGATATCCTCGTACTTGAGGGGCTGGATAACCTTGACAGAAGCGCCGTGGTAGCCGCTGTTGTGCAGGTTGAGAACCTTTTCGCTTGCGCGGGGAGCTGTAAATCTTGTGGTAGCCTCGGCCTCTTCCTCGGTAACAGCGGAAGAAGAATCGTCGTAGCTGGTGTAGCCCTCGTCCTCGAACTCCTCGTCATTCTGTCTGAACTTTGCAAATAAATCGCTGAATGCCATGATATTTCCTCCCAATTATAAATATTTTCTGTATCCGAAAAGTCCGGAGCCTATCCGGACTATCGTTGCGCCGTGCCTTACCGCCGTTTCGTAGTCTCCCGACATCCCCATGGAGAGCGTATCGAACGCGCCGTCCGGATTTACGGACTTATCCGCGCTCAGGTCGCCGAAAAGCCTCTGCATGTCCGCAAAGGTATCCTCTCCGCAGCCGGGCGGCGGTATCGTCATCAGACCTCTCAGTCTGATGTGCGGCAGCTCCCGCACCTGCGCGCAGAATTCCTCCGCGCCCGCGGGCGTGACGCCGCCTTTTGTTTCCTCCCCGCCGATGTTTATTTCGGCGAGTATATCCATGACCAGCCCGTGCTGCTCCGCGCGCTTGCTTATCTCCTCTGCAAGCCGCAGGTTATCCACGGAATGTATCATTGAAACCTTGTCGATGATGTACTTGACCTTGTTGCTCTGCAATCCGCCGATGAAGTGCACCTCCGCCGGCTGGTACTGCCCGCGCTTGTCCATGTACTCCTGCACGCGGTTCTCGCCGAGCAGGTCTATCCCCAGCCCTATCGCGTAGTTTATGCGCTCCGGGGACACCGTCTTTGTCACCGCCATCAGCCGCACTTCATCGGTGCGCCCGGCGGCAGACTTTGATTTTTCTATGTTTTCACAGATCCTGGCATAGCTTTCTTTTATGTCGTCAAAGCTTGTCTGGGTGTTACTCAACAACTTTTCCTTCATACAAATCCTTGCCTTCTGTTACTATTCTGTCGTATAATTTCAGATAATCGCTGTCGTCCTCCTGGGTGCAGATGAGGTAATCGTCGCCCCAGTACTCGACGTTGATCTTCTTGAAAACGAGCTTTCCGCCGACCACAACAAACACGCCGCGTTCCTGGTCATCATTGAACCGGAGCGCACTGCGTGACACTCGCAGTCCGCCGTAGCTGTTGATTATGTACTTGAACTGCGCCGTCCTGCCGGATACCACCGACGACGTTAGCGTATCGCACTCGAACACGTACACAGACGTGCCGTCGTTCCTGCCGGTGTCGGTTATCGAAACTATCTCCGCTTCGATGGGCGTCGGATCGCTGCGCACTCGCAGAGTCACCGTGCTTCCCTCGTAGCAGCCGAACAGCTGATCGCTGTTTATCACCGCCGCGACCCTCCAGCGATAGTCCGCGATGAGCTTTCCGACGGCGCCGGAGCTTGTCCCGAGGTTCGGCTTATCGACAATGCTGTCTATCTCGTCCGCGGTGATGGTCTCAGAATCCGCCATCGAGAGCCTGCCCTCATAGCCGTCAACGTTGCTGACGAAATAGCCTGTCCCGTCCGCGTAAATTTCCGTAACGTCGCCGGACAGCATGGCTTCAAGCTGCGAAGCGCGGCTACGAAGCGCGGCTATCCTGCCCTCGTAGCTGCTGACGTCCCCGCGGGATATCTCGCGCTTTGAGAGCACACCGAGTATCGCGGTCTCCTGCGCCTGGGCGGAGGCATAGTCCCCGTCTATCAGGCTGCCGATTATCGTTGAATGACGCTCGTTTATCTGGCTGGAGATGTTCTCGAGCTGGTTGTTATCAGTTCCGGCGAGCTTCTGCGCGTCGGTGAGCACGTCTATCTGCTCGTTTATCTCCTCGATCTCGCGGCGGCGCTCGATGTCCGCCTCGCTGCGGTAGCGCCTTGCGATGACGGAGCTTTTGCCGACCTTTGAGCCGTCGGAGTGCTCATAATCCAGAACGCCGCTGCCGGGGCTGTAAACCACAGTTTCGTCCCGCAGGAACACGCCCTCGAACGGAACGTCCTCGGTCATGCTGTAGGTGTATGCGGTTTCCGTCGTGACCTTACCGCCGTCAGCGAAAAAGACCTGACCGATAAAGAACACGAAAACGAACAGGGACAGCACGATGATGATTAACGACGTCCACCTGGATTCCATTAGTCTTCGTCAGCCTTCTCGTAGGCGTCAAGGATAGAGATGGGCTTTAACGGAGTGATGGTGGATATCGCGTGCTTATAGATAAGGTTCTGCTTTCCGTCGGTATCAAGGATCACCGTATAGTTATCGAAGCCCTTTACCACGCCCTTGAACTGGAATCCGTTGGTAATGTAGATCGTTACCGGGATCTTGTCCTTTCTCGCCTGGTTAAGGAACACGTCCTGTAAATTAATGTCTTTTGCCATACTAAATCACCTTTTCTCTCTCTGCAATTCAATACGTCTGGGATTTTCCCCAGTACCCCAAGATAGGCGCCAGCATTCAATGAATGACTGCATAGCTATTACTATATAGACTAGTATAACATACTTTTTCAAAAAAAGCTATAATTTTTTTGAGAAATTTAAAAAAAATTCAGAAAAAGTTTTATCTTTTTCTGAATTATCTGGTATTATCAGCAATTTATTTACATATATTGTGATTTCGCTTTAAAGCTCGCCGTCGATTATCCGTGACACCTTATCGACGATCTCCGGGAGTCCGTCGCCTGGGCAGACCATAATTCTGTGAAATCTTCTGTCCCTGCGGAACCAGGTGAGCTGGCGCTTTGCGTACTGCCGGGTACGGAGCTTCAGCTCCTCCACGCACTCGCCGAGGGTGCGTTCGCCCCGGAAGTATGGATACAACTCCTTGCAGCCTATCGCCTGCGCCGCCGTCGGGCGCTCCGTCTGTTCAAAGCACGCACGCGCCTCCTGCTCCAGCCCATTCTGTATCATCAGGTCAACGCGTCGATTGATGCGCTCATGGAGCTGCTCGCGCCGCTCGAAATCCAGCGTCAGCAAGATGAACTCGTACGGCGACGGCGCGTTCCTTGAAGCTCGCTTGGCTTCCGCGATGGTATGCCCTGTCGTCCTGTAAACCTCCAGCGCCCGGATAACCCTTGAAACGTTGTTCGCGTGAAGCTCCGCAGCGGTCTCCGGGTCTACCTCCCGGAGCTTCTCCAGCAGAGCTTCCGCGCCGTTTTCCCCGGCGTATTTCCGCATTTCGTCGCGGAATCCGTAATCGCACTCGCTCTCGTCGAACTGTAAATTATCCACGAATGATGAAATGTACAGCCCCGTGCCGCCGCATATCACCGGTATCTTCCCGCGGGAAAGGATATCGTCGGCGCACGCGCCCGCCATTTTCACCCAGTCGGCTACCGAAAAGCTCTCCGACGGGTCGAGGAAATCCATCAGATGATGCGGTATCCCCTGCTGTTCCTCCGGCGCAGCCTTTGCACTCGCGACGTCCATGTCGGTGTATATCTGCATGCTGTCGGCGGATATCACCTCGCCGCCGTATTTCTTCGCAAGCTCCACCGCCAGCGCCGTTTTGCCGGAGGCGGTCGGGCCGCTGACCACGATTATCTTGTTCATTCCGCCTCCTCAGGTAACTCTCCCGAAATAGCGCTCTATCTGCTTCTTCGATATCTGCGTGAGCACCGGACGCCCGTGCGGGCAGTAGCGTATATCCGGGTTATTGAAAACCTCCTGCGCCAGCACCTGTAACTCCCTTATGTCGTTGTCCTCGTTGCCGCGTATGGAAGCCTTGCACGCCACGGTATGGAGCATATCGTCGAACAGCGCTCCCTCGGCGTTCGTATTCCCCTGCGCCACAAGCCCTGCGATGCACTCGGCTATCTCCGCCGGGGGAACTATGTCGAGCATCTGCGGAAGCCCGGTGATACGCGCCCTGCCTTCCGAGAACTCCATGATTATGCCCACCGCCGCCAGTCTGTCGGAGTACTCCAGCATTCCGTTGTACTCCTCCGGGCTGAGGTAAACCTCCTCCGGCTGTATCAGAAGCTGCGCGGAGCTGTCGAAGCCCTTTTTCAGACGCTCGAAGTTCACGCGCTCGTGCGCCGCATGTTTGTCAATGAGTATCATTCCCTCGTCGCTCTCGCACACGATATATGTCTTGAACAGCTCGCCGACAACGCGTATCTGCTGCTTATGGAACTCCGGGCGCTGCTCTGCGGGGGTCGGATCCGGCTGGGGCTGCGGCTTCCTTTCAAAGGACTTTTCATTGAGGAACGCAAATCCTGGCAGCTCGGACAACGGAGTTTCCGCAGACTCCGGCTTCTTCTCCGGCGCAAGCTCCGGAATGAACGTCTGCTCCGCCTTGGGTTCCTCCGCTTTCATGCGGAACGGCTGTTCCTGGCGGACTGTGAATTTCGTCGGCTCCGGCTCTCCGGGGAGGACTGCGTCCCTGCCGGACGGTATATGCATCGTTTTCGGAGCTTCCTCGATCACCACTGCGGACGCTGTGCGCTGAGGCTCGACAGTCCTCGCGCGCTCCGGCTGCGGGATATTCTGAACTGACTGCGCCGGCGCGGGATTAAGCTTTATCTCGCGGCTCTCGTCGTAGCCCATAAGCGCGTTCTTCACCGCGAAATAAACCGCGTCGAACACCTGCTTCTCGTTCGTGAAGCGCACTTCTGTCTTGGTCGGGTGGATATTCGCGTCCACCTGGGACGGGTCGGTATTCACGCACAGCACGCAGGACGGGAACTTCCCCACCATTATCGTATTGCGGAACGCTTCCTCCAGAGCCGCGCAGCACAGCGGGCTTTTCACGCTTCTGCCGTTCACGAAGAAATGCTGCATGGAGCGGTTCGCCCTGGTGAACAGCGGTGAGGACACAAACCCCGTCACCGCAGTGTTCTGATAGATGTTCTCCACCGGAATAAGCCCCGCCGCGAACTGCTTTCCGAATACCGCGTAGACTGCGCTGTAATACTCGCCGTCGCCGCTGGACATCATGGTCTGGCGTCCGTCGCGGATAAATCTGAACGATATCCCCGGGTGGCTCAGCGCCAGTTTTTCAATTACGGAAGCGCAGTAGTTGCCCTCGGTGACGTCCTTTTTAAGGAACTTCAGCCGCGCCGGAGTATTGAAGAACAGGTCGCGGATAATGATAGTAGTTCCGTCCGCACAGCCCGCGCGGTCGTATTCCATCGGCTCGCCGCCATCGATGCGGTACTGGCTGCCGAGCTTGTCCTCCCGCTGCTTCGTGATAAGCTCTACACGGCTCACCGCGCACACGGAGGCAAGCGCCTCACCGCGGAAGCCCAGCGTGTTTATGCTGTCCAGGTCGTCCTGGGTGTAGACCTTACTGGTGGCGTGGCGCATGAACGCCGTCGGGATATCTTCGTAGGCTATGCCGCAGCCGTCGTCCGTCACACGGAGGTAAGCAATTCCGCCGCGCTTTATCTCCACGGTTATGGAGGTCGCTCCGGCGTCTATCGAATTCTCAGCAAGCTCCTTTATCACCGAGGAGGGGCGCTCTATTACCTCTCCGGCGGCGATAAGCTCGTATACGCTCTTGTCGAGCAGGTTTATCTTTGGCATTATTGCTCCAGTCTAAGCCGGTCTTTCCCGGCGGTCTGTTCAGAGTGTATCCTTGATGTCCTTTATGAACATCAGCGCGTCCATCGGGGACATGGTGTTGATATCCGCTGCGCGCAGCTTCGCTATCGCGTTCTGCTCGTTTATCGCGCTGAAGCTGAACTGATGGTCGGCGGTCTTTTCGATGGTCTCGGAAAGCTTCTGTCTGCCGAGGACTTCAAGGTCTTTCAGTTCCTCTTTCGCGCGGTTTATTACCTTCTGCGGAAGCCCCGCGAGTTTCGCGACTTCAATGCCGTAGCTGTCGTCGGTGCCGCCCTCGCATATCTTGTGCAGGAATTTCAGCTCGTCGCCGCGCTTCACCGCCGCAACGCTGAAATTGCGTATGCCGTCGTATTCCTTTTCCATCGAGATAAGCTCGTGGTAATGCGTTGCAAACAGCGTCTTGCAGCCGATGTTCTTTCCGCTGATATACTCAGCCACCGCCTTTGCGATGGATATTCCGTCGAACGTGGAAGTTCCCCTGCCTATCTCGTCGAGAATCACAAGGCTCTTTTTCGTGGCGTTTTTCAGAATGTCCGCGACTTCGTTCATCTCAACCATGAACGTGGACTGTCCGGAGGTAAGGTCGTCCGACGCGCCGACACGGGTGAATATCTTGTCCACTACGCCTATCTTCGCGTACGCCGCCGGAACGAAGCAGCCTATCTGCGCCATCAGCACGATTATCGCGGTCTGACGCATGAACGTGGATTTACCGGACATGTTCGGCCCCGTTATGATTATCAGCCGGTTTCCGTTGGTGTCAAGGTACGCGTCGTTCGGGGTGAACGGGTGGTCGGTCAGTACTTTCTCCACTACCGGGTGTCTGCCGTCGCGTATCTCGATCACGCTGTCGAGTGTTATTTCCGGCTTGACGTAGCCGTTTTCGATGGACACCTGCGCGTAGCTGCACAGCACGTCCACCGCAGCGACCGCCGCCGCAGCCGCCTGGACTGCCTCCAGCCGCGTGCCGATGAAATCCCGCACCTCGCCGAAAATAGCCTGCTCCAGCGCAAGTATCTTATCATTCGCGCCGAGTATGTCGCTCTCGACCTTTTTCAGCTCGTCGGTTATGTAGCGCTCGCCGGTTGTCAGCGTCTGCTTACGGACGTAATGCGCGGGCACCTGGTCGAGTTGTCCCTTGGAAACCTCGATATAATACCCGAAAACGCGGTTATAGCCTACTTTCAGCGTACGGATTCCGGTTGCGGCGCGCTCCCTCTCCTCTATCTCCGCGAGAATTCCCTTACCTCCGCCGGTTATCTTGCGCAGGCGGTCTATCTCGGGATTGAATCCGTCCTTTATCACGCCGCCGTCCTTCAGCGTGAGCGGCGGGTCGTCAACTATGGCGTTCTCGACAAGCGAGGACACATCGTTAAGCTCGTCTATCTGAGAATTCAGCTTCTCCAGCAGCGGGGACTTCACATTTGATATGCACTGCTTAAGCCCCGGGAGCCGCGCACAGGTCTGCCCCAGGGAATAGATGTCCCTCGGGGACGCGGATTTGTACATAACGCGGGTCATGAGCCGTTCGAGGTCGTAGATACCGTTGAGCGCGTCGCAGATGTCGTAAAGCCCGGCGGCGTCCTTGGTGAGGGCTTCCACCGCGTCAAGTCGCTTCAATATCTGCGCCGGGTCGATGAGCGGCTGCTCCAGCCAGGTTTTCAGCTTACGGCGACCCATTGCGGTGACGGTCTTATCCAGCACCCACAGCAGGGAGCCGCGCTTCTCCTTGGTGCGCATGGTTTCGGTAAGCTCCAGGTTACGCCGGGTCGTGAGGTTGAGTCCCATGAACTCGCCGTCGGAATGCACCGTCAGCGACACGAAGCGCTTGACCGTGGTTTTCTGTGTTTCGCCGAAGTAGCGGAACATCGCGCACAGCGCCTTTTTCACCAGCGGCATTTCGGAGATTCCAAGCTCCGCGCCGTTTTCGAACTGGTCGGTTATCATGTGCATGTCGGAGTCGTCGAAGCTGCTTTCGTCAAGCATCTCGCACAGGCAGCGCTTCATTCGGTCGTGAACGAACGCGTGTACCTCCTTCATGTCAAGGAACTTCTGGTTTATCAGTATCTCCACCGGGCTGAAACGCGAAAGCTCCGAAATGACCTCCTGCTCCAGAACCTTTCCGGACTTCTGGAACACATGAACCTCGCCGGTCGATATATCCGCGAACACCAGCGCCGCGGAGTTCCCGGAGTCGTCCGGGCATATGCAGGCGATGTAGTTGTTGCTGTCCTCGTTGAGCATGCTTGCCTCGATGACCGTTCCGGCGGTGACAAGACGTATAACGTCGCGCTCCACAAGCCCCTTGGAAGCCGCCGGGTCGGTCAGCTGTTCGCATATCGCGACCTTGTATCCCTTGTCGATGAGCTTCTTTATGTATATCTCGCAGCTGTGATAGGGCACGCCGCACATCGGCGAGCCAGCCCGGGAGGTCAGCGCAAGCTCCAGCTCCCGGGACACGTTTTCCGCGTCGTCGAAGAACATCTCATAGAAGTCCCCCAGCCGGAAGAACAATATATAATCGCTGTACTTCTGTTTGATATCCAGATACTGTTTCAGCATCGGTGACAGCTTTTCCGTTTCCTGCGCCATTTTTTTGCACCTCCAGGGATAAATTGTTGAAAACTATGCGCTATCAGCCGCAGCCGCCGCAGGTCGCGCAGCTGCCGGTGCAGCCGCTGCTCTGGGTGGTCGGGCAGGTCATGGGGTCGGCGCCCTGGAGAGTGAGTGTCAGCACGGTGTTCACCTGGCTCATCAGGTCGTCCATGCCCTGCTTGGTCACGGTGAACAGCGCCATGTTCTCGTTAGTCATTACCTTTTCGTAGGCTTCCTGCATCTTTGCGTTGAGCTCCTGGAGCTTCTCCTTGTTCTGCTCCTCCTCGGGCTTGTTGTACTCCATTGCGGCGTTCTGGCGGATAAGGTTGAACTCGCCGATGAGGTTCTGTAACTCCATGTCCTCGTCGTTAGCCTTCTTCGCCTTTGCGTACTCGATGTAGCGCTCATCCTCCTGTATTGCCTTGCCCAGCTCTCTTACTGCCTGTATTGCGTCCATTTCAGTTCTCCTTTACTAATTCGCCTATCAGCGCCCAGTTGAGCGCGTCTGTTATCTTCACATCGACAAAGCTGCCGATGAGCGACTTGTCCCCGTC
>Ga0129310_1002583_pt1 | contig 13234 bp, 20 predicted proteins | sample Go1ome_2_FD_94433 | JGI IMG/M metagenome (GOLD analysis project Ga0129310, IMG submission 94433) | Western lowland gorrila individual fecal microbial communities from Wisconsin, USA - Go1022A metagenome | ecosystem: Host-associated > Mammals > Digestive system > Large intestine > Fecal | place...
ATCATTTTCGTCATTTATATATTTTAGATAAAAACGACATGTGTCTAATCCTACAGCAGCAAGCAATAATACTAGAGAAATTAGTAACGACCTTTCCATTGGCGAACATAAAAACAACATAATAATCCTCCTAAACACTTAAAAAAATTTCAAATACGCATCTCTTTATTAATAAAATAAACAGCAAAATTACAACAAGCATTATAAATGATAATACTAATTCTATTGCTTCATTTTCCTCATGTGATTGCTGTACTTGTTGTTCATTTCCATTTATACTAGGATTATATAGAGATGCGTATTTTGCATATTTGTTAACATCTGGTTCTTCTTCTTCTATTCCGCTTAACAAATATCCTATAATAAATAACACCATAGCTATTATAACACATGACACTACTACCATTGGGAATTGTTTACGTGCTGATACTCTTACTAATGTAATTATAAATGGCATTATTACCATTACTGATACAATTATAACTGCGTATATAATGCTTACGAGTCTAGCTGTTTCTTTGTTTACTTTTATTTTTTTCATTTGTTTCACCTTTTCATATATCATAAAAATTAAGATTGTGCTCTAGCCAATCTTTTCTAGCTTTATTTATCCATATACAGAGCAAAGCATACTATTAACAAAAAAAGATACGCTCTTGTACTTTTTAATTGTTTTTGCAAATCCTTAATTTCTTTTTCCATATCTACATATGTTTGTTCTTCTACTGGTTGTTCATCTTTATTATTTGATTTACGCTTCAAGAAGTCATTAAGGCAATCAAGTCCCACTGCCACAAATAGGTAATCATTTTTTCCTCCAATATTTATTTTTCTCTTTTTATTTTATCCAAGTGTTTTTCTATCCTATCAATAATTTCATTACTTATAGAACATACTAGAATCGGAATCCCTAGTACAATAGGCAGGTATAAGTGTTTATTTGGTCCTTCTGGATCAATATTAGTATCTAAATACACTAGAGCTACATTTAGTACTAACACAAATATTATATATAAGATAAAATTTTTTTTAAATTTACGAATAATAGTTTTTTTAGTCATATAATATTTTCCTTTCTGTTTGACATTTCCCATGCTAAAAGACCGCGGTTTCCTTCCTCTTTGCGATGTACATATTAAATTACGGCATTTCAAATGTCATTCTTGTGAATATAGCAACCAGCACTGCGAATGTACTTATTAATATAAGCATATTATTGTCACTATAACTTTTTAAAGGATTATGATTGTCTTTAAGTACTATTATTAATCCCATTATTACTATGGTCATTGATATCATAAACAGTAAATCGTTCATTATTTTACATTTTCCTTTTTACTATACACATATTAAATTTTACCACCTACAGATTGAATAAGACCTTTTCCTACTTCTACTATAGCTCTGCATCCGCAGCCATAATGTGTTCCCAATACTGCTTGTATATCTTGCTCAGTCATAAATTCACCTATTTTTATTTTTTTCGTTATTAAGTTCTTTTTGAACCCATTGTATCCGTTCATTAATTGTTAATGATTTATATATTTCTTCATATTTAATACATAGTAGAGATTTGTAGTTATATCTTTTTCTATACTCCTCAACCAAATACAAAATTGATAAAAAAAGAATAGCAATAAAACAATATCCAGATAAAACCATTAAAGTTATTATTATACTAAAAATTATGTCACCAAATTTTTGAAATGCTAGATAAAATGTTATTATTGCAATAAATATAGAAGTGAGAAATATCAATATATCTATTATTATTTTTTCTATATTATTGTTCATTGTTCATTTTCTCCTTGCAACAGTCGAACGGATATAATCTTATTCATGATTTCATCAATACTTTCAAATTCAATATCATAATTCCGGCCCTCATTATTAATCGCCCAGATGCGGTATACATTGCATTTTTCATCATAGCTGTCAGCAAAATACTCTTCTAATGAGCTTTCGTCTACTAAGTCTAATAAGCTTACTCCTGATGATTTACCGTGCATATAACGAATAGCACAGTAATCTTCTATTTGTAGTACAATCTCAATAATATAATCACTACTACAATCATTATTCAGATAGCTTATTATAGGCTTATCTTTGTTCTCTAGATATTCTGAAGAATAAGCTATGCAAATAAAATTAGATTTGATAGTTTGCTTGCGTGTTTTGCTGTTCATGTAATTAGCATGATGTTCAATATAGCAGTCACGCTTACACTTTTTACATATGCTACTGCCATAAATGCGAGTATTTTCATCAGCATTTGCATTCTTTTGAGCTATTAACATACCATAGGCATGTCCTACATCTGGACTTACTGTAACCTTCTCTCCGCAGGGGAAGAAATAATCTTTTTTCATTATGAATCACTCTTTCTATATTAAATGTTTATTACATAGGCCTTGTATACACTCATCCATACTATTCATTCCGGCATCCCGGTGCATATAATCTCTTAATTGATAAGTCTTACCAGAGCGTATTACTGCTCTTATAGCATCTGTTGCAAGCATTACTTCAAAAGCTGCCACACGATTGATTTTATCAGCTCCTGGCAGCAGTTTCTGGGCAACTATGCCTTGCAAGCAGTTAGCCAGCTGCAATCTAATCTCACTATTACGCTCAGCGGGGAAGTACTGGCTAAACCTATCCACGGCTTCCACAACGTTACTAGCGTGTAATGTACTAAATACAAGATGTCCGGTCTCAGCAGCCTGCATAGCAGTTGTAATCGTCTCTGCATCACGCATCTCACCGACAAGAATGACATCAGGATCTTGGCGCAAGGCATCTCTCAGTCCAGATGCAAAACTATCACAATCTATACCTACATTCCTTTGAGTTACCAGTGATACTGCAGATACAGACGGTATTTTATATTCCACTGGATCTTCAATCGTAATAATATGCTTTTGCTGATGCTTACTTATTTCATTAAGCAAAGAGGCTAATGTAGTAGTCTTACCTGAGCCAGTAGGCCCTGAAATAATAACAAGTCCGCTTTCATATGTAACAAATTTTTTTACCGTTGGTGGCAGCCGTAATGCATCCATAGACGGAATATCTTCCGATAAAATTCGAATAGCCAGGCCTATACCATTAATGTCTTTAAATACATTAACTCGTGCATTACAGAATTTACAAGAAGTATCAATGCTTGTAAATTCTGCTTTTTTTATTTTGGCCATATCTTCAACAGACAAATTCAGCTTACTTTGCTCTATCATTTCTATAATATTATTCTGACTAAAAACCTGTCCGTTCCCGATTTTTTCAATTTTTCCTCCTTTTCGGCCTATAAGCTCTTTGCCAGTTCTAATGTGAATATCCGTTATACCCAGTTTTTTTGCATTGTCAATCCACAAATTCAAATCTAACATAATGATTTCCTTTTCTTTACAATACTGCAGAATAAGTCTTTTGATATTCCAATTTATTAACAACGGGTTGATCATCCAATTCCTGTACTCGTTTAGCATTCAATTTCATAAGTGTTATCCTCCCATTAATAGCTTTGCTTATCTTTTCTTTTCCCTAATTTCATCCTTCTCTGCTTCTGTCAGTAATTCCCAATCATCATATTCCTCGTTTTTACTTCTCAGTACCAACGGTGCAAACTTCACATCTCCCGCAATTCCTGCTGCAATCTTGGGTGCATCCTTACTCAAAGAACCAGGTGAGGTAAGCTTAAATCGTTTACCAGCACTTTGACCATTAACTGCTTTTTCTGAAGTCTTTAGCGTTTCAATTTTTTTCTGCACAGCTTTATATGCAGTATCTAACTTTGCATATTTTATAGCTGTAGCGGAATTTTTCTGCAATATACCAGTCATTATTTTACTTAACTGCTTTTGAGCAGCGGGGGAAGAGCATAGTGCTTCCCATGTTTTTTCATACTGCTCTATAGATTTCATTAATTCCTGTTGCTCCGCACTAGGAATATTTTTTTTCATTAATTCTCTTTTCAACTTTCTAAGATGCGCAAAATTTTTAAATTGTACATTCTCCTGTCGTTTCATTATGTAGCTGATATAATTATTTTTTGCCATCGCCAAGGCTCGCTCTGGTGAAATAACTTTCGGCCGAAGCTCTCTTATCTGTTCACGCAATTCTTTGCTTTGTGCATAAAGCTGATGAAGATTACTTGCCAAACTTCTTACTATGGTTTCAGAAGTATAGCCTTTTTCTATATCGTCTCTATGTTTTGATTGATATAGCTTACTAAAATCTGCAATCAGTTTTTTTTGCTCCAGCAGCATCGTTCGTATTTTTTTCCTCGTAAAAGAATTAGCGAATATTTTTTCGCCAGCTTTAATCTGAATACCTTCCTGTTTAGATGTATCGCATAATCTTTCATATGCCTTGCGTATTTCTGGTGCCATGGTCAGTAATTTTTTTCTGATATCGGCTTCTTCTACTTTGATATTTTGTAACAACTCATCGTAAGCATCTTTCTTCATATTTTGAGAAAGAATTGATTTCCTAAACTCCTGCCAGTTTTTCAATTCTCTGCCCAGATGTTTAAACTGCTGCCATTGCTCCTTTTCTAAAGTTGACATATATGCCAATTTCGCTTCTTCAATAGCAGCACTGGAAGTTATTAGGGTACCCTGTAATGAATCTATATCGCTGCCTAACTTTTGGATTTTGTGTAGCTGCGGTGCAAATTCTTCTTTTTCATCTGGTAGAAGTTCTTGCTCTATTTCTTTTAGACTGTCACTATTACTTAATGCCTCTACACCAATCCGCTCCAAGTCAATATTACACAACAATAAATTCTTAACAACCTCGGATTTTATTTTATCTAAGTTATATGCACGCAACTTTTTTTGCTTTTGATATTTATCCGAATTTTCATCAAGCAAGGCATTCGGCCCAATAGCACTTTCCGGTACTCTATCTAAAATTTTCGCTAAAAACATATTTCCCTGTGCCAAGGCTTCTTCACGTCTTGCTTTTAAACTACGATGATCAATTCTGATATCGTAGCCATATTTTCTCAATACTTCATTTTGAATAATTGCAAGATTCTCCCGCATAACACTGACAAAACGAGTTCTTTCTTTTCCATTCCACACATCTGCTTTTTTACAGCCACCGTTTTCTAGTGCATCGGGAGCAGATGCAGCCCTCTTAAAAAATAATTCTGGTGTTCTTCCCACAGTTCGTTCATATTCATCAAGCTTTCTCGTAGAAAACATAATATGTACATGGGTATGTCTCTCTCCGTTACTCATACTGCCAGTTTTATCGTGAATAGCCCAAGCATAATAGTAATCACTCAAATGCTTTTCTAAAAACCTTTGCACAATTTCTTCCTGCTGATCAGTATTTAATTCATTGGGGAGACTAAAGACTATCTCCTTATATCTTTCTCCATTTTGAGCTTCAAATTTATCAGCAGCATCAAAAAAATTTTTGGCCGAGCCAGAAGCCCATGTCGGCAAATGGCATCCAGTTTTAGTACATCCTCCTCTTTGTTTAAATCTGGATTCTCTATTTATGTACTGAGCGTGGCTAGCTGCAAATGTCTTATCTAAATGATTTTGTAAATTTTTTGTTATTTCATCTACTGTTGCTCTTGCAATTGCTCCGTCAATGCCTGATACATTCCATCGCAGCTTAGGATAGGTTTCACATCGTCCTCGGAAGTTTCGCTGTAAGTCATCGTACTCATCTTTTGACAATAACACATGAGAATGTTGTTTTGAAACAACCACATTGCTGCCGGACAATACTGGCAGGCAGAAGCCTCTTTGGGCCGTCTCCTGGATGGTAGAGCGAGCAGGGTAGGGCTGAGTATTTCTTCCTGAGATGTATTTTGAAGAAATATGCTTTCTGATTCCTGAATGTCCTCCTTCTTCGCCGTTTCCTGCTCTGATATATTCAAGGATTCGTCCTCCTGATTCAACAAATCTTCTTCGTTCATCCGCTATTAACTCCTTTCTGCTTTCCTGTCTATCATGCAAAGAGCTATCAAATTCTAACCCCAGCTTCATATTATGTTCTACACAGATGCAGCCATCAATAAATCTATCATCTCCATGTAAAGAAATATTCTCACCATAAATCTTCTGAGACAGCAATAATGCAATAGCAATTGTTTGGTTGGATGCCTGACGAGAAACTTTTATTCCCTGATCATCTTGCTTTATCACACCAAATGGACTGCTGTATAGTATTATTTCCGCGCCAGGCTGATGCTCCAGAATATTAGGCCCAGTAATGTAGTTTTCTGTAGCCATCTTTTCTAAATCCTTCTGGTCTATATCTTTATACTTTCCTTCTCGGTTTATATAGTCCACATGTTTTGTTGCTGAAATTTTATCTCCGGTTTTCTTAGTATCAGTCTTTATCTCAAAACGAAAAATAGCCAAAATAATCACCTCCCCAGCCAACCGCAGGTTCAAAGAGCAAAGCGACTGGCAGAAAAAACAGCGTTTCCCCTCCGGAGGAAAATGCTGCGCCAGCAGCATCCTGAGTTTCTCTCCAAGAGAAACTCCTAACTGCACATATCCCCAAAATAGAACCATGTTTATAATAACACAAAAACACTATATAAGTAAATTTTCTGAATTAAATTTCACAAATTAACACAATATGTTGTAAAATGTGGTATAATATAGCAAATGCAGCAAAGGAGGAGGATAAGGATTGACCGCTTAACAAAAAAGGAAAAAGAGCTGGCTATTATTTCGTTAAAACTGAAAATCGAAGAACGTAAGCGCAAAATCTATATGTCAGATATTAGCAAAATAAAGCAAAAGGAACGTAAAAGAAAAATTTTCCAAGCCGGTTTACTCTTTGAAGAGGCTGGCATACTTGATACATATAGCAAGTCCAATGCCTTAGCAGCCTTAAAAGCTCTAAATCCTAATATTATTCAGAGAGGAGAAAATAGTGAACGATAAATTTAATCAAGCTATAGAAAAAAAAGAAAAGCTTATCGCAGAATCGGAAGCAAAAATCACCGAATATCGTGAAAAAATAAAAAAACTTAAAAACGACATCCGGGTATTGAAACAGAAAAAGAAGGAAGCCTATGGCAAAAAATTCTTAGAGATGTGCGAAAAACGGAATCTTGATTTTGAAAATGAAACTCTAGACCAGCTCTTCGCCAACGCTAATGTAAAACCTCCTGACACAGAAAAAAATCCTCACAAAGAAGAAAACACTGAAACATCCCATACGGATAATCAGCTACAAACTTCAATATTGGAGATGACATAATGAGATTATTTATCGCAGAAAAACCCAGTCTTGCCTTGGCTATAGCCAATGGATTGGGAAATAAAGGGAAAAAAGATGGTTACTTCGATTGTGGTAACGACATAGTAACCTTTTGTTTTGGGCACATCATGCAGCAATGCTCTCCTGATGAATACGATGAAAAATACAAGCAATGGAAAATGGAAACATTACCCATTCTTCCAGAAAAATGGAAATTGAAAGTAACCCCTAGCTGCGCTAAACAGTTTAAAATCATCAAGGAGTTGGTGAAAAAAGCAGAGATTATCGTCAATGCTGGCGATCCAGATAGGGAAGGACAGTTATTAGTAGATGAGGTTCTTAATGAATTAGGAGTACTGCAGACCAAACCAATCAAACGAATATTGCTCAATGCATTGGATGAAAAATCTGTAAGAGCTGCTTTAAATGACCTTCGAGAGAATAAGGATTTTTCCGGACTTCGCAATTCAGCTTTAGCAAGAAGCAGGGCAGACTGGCTAATTGGTATGAACTTCACCAGAGCTTATTCAATAAAAGCTAGGGAGGCTGGCTATCAGCAAAATTTCACAATCGGTCGGGTGCAAACACCTACAGCTGCACTCATCATACGCCGAGAAAAGGAAATAAAGAATTTCAAACCAGTAACATATTATAATCTTATTGTTAGATGGCAATGTGATACTGATACTTTTGATGCCACATGGCAAGTTCCTGATAATTTTTTAGATGCCGATCCTGATGGCAGAATTCTCAAAAAGGAAGTATTAACTGCCGTATGGGAGAAAATTCAATCCAATAACTCAACTGGAAAAATTATTCAGGTAGAGCAAAAACCAGGAAAGACATCCCAGCGTTTGCCGTATTCCTTATCATCGTTACAAATTGAAGCCGGCAAGATTTATGGATTGTCACCACAGGAAGTGCTTGATATACAACAAGCACTTTATGAAAAAAAGCTTACTACTTATCCACGTTCTGATTGTGAGTATCTGCCAGAAAATCAACTAAGCGATATCGGTTGTGTCATGAATAATCTCAAATCTATATCTGATGAAATCTATCAGTTTGTCGAAAATGCTGACATAAAAATTCGTAGTCGCGCCTGGAATGACAAAAAAATTACTGCCCATCACGCGATCATTCCTACCACAGTCAAACCAGATTTCTCACAGCTAAGCAGCAATGAGAAAAAAATGTATGAGCTGGTAGCAAGATCCTACATCGCACAATTTTATCCTCCCAAGACTTATCTCACTACAACAGTTACGGTAGATTCAGCTGGAGAACTCTTCAAGACAACTGGTACAATTATTCAAGAAGCTGGCTGGACAAAACTTTACCACAATGTTGAAAACGAAAAAAATAATGAGTCTAAGCTGCCAAATCTAAGTCAAGGTAAGAGTGTAAATGCTATAGGCAGTAATATCAAAGAAGGAGTTACTAAGCCTCCTGCCAGATTTACTCCGGCTACATTAATTAAAGCCATGAAAGAAATCTACAAATATGTAAAGGATGATTCCCTCAAAGCATCTCTAAAAGATTGCTCCGGAATCGGCACCGAAGCTACCAGAGCTAATATTGTAGAGCTAATTCAAAATAGAGGCTATGTAAAATTGGAAAGCAAAAATCTAGTTCCCACCGACCTTGGCTTACTACTTTTTGAAGTAGTAGATGAAAATATGCTCTACCCTGACATAACTGCCGTATGGGAAAGAGATTTAGATGCCATTAGTCGACGGGAAATGCCAATTAGAGAATTTATGGAAAAACAGCAGGGATATATTAACACCTTGTTGGCAAATCTCCAAAAAACTACAATCCGACAATCTGCTTCCAAAGTCTCCTGCCCGGAATGCGGCAAAAATATGCGGCGCATAAAAGGCAAGAGCGGTTATTTCTGGGCATGCACTGGCTATCCAGTATGTAAAAAAACATTTAATGATAAAAAGGGGAAGCCCGATACATCCCCTACTAGAAAATATTCTAAAAAGACAGTATAATGATGAGGTGAATATATGAATACATGGCAAGGTACAGGCAATGTAGCAACAGCTCCGACATTAAGATTGACTACCACAGGCGGCATACCAGTTATTAATTTCAATATTGGTATCAGAGAAAATGGCAAAGATAGAGAAACTACTTTTGTAAATATTACTGCGTGGGATAAGTTGGCTGACGCATGTAACAAATATGTGCACAAAGGTGATTTTCTCGTAATCAAAGGACATCTTAGAAGCAGATCCTATGTAGATAAGGATAATATCAAAAGGCTGCAATACTATATTGAAGCAGAACAAATTGAATTTGATCCAAGAAATACTGCCAGCAAAACTAATGCCGCTGTGAATTCAGCCAATTCATCAACTGCTGATGAAAATCAGAATCAATCATCTGAATCAGCTCCTTTTGGTGAACAGCCCGTAAATCAGTATGAAGAGGATATTCCTTTTTAATAAAAAATGGCCAGCCAAATAAGACTGACCATAATGGCAATTGCAATTTGAAATTTGAATGGAGGAAACAAAATGGATATCAGTAAAACAAAAAGAATTTTAGCGCATTACGACATTAGCCCGGCTAGACTCTGCTCAGAAGATGAAGAAGTCCAGGAAAAAGAAGTCGAAAAATTGGTGAATTATCTCAAAGATGTTCAGCATATGACTCCAGAGGAAATTGAGAAATTTTTTACAGAATTTAAGATGGAATTTCTCAATTTGATTGAGGATGAGGAGGACTAAGCTCTTCAAACTCATATAATAAAAATATTATTTCTTGTGAAATATATTGCACTTTTTTTCTAGATGTAGTATAATAACATCATCAAGATTGAAGTAAACATAGCTCATAGAAAATCCGCTCTGACTAGTCATCAGAGCGGATTTTCTCTTGTAAGAAATTTTAGCGATTGACCTGCGTATTAAATGTACGTCCAGCGAGATAATCAATGGAAACATTAAAATACTCTGCCAAGGCATATAGATTCTTAAAAACAGGATTTGACTGGCCGGACTCATATATAATATACGACCTAGTAGTCATTCCAGCAGCTGCTGCCACATCTGTTACTGTTAAATGCTTTTGCTGTCTCAAAAATTTCAATCTTTCTCCCAAGTGTTCTGATATAGTTTTCATTTATTTTTATCTCTCCCCATAGCGAGTGCCAACCAGATTTTTATATCCTTAGTCACAAAAGGAATTATTTACTTTCAGCAGCCTTATCCTGGCTGCTCTTTTTTTGCAATAAATAGTTCAAATAAGATTCCACCTCAGCTGCTATTTGTGAATCTACAGATAACAATTTTTTTTGTAGATTATTCATCTGCGGACTCAAAATAGGTTCTGATAATTTCTCTTTAGAATCATCTTCTCTAATAGATGGATTATCTGTTCTTCCCACTAGATAATCAATAGAAACCTTAAAAAAATCAGCTAATGTTAATAATGTTTTGTACGATGGTGTACCACGGTCATTTTCGCATCTTTGATATGATGACGATGACATCTTTATAGCAGTATATACATCTTGTTGCGTTAAATTGTGCTTTTTTCTCAAATATACCAATCTTTCAGAAAAAGTCATATTATCACCTCTGCAAAATAAACTATTTGACACATTCATAATGATGTGTTATTTTTAACGTATCGAATATCATGTGAAGAAGGAGCATCAAAAAAATGATTAATAAATCTGAAGTTCAAAAAAGAATGAAAGCTCTGCGAATGAATGCCAATTTAACCCAAAAAGATGTTGCAAAAATAGTAGGTATTAAACCAGAAAATTATCAACGTTATGAGTATGGTAAAATTGAACCACGAATTACTAAGGCTGTTCGTATTGCAGAGGCCCTACATACCACTCCTCAAGCCATCTGGGGAAGTGGTTAGAGATTAATTAGACGAGAGAAGATGCCTCTATTTTTGAGACGCTTTATTTCCGCTCTCAATTGTTCATTTTCTTCTCTCAGATTCTGATTTTCTTCCTTTAGAGCCTCATAATCTAATTTCAGATTATCCTCTTTCTTTATTTTCCTAGATTCCCAGAATTTGCCTATAGCACGATTGATGTAATTAGCAGCATCCGTAGGGGTTGAAGCTCCGTAGACTGCAACCCGCTCTGCTAGGATTTTATCATCCTTGTGGCCAATACCTACCACAACGGGAATTTTGGAATTCTTTATGGCATCCAATAGTAGTTTATTATTATAGATGCACATATCTTCAGCATTACCACCACCACGAACGATAGCAATAATATCAACATTCTGTTCCTGATTCTTCTTCTCAATAGCAGAAACAATTTCCCGAATATTACACATATTGGTTTTAACGAATTCTATGCATTTTCGTTCCTGTAATTTCTTATTTATCTTGGCGAGAAAGTCTTTCTTACCATGGTTTTCACCAGCGATAAGGGCTATTCGTGGCAAGGATTTGTCCAGCACCAGCTCCTGACTTTCTTCTTCTGGGTACAGCTCCGCTAATTCATCGTACTCTGCATCGCGTGAACAAGGGCCAAAAAACTGTATAGATAAAGCCCTTAACTGTACTTCTCCTCTTTGAGTATCAAAATAACTTTGCACGTAAGCACCGATTCTAGCTTCGCTGTCTATATCCCAATGCATTTCCTGGCCATGTTCGTTCAAAATGGTGGTTTTTTTGCAAATAAACAGCTTGAGAGCATGATCTCTTTTATGCTTATCCATAAAATCAAATACAATACAATCCTGAATATTAGGGGGGTATTTGTTAACTATATCCCCAATTATGTAATGTATTTTGGGAGTCATCTTAATATTACTCAATAATTTTTCTCGGAAATATTCAAATTCTCCATTGTTTTCACTTTCATCATCTTTTGTCATTCTCTGGGCACATTCAATTTCTTTCAAAAAATTCTGGAACTCTTCCAAATATTCACTATATTCTTTTTGATAGTATATCCATGTTTCTACAACATCAACAGCCTCTATATCAATATACCAATACCATGCATCAAAATTGTTAACATTCCGCATTCCGTCATGATAACCTTGAGAAATGTTATTGTATAATTCCATTCTAAATCCAGAACTATAATTATTCTGTTCAACGGGATATATCATAGTAAAACCTCGCTTAAATATAAAACTACTCCATCAAATCCTTTATACTATAAGCAGCAAAAATATATCAAACATTTGTATATATTTTTTTACCCCTTATCTGCATAACTATTGCTGCTTATAGTATAGGCGGTTTGAGCCTTGCTATAGCTATATTATCCTACCTATTACATTATCTTAGGTCTTTTTGTGGTACAACAAAAAAGCCTACTAAGGATAATAGGATAAAATAGCAATAAAAGGGGTGATTCATGGCAACACAAAAACAGCTTGCAGGGCAAGCACACCAAATTACTTAAATTCTAATACGATTCAAAGCCTTTGATTTAGTTACCAGCTCTCTCAAAGGCAATGAATCCTATTACAAATGTATCTATTACAGAAAGATACACACTTTATTATACCAAAATAAAATATAAAAATAAATTCAAGGAGTAAAACTATGGCTAATTCACTATACATATCTGGTATTAAAATTAACGGAACTCCTTATTGCAAAGGTGGCAAATATCATAATATAGCTATTCACCAAATAGAGCCAGCAAGTATAAGCAATAATAGAGAAACTATGCATGAGTTTGTTATACTTTCTAACAAACATATACTTGCAACCTTCAGGAATTATAGCAATACCAATCATCATATTGAGTACAAACCTGGTACTGCCAAAATCATTTCCCTTAGCTTTAACAATACACAGTATAAAGTAGGCCAATTCTTCAACGGTATGCCAATTACCGAAATTGGTCATTATACAGCGACGAATGCTCCTGATACCAGAATCTATTTAAAGGATGCAGATCTGGAAGGAATTCGCGCTATAGACAACTGTGATAACATCGAAATTTGGTACGAGCCATATACAAATCACATACCTTTTTAAAGACGAA
>Ga0129310_1002584_pt1 | contig 13234 bp, 5 predicted proteins | sample Go1ome_2_FD_94433 | JGI IMG/M metagenome (GOLD analysis project Ga0129310, IMG submission 94433) | Western lowland gorrila individual fecal microbial communities from Wisconsin, USA - Go1022A metagenome | ecosystem: Host-associated > Mammals > Digestive system > Large intestine > Fecal | place...
TCAAAGTATTGGCGATTTCGTTTCCGTTTTGGCGGTAAACAACATTTGATGGCGTTCGGCGTTTACCCGGATGTTTCGCTGGCAGATGCCAGGAAGAAAAGGGAAGAGGCCAGAAAGCTGGTAGCTGCTGGTATCGATCCTCGTGAGCATAAGCGTGCTGTGAAAGAAGAGCAGGCGAAAGAGATTATTACTTTCGAGAAGGTTGCCAGAGAGTGGCTCGTAACCAACCAAAAATGGTCAGAAGATCATGCTAATCGTGTAAAAAAGAGCCTGGAGGACAATATCTTCCCGGCAATTGGTACTCGCAACATTGCTGAACTGGGCACCCGCGATCTGTTAATTCCTATTAAAGCCGTAGAGATATCTGGACGTCTTGAAGTGGCTTCCCGCCTTCAACAGCGCACTACGGCCATCATGCGTTATGCAGTGCAAAGTGGATTAATTGATTATAACCCGGCACAAGAGATGGCGGGGGCGGTTGCTTCCAATAATCGACAACATCGTCCGGCGCTGGAATTAAAGCGCATCCCTGAGTTACTTGAGAAAATAGACAGCTATACCGGCAGGCCGCTAACCCGTTGGGCAACCGAACTTACTCTGCTTATCTTTATTCGATCCAGTGAGCTGCGTTTTGCTCGCTGGTCAGAAATCGATTTTGAAACTTCAATGTGGACCATCCCGCCTGAGCGAGAGCCTATTCCTGATGTGAAACATTCTCAGCGAGGTTCAAAGATGCGCACACCCCATCTGGTGCCGCTTTCAAAGCAGGCGCTGGCGATCCTGAAGCAGATAAAACAGTTCTGTGGCGAACATGAGCTGATTTTTATTGGCGATCATGATCCGCGTAAGCCCATGAGCGAGAACACGGTAAACGGTGCGTTACGGGTGATGGGTTATGACACTAAGGTTGAGGTTTGTGGTCACGGCTTCCGCACAATGGCCTGTAGTTCGCTAATTGAGTCAGGACTATGGTCGAAGGATGCGGTGGAAAGGCAGATGAGCCATATGGAACGCAATTCGGTGAGGGCGGCGTATATCCATAAAGCGGAACATCTGGATGAGCGCAAGCTGATGTTGCAGTGGTGGGCTGATTTTCTGGATGCCAATCGGGAGAGAGCGATTACGCCGTTTGACTATGCGAAGATCAATCGGGGTAATGGCGAGTGAATTGAATGCTATATCGGTTTAATTAAAGTTAATCGGCTAGCCTTAATGGGATGGCTGGTTGGTCATTTTTCCCAATGGCATTATCACCAAGAGCAATACATTCACTGATTTTATCGGCAAGAGCGATCCACGAATTCTTTTAATAAGTGGATAATTAATAAGATTACTGAGCTCTACGCTCAATTAGTCATGGATGCTATTGTATAAACGGTTGAGTACAAAACACTATTGCCGCTAGTGTGAATCCCCAGGGTAGATTCAGATGTATCATCTAATGTAAACTACAAGGGTACAGGAGAAAGTACCCCTTGCTCTTTATTCATTCAACACAAAAAAAGACCTTCAATTGAGTGTTTGTCACTATTCTATTTAAGTATCATGCTTAATTTTCTTCAATCTTTTGATATAATTTATCGTTGAAAAAAACACTTTCCGAAATAAGATGGCACATCTTATTAATGTACGCACAATAAAACCACATGTTTTTAGAAGGATGAATTTAACTCTATGTTTCTCAGTTATGAGACGATTCTCTACATTACCTATTTTTGTCATTACATTGGCAATTTTCCCACCAATAAAAAAAGACATAGCAATAAACCACATCCATCTATAATGAGGGGCATTTTTACTTAAGGATAAACGAGCTTGTTCTTTTAATAAAACTTGGCGGTACCTTAATAATGATGTGGTTACACACTCATTGGCGACAGCGAAACGGTCTGACATGTCTGTTTTATATTTTCCCTCTTGAATGGCATTGCAGTAAGCTGGGGGTGGGGTCTGACACCATCGAGAAGGTGATGGCAATTGTGTTATTGTTTTGGAAAGAGATTTATTTGGGCATAGTTTTTTATTGAAGTCTTGAAATTCCTGTCTGATTTTATCTGGAGATACTTGATTGCTATAGTACTCAGGAATTCGGTAGAAGGTGTCAAGATTTTCAGGTATTACATATTCAATAACAGATGATTTTGTACTAGCAATATTTTCTAGCGTTTCTTGAATGTACGATGCCCACTGACAAGATGACATATCGGTAAGCCCGTTATTGTCACACATGCGGCTGTAGTCTTTCACCTGAAAAAGAAGGTATTTGGCTGCATCATTAATTTCCGTAATTGTTTTCTCATATGCGGTTTTACCGACAGTCACCTCTCTGTCTGATACCCAGAAAATACCGTTACCAACTGCTGTCAGTATTAGGAAAATATCTGTCCACTGTCTGAATTTCTCTCCTGTAGCAAAAATATCACTAATGATTACTGCCAAAACCCAACCACTCAATAGCCCTATGAAGCTAAGACTTCCGAGTCCAGCTGCGTTACCCGTTGCACCTGTACCTCCTATTTCATAGGTCAATGGCAACCACTGGATAGCAGGAAGAAGGTGACAGAGCGATAACAGGCCAGGGGTTATAAGAAGAACAAAACAAATGATGAGTCCCTTTTTTCTGGCAAGTATCCATGAGCTCAAGAAAACAAAGGGTAATAATAAGATAAAGAGCTCAAGAAAACATCCTCCTAAGACTACAGCAACTTTATTGGGAGACCAGTAACTGCTCAAAAGAGCACCCTGTGCGTTCATTTCTACAAAGTTGGTACTAATCACACCCATCCCATCCAGTGTTTGCAATAAAGCGTATCCAGCGCTATAGCAAAGCATTATGTAGGGATAAAAGAATAGGATCATAATTTACTCTCTTTTCTTGCTTTTTCCATCATTTTTATAGCATATTCAATTCGTTGTTTAATATTGCTAAAGTCGAATGTTGTCAATTTTTCGTCCTATTTAGAACCAATAACAACTAAATCTGCTATCGTTGTTTTCTTGATAAATAAGGCCGTACTGCCAAGTAGCTTAAGGCCTTCTTCATTAATTTTACTTACTCTAAGCCCTGGTTGAACAATAATAACTTGGAATTTAAGAGGTGTGATTCTGGAGCGCTCTTTCATAGCAGCAAGGTCTTTTATAGTGCCTTTCAGAAAGCGAGAATGACCACGCGATCGCCACTGTTCCTCGCGACGCTTAATGTGGTGGTATAAATAGGAAAGATTCAGGTGTTTCCAACGAATGCATCTCTGTGCCTGCCCACATACTTCGTAAAGGTCTTTAAGTCTGGCTCCTGCTTCTTCTGAACCTGAATATTTGCAATGGATTAAGGAGAGAACAATACAGTCATCAACTATTCTCAACCCCACTAAATCTGCTGACTCACCTTTCCCATCATCATTAATAATGACATCGTAATTATCTTTAATTTCACAGTACCAACGCCATTGGATGGATGATGGATCACGAAAATAGCCCATTGATTCCACTCGAACATCAGTTCCATTCCAATCAAAAGCTACAATTTCGTCTTTGTCATAAAGGCCAATATTTTGGCTTACATGAACTATATGAGCGTTGTAAGAAAATGAGCCATCGGAGTAATGAATCATTACTGGATCAATTTCCATATATTCTGATAGTGATACAGGTTCAGATTCACCACGCTGTACAAAGACTTCAGGGCCGGAAATCAACTGATAGACATAACCTTTTGCTGTAGTACTACCTGTAAGACATAATTTATATTCAGATGAAGTTTCATCTGTAGAAAAAATGAGTCGCACATTGCCATCGTCAAACTTTCCAGCAGTCTTCACCTCTACTAAATATAAGTGAGCTGATATAGCATCAAAATGAAAAATAACTTTATCTTCGAACGCAGTAAGCAAATGCTCACCCCATTGAGCTGATATTGGATATTCATGATAGGGTTCAAGTAATGGAACAGGGCGTAAAAAGTTACGCGTAAGATTGTTTGGATCTGGTTCCGAACTAAAAATTTTGTCCCAGGCTTTCTTAACCCAGTTGCACCAATCAGCAATGCTGCCACCTTTTTGTGGTGACCAGACTTTACCTTTGCGTTGCGAGCATCCCCAGATTACACGGTTTCCGGATTCATAACCTAATGCAGCAATATTGCTTAAGCTTGATTGAGACGCTTCAATTAGTGATAGCCCCTCAGTGACATTTGGGCCAAAGTATTGAGTGAAGCTGATTGCTCCAATTTGGGATGCGCCTAAATTTCTTGCTAAAGGATATTCAATACCATTAAATACATTAAAGACTTTTTCACCACTGACAACTTCAAATTTATCATCACAAATAGCACTGACTAGATTCTCAACTCGAAATGCTTTATAGTCATTTGAGAATACAAACAAGGCGGATCTGCTTTGATCCCAATGAGCAATTAGAATTTTATAATTGGTATCTTTAAGATCTTTGTAGTTTCCCCACCGGACTGAAGTTGTCTGAACAGCTAGCACAACAAGCAAATTCTCATCTTCTGCTATTGCATGCCATGATTCATCGAATCTAGGCAGTTTTTCCTTGTATCTTTCAGGCTCCCAATTGTCACAGTATGTTTTAAATAACATGACAGAACAACTTGGCTCAAGGTTCCAGAGAGAGATCTGATCGTGTAAATCACCTTTCCTTTTTAAGGCATCCACGACCTCTTGCAACCTAATCTCTCTAGCAATTCGTCCTTCAGAGAGTCGCCTTAATACGTTATCCCAATCGGCATTTGTTGAATATAGATGCTGTAATTCACCTTCAACATTAGGGTCTGCAACATTCATGACTACACTGGCTTGACCAATTTTCTGTGCTTTATTGACACGAGTAAAACGGCCAATGAACTGCAAAGTTACTGCAAGAGACTTATGGTGATCATGCAAAGCGGCAATTTTCAGGTTGGGTAGGTCATAGCCTTCTCCCAACATGTCTACGCAAATAACGATTCTTGATTGTCTTGATAATAATTTATTAAGACGTTTTTTTATTTCCGTTTTAGGATAATCAGAATGAACAACGATTGGATTAAAGTTCGGTACAATATTCTGATAAATAGTCAGTATTTCTTCTGCTCGCTGCTTATTGCTAGTACGGGCCATAAGCAAATGATCAAGGCCATTATTTAAGTCTTTACGCAGTTGACCAATAGCTGTTTCTGCGATTGCATGATCCATAAGGTCAGAGTAATACTCTTCTACAGGCAGCAAATTTACATTTGTAAAATAGCCTGCTCGTTGGGCTTCCCCCATCGTGTAATTATAGATAATTTTCCCACCAAGGGGCTTCTTATCATTCCTGAAGGGGGTAGCTGTAAACTGCACAACACGTTTGTCTTTAAATCGTTCGCGAATTGTCTGCCATGATGAGGCTGAGATATGATGAGCCTCATCAACAAAAAGATGGCTACATGACTCGCAAAGTGCATTTAATGCTGTTTCGGAGCAGGCAGACAAAACACTGGTCGTAGCAACCAAGACATTTGATTCACCAGCTAATTGCTTAGCTTCTTCCGCTACCTGAATTCCCTTCTTAATAATAGCGACATTAGGGAGTGCAATGTTGGGTGGAACGACTGTTAGCTCTGGCAAATATCCTAAATCGATGAATTTTTTGGATATTTGTGTTCGGAGAGAGTCAGATGGGACTATGAGCAAAATTCGCTCGCATCGCTGGTATATCATGGTAGCCAGCATTGTTTCCGTTTTTCCCGTTCCAGTGGGCAGTACGACGGTAGCAGGTTCTACCTGCAAATCAGTGGCGAAATAGCCTGCAATTGCATGAAGTGCACCCAGTTGGGGTTTTCTGAGACCAGGAGAATTGCGCTCTGGATCGTCCTCTCTAAACTGAAATTGATGATGCCATTGTTCATTAATTTCATTAGGTGAAGTGCTAAATACCTGCTCTGGAAATTGCTCCCAGCTTAACTCAGTATCTTCTCGCCATTTTTCGAATGTAAATGGTTCCTTAGCTTTAAGGGAAGCTACACCATCTGCGCATTTCCCCCTGGAATTTGGATCTTTCAGATAGACATAGTCCAGAGGGGGCTTTAGACCCGTAACAAGTTCAAAATATCCTTGGAAACGTGCATTTCTGACTTGAGCCAATACTGTTGTTGATCGGCAAAGTAATTTATGAACATAATTCCCACCCACTTTTCTTACAGGGGCAGCTTTCGCGGGCAAGGTAAATTTAATTGTTAACAGGTCAAATAAGTCCATATGTACTTACCTCTTAAGATGTCCTGAAAAAGCCTGCTGACTTAACTTAGAGAAGAGGGCGTCGCTATCAATATCGCCTGACGCCATTTTATTTAAGCTATTGTTGATTATTGATACAATCGAATGAAAATTAACCATAAGTTCGTCGGGCGGAATTAGAACTTCAAAATTTTTAAGTTCAACAGGAGATATATGTGGCACCGTTGTTTCTGTTGGGCAGCAATGCTTTTCGAAAGCTGGCGATTTAATACAACTGTAAATATAGTTAGTGTAAGATTCGCAACGAGGTCGTAACCTAGCTACACGCTGAACTAAGTACGTTTCTCGCTGATTTTCAGGGAATATGCATACTTTTAACCCGCTTGATATCCACGGACGGTCCATAGCAAGGATAATATCACCTGCCTTAATTAAATAATTATCTAGTTTTTCCAGTTTGTTTTTTGGCCAGAATTTTGTATCAGCCCAATCTAAATATCCCGTAAGCGTATTTGCCCCTCTGCAAAGCCGTACCGCTTCAGACGAATCATTAATGTACTCATTACTTTTGAATGCAAAACCTGTAATGACATCTGCCAATTCAGTAATGGGGGATTTTTTTAATTTTTTTGGATTTTCAACAGGGTCACCAAACATCTCCAAAAACGTTGCGCGCAAAAAATTATCAGCTAGTTTGATGGCTTGTTCGCGCTTTTGGCGTATAGCATCAGCTTTATCAAGAATAGCTGCGATACGTTTTTGTTCATTAATAGGGGGAATTGGTACATTTAAGCCCTTAAGAAAAGGAAGTGTAATTCCTTTAACTGTTGCTCCTTTCCCTTCACTCTCTATTAAACTACTTTGAGATTCCAACCAGCGAAAAAGATAGTCTCTATCAACAACGTCGTTGTCTTTAATAAACAAGGCTTTCAAATCTTGATTTATTGCTAAATCAATAGTATTAATTGCAACCTTACCCAATGCCATGCGTGTAGGAACTATTATATTTCCTGCTGGAATAACGCTAGTTGCCGAATTTCTCACCCCTAAAAGGGTGATTGAATCAAGCGTAGAGTCAAGAATATTTTTTTTGAAATCCTTGACTGAAGCCCATGGAATATCACCATTCCAATATTCAGAATTATTTTTATCAGGGGTACCGCCACCTTTAATATCAACAAGTTCCCCTAAGGAAATCATAGGCCAACTCACAGCATCCCCTCCAGCTCATCCAGATCTGCCAGAATCTCTTTTTCCAGATCTTTTAATCGTTTCAGTATCACCTTCGGATCTTCATACTCCTCCGCCTGATACACCACTTCTTTATAACGATTAATAGAGAGATCGTATTTCTGCGCAGCAATATCTTCTTTTGGTACAACAAACGCCGCCTGCGTGCGATCTTTAAAATCAACGCCAGCATCAATCCCTTCCGGGTACTGCTGTTTAAGCAACGAGGCTAACTTCTCACCCATAAAGTTATCAACCGGTAGCCCGCGTAAAGTACGGTAATGCTTCCAGCTTGCCAGCAGATGCGGCAGATCGTTGTCTTTTATCGGGTTGCGCTTATCATCCAGGCTGTAGCCGTCATTTTGTAGATCGTAGAACCAGACCTCATCCGTTTGACCGCCTTTGGTAAAGATCAGGATCGCCGTCGCCACGCCAGCGTAAGGTTTAAATACACCAGAAGGCAGATTGATCACCGCTTCCAGTTGGTTATCTTCCACCAGCGTTTTGCGAAGTGACTGGTGCGCCTTGCTGGAGCCAAACAGCACGCCCTGCGGCACGATAGTGGCACTGCGCCCGCCCACTTTCAGCATTTGCAGAATACGCGCCAGGAACAGCAGTTCGGTTTTTTTGGTTTTCACCATTGCCGACAGCGTGGAGTCGATATCTTCCTCGTCCAGTGAACCGGTAAAAGGCGGGTTCGCCAGAATCAGGTTGAAAGCGTTTTTACTGGCCTGAGGGAAGTTAGTGCTGAAGCTCTGGCTCATGGTGTCCTGATAGTGAATATCCGGCGCTTCCACACCGTGCATAATCAGGTTCATAGCGGCGATACGCAGCATGGTGGTATCAAAATCGTAACCGTGGAACATATTGTTATCTACATGGTTACGCCACGGTGTCAGCAGATCGCCGGTAAAGATTTTTTGCTCTTCCAGCTCGCCACGTTCGTTGGTGCCAATCTCAGTATGGATGGATTCCAGCGAGCTGTACTTCTCCAGCAGATATTCATAGCTGGTTGCCAGAAAACCACCGGTGCCACAGGCCGGATCGCAAATCGTCTCGCCGCGGGCCGGGTTCGGCTCCATCATTTCAACCATCGTGCGGATAATGTGGCGCGGCGTGCGGAACTGACCGTTGATTCCGGCAGTGGTCAGCTTGCTTAACAGGTATTCGTAAAGGTCGCCTTTGGTGTCGCCACGATCCAGCGGCAGGTTTTTGATCACCTCAACCGCTTTGGTCAGCAATGACGGCTTAACGATCTCCAGACGAGCATCTTTCATAAAGTTTCCCAGCAGCGTCACCTTCGATGCATCAGCCTGGCCGAGCTGACGGAAATGCTGGAATACGCCATCGCGCACCACTTCCATCATCTCATCCGAGCCAAGGTTGCTATAGTGACTGAAACGGAACTCCTGCTGTTCTGGCGTAAAACGCGGTTTAAAATCAATACCCGCGATTTGTTTACGCTTCTCGTCGCGTTGTTCCTGGGTATCCAGCATTCGGGAATACATCAGATAGGTGATCTGTTCGATTACGGTCAGCGGGTTGGTGATACCACCCACCCAGAAATCTTCCCATAGTCCGTCGATTTTACTTTTTAAGTCGCCAGTAATCATTGTTAGCGTTTATATCCTGTTTTAAATACAAAAGCCCCGCTGCCGGGGCTTGTCATGTGCGTATTATACCGTCGCTGCGTCGGTCACAACACCCAGCTCTTCGACTATCTTTTGCAGGCGGGCGATCTGCTCTATATCAGGGAACACACCGGTAACGCCTTCGTTGTGGATATGTGTAAAAGGCTGTTCAAAGAGCTGCCGCATTTCAATGGTGCCATAATCGCGAATGTGGTTTTTCAGCAATGACAGGAAGCGCAGTTGTTGGCTGGTCAGACTGTTATCAGCGGCGAACTGAGCAAAGCGCACTTCCACCGCGTCGCTGTCCATCCCGATGATGGTACGCAAAAGTTTATCCAGGCTGGCGGTTGCCTGCGGATAAAACTCTTTCAACGCACGAATATCAACGTTGGGGTTCTGGATCAGCACCAGCTTCGCCAGTTCATCCAGCTCGTTTTGCGTGACTGGCTCGCCGTTGCGGATTTTCTTCAGCACCGGGTTTTGCTGGAACAGCGGCTCCAGCGCCCCCTGAACTTGCTGGCGATAGAGTTTGAAATCAATCGAGCGGATGTTGGTTTTGCGGGTTTCCGTCTGGATCAGGTTAGCATCTTCGGTAATATCCACCTGTATCGAACCAAATTTCGGCGTCGCGTCTTTTTCCATCAGGTGCATGATACCGCGCAAATGAATGCGGATATCCTCAAGTTCTTCCAGGCTGGCTTGCTTCCACCAGCCTAGATCACGAAGCTGATTGATTCGTTGTCCCTGTTGCTGCACCTGAGCCAAATGCGGCGGCAGGCGCTCCACTTTTTCGACGATGGCCGGCCAGAGCACATCCAGCTCTTCCGGGTTGGTATAACGGGCAGTTTGCGCCGCCAGAATATCCATATCAAAGCGTATGGCATCGCTTTGCCCGCGCACGTCCAGCCACTGCATCAGCGGGGCCAGAACAGATAGCAGATCCTGCTGTGTTTTCGGAGAAAGCTGGCGCAGCACCTTTTCATCACTGTACTGCGCTTTTTGCTGCCACTTTTCCTGTACGGCAATCGACTTTTCATCCAGTGCGTTGATTTGCTCGCGAAGCTGGTGAGCAACTAAATCCACCGCCTGTTTGTCGAATTTACGTTGCGCAGCGGCCCCCAGCATAACCCACGCTTCGAAGCGTTTTTGCGCCAGCGATTTTGTCGCTGTGACTTCGGCCTCTTCGGTATGCAGTTCGTGATACTCAAAATTGCCCCAGTGATCGAAAATGCGGAATTTCTGTTTATCCAGCGGTTTGCCGTTGTCGTCGTAACCGTACAGCCCCGGACAGAGGCGCGTACCACGGCCAATCATCTGCCAGAACTTCACTTTTGATTTGACCGGTTTGGCAAAGACCAGATTCACAATCTCCGGGACATCAATACCGGTATCGAGCATGTCAACGGAGATAGCGATGGTCAGCTCTTTGTTGGTGCTTTCATCCAGTCCTTTAAAATCATCAATCAGTTGCTCAGCGCGGGGATCGTAGTTATCGATGACCTGGCAGAAGCGCCCGGCAAACTGCGGGTACATATCGTCGAATAATTCATTCAACAGCAGCGCGTGTTTGTGGTTACGGGCGAAAATGATGGTTTTACCTGGTAACTGGCCGTCCCGATCTTTCAGGCCATTTTCCATCAGGTTACGCAGGATATAGCGGTTGGTGTCTTTGTTGTAGATCGCCTCATCCAGCGCCTTGCCATCAAACTCCAGCGTATTGGGATCTATGCCTTGTTCTTCCAGCTCGCGGATTTGTGCATCGCTTAACTTCTCCCGTTTGATGCCTTCGCGCAGGAATTCTGTGGTGTGCGTGACAACCTCATAGGGAACCAGATTGTTATCGGCGATGGCATCTTCCAGGCTGTAGTTGGCGGTAGGAATACGTCCTTCACAACCAAACAGGCCGAAAGTGGTTTTACTCACCATGTCAATCGGCGTGGCCGTCAGGCCAATCTGGAGGGCATCAAAATACTTAAACAGATCGCCGTAGACGTTGTAGATAGAGCGGTGGGATTCATCGGCGATGATCAAATCGAAATAACCGACATCGAAATGGTCCATGATTTTCATCATGCCGGGATAGGTGGCAATGTAGATCCTGGCGTTCTGCCTGTCTGCTTTTTTCGATTTCCCGACCACATACAGCGGCTCATTGGTGAATTGATTGAAGGCATTCGCCGCCTGTTTGCGCAGTTCTTTACGGTCGCATAGGAACAGAACGCGTTTTACCCAACGGGCATCAATCATCAGTTTGCTCAGTGCAATCGCTACACGGGTTTTACCGGTGCCGGTGGCCTGAACGATTAATGACTGACGATATTTATTGGTAAACCGTTCGCTAACGCGGGCAATGGTTTCAAGCTGGTACAAACGTCCGGCAACGGCCTTACCTTCGTTGTCTTTTACGTGCGGCACACTGTTCAGCGGCAGACGGGTTTCACGCTGCTGAATAAGATATTGCAGGCTTTCCTTGCTGTAGAAGCCAAACACCCGACGCGGGGGATAACCATGAGTTTTATGGTCGTCCCACAGCCAGATATCGTAGCCGTTGGTGTAAAAGATGACCGGACGCTGGCCGTATTCTTTTTCCAGCCAGTCTGCATACAGCCTGGCCTGAATTCGTCCTTGCTCGGCATTGACGCTGGTTTTTTTTGCTTCCACCACCGCCAGCGGTTTGTGTGCCTCATCCCACAAGACATAGTCCGCATAACCGTCTCCGGTCGCGGTAGGTTGTTCTTTAACGGGATGTTCCTGCGTAACCTGATCGGTATTATTAAGCTCTTCGCCTACATTCCAGTCAGCAGCAAGCAGGCGAGAGTCAATCAGGCGACGGCGGGTTTCCGCTTCATCAATAGAGAGAATATCGGCAACATGCTGGTTACGCGCTCTGGCTTCATTCAGGCGCTGGGTGAGGTGTTCGGCCTTTTCCTGCTCTTGCTGTAGTGCGCGTTGTAGCGCCAGTTCGCGCTCACGGCTTTCATCTTGGGCCTTGATTGCATCTTCCAGACGTTTTTCATCTGCACGACCTGAAGATTGTGTTAATGGAGGGAGAGTGAATTTGGGGCAGTCATCAACATTACCGTGGGCGTAGCGAACATACAGCCAAATTCCTAACAAATACGCTTCTTTGAGCAGCCAGTAGGTATCTTTAGCTTTGATACGTCCGCCGTGCGCGGCACGGTTGCCATGGATACGCAGTGCATCCATTTTCATGATGATGGCTTCCGGCATCATGCTGGTAAAGACATCAGCATTCATTAAATCGTAAAGATTAGCCTTAATACCTTCCGGCAACCGCTCCTGACGATACAACCAGCGCACCATCAATTCGGTGTAGTTGCGCAGCTTAACCAGACAGCTTTCCGGATCGGAGTGAACATAGCGTTCCGCCATGCACGCGAGTTCAGCCAGTTCCGGCCACTGGCTGCGCAACATTTCAAAATTGAGAGACTGCTCCATCAATCATCGCCTTATGTTGTGGATACAACAGAAATTCTGGAAAGAATATCACACTAATTTGGCCGACGAAGTGAGCCGGATGGCATATGGTGGTGATGTGTTTAACGACATAGCTGCTCTAACGGCCAGAACCTTGGTTTTCGCCCATCAATGGGCGTCTTCAGCCCTGGCTACTCAAGGGATACCTTGCTCACTAACGAGGGTATGGCTGAACATCTCTGGGATATGTTTTTTGAGCCAATAAAACAGCGGGCTCGTTAACATAGCCTGGGCGTTACTCCGTAATACTTGTCTATTTATTGGCTTATAAATATTTTCAGCACTAAATCATTTTAGTAAGTAGCAGATATCTTTTCCCGGCTAACACAAAATACGACAGGTCGTGTCGTATTTTGATGGCGCTTTTACCAAAAATTGTTATTAATTCATTTTATTTCAATGAATTAATCAACGCTTCGCATCTTCGCCATTTTTTCTATCCACCCCCCTCTGGCACGACATAACGTGTCGTACCTGTACGGCATAATCTCCCGTATCAATACCATGATATTTTGGGAGAACAGGACTGTCCCCACCATGAAAACACAGCATGATCATCATGACCGCCTGTCTGTCAGGCTATCAGTCATTATCAGCCGCTTACTGGCTGGTGAATCTCTGGAGCTTAAAGTATTAGCTGATGAATTTGGTGTCTCAGAA
>Ga0129310_1002586_pt1 | contig 13212 bp, 11 predicted proteins | sample Go1ome_2_FD_94433 | JGI IMG/M metagenome (GOLD analysis project Ga0129310, IMG submission 94433) | Western lowland gorrila individual fecal microbial communities from Wisconsin, USA - Go1022A metagenome | ecosystem: Host-associated > Mammals > Digestive system > Large intestine > Fecal | place...
TACTGCTGCGTGCGAGTCGTAGCGCGAGCGTGCCTGCACCATCATGCCACCTTCGAAGCACCGGATTCATAACATTCAGGCATGCGCCCACATCAGCCGGAGACTTACGCTGTAGAAGTGTGATATTATGCAAGCATTGCTTCAATGTCAGACTTTGCCTGTACTCCAATGCTCATGTTGACTTTCTCTCCGTTCTTAAATACGAGCAAAGTCGGAATCGACATCACCTTATAATCAATCGCAAGTGATGGTTCTTCATCAATGTTCACTTTGCATACTTTGATCTCCGGATGTTCCTCTGCAATCTGATCTACTATCGGAGAAAGCATCTTACATGGTCCACACCATGCCGCCCAAAAATCAACCATTACAGTCTGTTCTGCTTTCAATACTTCCTGTTCAAAATTATCGGTTGTTACATGTACTACTGCCATATTCATGTCCTCCTGTCTTCCATGTCAAAATATATGTTTCTTATAAAAGTGCTTTTCCCTGATGATCATTTCTCATTAGCATACGCCAAATTGAAATAATTATACAACTCATTGTGTGTCAAATATAACATATCTGTATTCTTCTTGCAAACCATCTACACGGTATATTTTTATCAATTTCCTTATGTCAGCTTCTTTCGTTATTCATCCTTCCATATAAAGCACAATATAAGCATCCGCAAAAGAATGCAGGATTGTTATATATTAAAATGTAAATGTTATATCAAATGAAATCAGATTGCGTTATATTCTTCATGCTATAAATGAAAGGAGGACTTATTATGCTAAAATTAAAAACATCTAATGGTTCAAAAGATTTGACAGAGGGTAAACCAATGAACCTGATCTTAGGATTCGGTCTTCCTCTATTATTAGGATTATTATTCCAACAATTCTACAATATGATGGATTCCATCATTGTCGGTAAAATGCTTGGTGTAAATGCTTTGGCTGCCGTAGGCTCTACCGGTTCGATCAACTTCATGATCTTAGGATTCTGTATCGGAGTCTGCAATGGTTTTGCTATCCCTGTTGCACAGACATTCGGTGCCAAAGATTCTGATAACCTGAAACGATATATTACAAATGGTATGTGGGTATCCATCTTCTTCGCTACGGTCTTAACCGTAATTATTGGTATGCTTACCCGCAACATCTTAATCTGGATGGATACTCCGGCATCCATCTTAGAAGATGCCTATATCTACATCTTTATTGTATTCATGGGCATCCCTGCAACCTTCTTATATAATATGACATCCGGTATCCTGCGTTCTCTCGGAGACAGTATAACACCACTTATCTTTTTGGTATTCTCTTCCCTATTGAACATTGTATTGGATATCCTGCTTGTAAAACCGATGGGAGTTGCCGGAGCTGCTGTAGCAACAGTAACTGCCCAGGCAATCTCCGGTACTATCTGCCTGATCTATATGGTATACAAATACCGCTCACTCGGATTTACAAAAGCGGATTGGAAATTCAGTCCACAGCATGCATTACGCTTATGTGGCATGGGGGTTCCGATGGGATTACAATATTCTATCACCGCAATTGGCAGTGTTATTCTTCAGACCGCTGTCAATTCTATGGGAGAGACCATTGTCGCCGCTGTTGCTGCCGGAAGCAAGATCAGTATGTTTGCCTGCTGTCCTTTTGACGCTATGGGCTCAACCATGGCAACTTACGGTGGACAAAATGTAGGTGCCCGCAAGTTAGACCGTATTGATCGTGGTCTGAAAGATTGTATCAAATTAGGATTCGCTTATTCTATCCTTGCACTCCTATTCACGATCGTATTCGGACAGAAACTTGCCCTGCTGTTCGTAGATGCAAAGGAAACACAGTTAATTCATTATATCTATGTATTCCTGATTGGTAACGCTGCATTCTACACACTGCTTACTTTAGTGAATGTTGTACGTTTTATGATACAGGGGCTTGGCTACTCCACCTTTGCCATTCTTGCCGGAGTATGTGAAATGATTGCCCGTGGCATTGTAGGATTCTTCTTAGTTCCTGCCTTTGGATATATCTTCGTTGCGCTTGCCAGCCCTATCGCATGGTTATTTGCAGATCTGTTCTTAGTACCTGCTTACCTGTATGTCATGAAACGCCTAAGACGCAAATTAGACCAATCAACTCCAGACCAGAATAATAGTGAACTGCCATCACCTTCCAACTATCACAAATCCTACAAAATGGCTGAAAAAGCATTATAATTATGCAGTTCTTCCATTTCTGAATGGATTGCGAATATAACGGCTTTGAATGAATGTCCACATTCATTCAGAGCCTTTTTAAATGCATTCGCAACCATCTGTGGAGAATTGCCATAGATTCCACAGCCAAATGCTCCCAGCACCAGAATATCTACATGATTCCGAACTGCCGCCCGGATTACCGCACATGCCCGCCGTTCCATTATATTCTCTATATTCTCCGGTTTCTCCAACGGTTTCATCAGATTCTTATGTTCCTCATCCCACCTTCGAATCCGCACATTAGGCGGTGCACAGGTGATCACATCAAACATATATCTATCCTGTTCCCTTAACACCCCTCCTCCCAGTACATCATCCCGAATCCCTATAATCCCGGGAAGATAGACACAAGTATCCGAATAATATGGATCGCCGGTTCTTTGATGCTGATCATAAAACGTCTTTCTAACTTTATGCTGCTGAAGACATGGATATAAAGTTGAACATCGGCACAAACTCTCTTCCTGTCCTACACCTCCCCGGATCACACCACCACCCGGATTCGTTCCTGATGCAAAATGTAACACTGCCACACGACTTTGCGGATATGCAGTCTTCATACGCCGTACTGCCTCTAAGGATCGTTCCTTGGTAACGAATATATTGTCTTGCGTCGCACGGCAACACCCTCTTCTTATCCATGGCAGATCAATCCTATCTTTCCTTATCCTGTTCCATAATTGCCGCTTCCATGACATTCCATTCTTATATTGATAACATCTTGTCCGTGCTCCGGTCTGCCAGATAGCATGTGACAATATAACATCCTGTTCACATAGTTCTAACGTCTCCTCAAATCCTGCAATTCTTCCGTCCCTGTCCTGTAAATATCCCATACCTGTATCCTCCTTCTGCAAAGCTTATTGCAACCGATCTCCCTAAACCACAATGATTTCATTGTGTTACGTTTTTCAATTAAGGGCGTCTATTTTCTTTACAAAAAGAGCATAGCAAAATTAAAGTCCCATAAATGGGACTTCAAAGTAGATATGTCATAAATTTTATAAATAACACTCAATACATGATATCAATTAACTTCCCTTCATTTCAAAAAAAGAAGTGCTGTCGCACTGACAACACTTCCATCTTCATTCTACTGTTCCGGTGTTTCCATGCCATCCATACGCGTCGTCATAATATCCATCGCCCACGGTGCACTGATCTGAATAAAACCTTCTCCGGTCTTTTCTTCTACCAAATCATGTAATTTGTCTTTCATGTCTTCATAGATATCCATGTTGATATCCGCAATGACAGGCTTCTTGTTATCGAAGATCAATACCCACTGATATCCCTCTCCGGATGACTTCTTATCAAAATACAATCCCAAGATCTTGCTGTCTTTGGCAATGTTCTTCTTAAATGCCGGCACATAGACAAGTTTCATTGTCTCAATATAACGGTCATCCAATCCTTCATCAAAGATCAGCACCTTCTCACGCAATTCATTGTCATTGCGTACGATCCGGTATGTATATCCGCCCTGTGCTAAACGCAGGCGGTTATCTGTCTTCAATTTCTCATTATACTCTGCAACTTCTGCTTTCTCTTCCTCTTCTAATCTTGGTGCTAACCAGATCAGGAACTTCTGCTCCATATCATTATATAAGCACTTATACGCAATTGGAAATGAGATCTTACAGTCTTCACAGGTTGCCTTGAAAAATGTATTCTTAAGTACTTTCTCTTTCTGCTCTATATCATAAGGAATATCAATACTATCCCATACATCAATCTGAATCATCTTGCCACATTTTGGACATGCTATTGTTTGTTTCGTAATCTCTGACATTCATTTTCTCCTTCTGGTGTAAATACATTTACTCAATTATAAGACGAATTGTACAATAACACAAGTTAATAAAATTATTGTACGTCCGAAATGTCAGAAGATACGATTCCTTTCTCCGCATCTACGGTAACAACCGCACCGGATTTCAGAATATCTGTTGCATTCTTAGCACCTAAAATGACCGGAATATCCAGACTAAGTCCTACAATACCTGCGTGAGAATTATGTCCTTCATCCTCTACGATAATACCGGATGCCTGACGAAGCTCATCCATAATATCATTGCTTGTCTCCGGCAATACGATGATATCACCTTCTTTGAAATTATCAATGATCTCCATCTCATCCTTGCCAACACAAAGACTTGCCGTTGTCTTACGATTATTCACGCCACGTCCCTTAACTAATATATGCCCTACTACATGTACTTTAATAAGGTTCGTTGTACCGGATACTCCAAGTGGAACCCCCGCCGTAATAACCGTGATCTCTCCTTGTTTTACATAGTGTTTCTTCTCTGCCTGCTGAATCGCATGTTCAAACAGATCATCCGTATTCGTCTTCTCTTCCACCATTAAAGGAATCACACCCCAGGAAAGATTCAACTGTCTCCATACATTCTCATATGGGCTGCATCCAATGATCGGACATGACGGACGATACTTTGAAATCATACGTGCAGTCTTACCGGACTTCGTAACCGTAACAATTGCAGATGCATTCAGATCCATTGCCGTCGTACAGGTTGCATGTGCGATCGCATTCGTAATATCCGGATTCACAAGGCTCTCTCTATTGTTAAATCTCTTTACCAGATCAATATCTGCTTCTGTGCGCTCCGCAATACGTACCATCGTCTTAAGTGCTTCCACCGGATACAATCCCGCTGCCGTCTCACCGGACAACATAATAGCAGAAGTTCCATCATAAATTGCATTGGCAACATCCGTTGCCTCTGCTCTTGTCGGTCTTGGATTCTTCATCATGGAATCCAACATCTGCGTAGCTGTAATGACAATCTTTTCTGCATTATATACTTTTTTAATGATCATCTTCTGGATAGATGGCACTTCCTCAAACGGAATCTCAACTCCCATATCACCACGGGCGATCATAACACCATCAGATACCCGGATGATCTCGTCAATATTATCAACACCCTGCATATTCTCGATCTTCGCAATGATATTAATCGAATTACAGTTATGCTGGCTTAAGATATCCCGGATCTCTAAGATATCATCCGCACTTCTTACAAAGGAAGCCGCAATGAAATCAAAGCCCTGTTCGATACCGAAAATGATATCATCCCGGTCCTTCTCACTCACATACGGCATAGAAAGGGCAACATTCGGTACATTAACCCCCTTGTGATTCGATACCGGTCCCCCATTCTCTACTACACAGATAATATCTGTCTCTGTGATCGTCTCCACACGCATGGAGATCAAGCCATCATCAATCAGAATTCTGGTTCCGACTTTGACATCATCTACCAGATCCTTGTATGTGATGGAAACAATCTTATCATCACCTTCCACTTCTCTGGTCGTCAAAGTAAATTCCTGACCATTCTTTAACTCAACTTTTCCATCCTTGAAATTCTTAACACGAATCTCCGGTCCCTTTGTATCTAATAATGCAGCAATCGGAAGCCCTAATTCCTCCCTGATTCTCTGTACACGCTCCAAATTCTTCTTGTGTTGTGCATGATCCCCGTGCGAGAAATTAAATCTTGCCACATTCATCCCCTGTATCATCAATTCTCTTAAGACCTGATCATCCTCGGTCGCCGGTCCTAATGTACATATAATCTTTGTTTTACGCATATTCATACTTATCTCCCTGTCGTGCTTACCGCACACATTATCCTTTCTTAGGGTACTTCTCTTTCCTACTATTGAACCGTAATTATTTTACAACAAACTCTCTGTGCATTACAAGTTAAATTTGGGAAAACTCCGATTCTTAGTTAAACCTTATCTCGTCTTATTTTTAATCCATTCCCAGACCCTTGACTTTCCCTCTATATTTCCATTTACAAACAACGCCTCATATTCTTCCTTCGTCAGATTTTCTTTTAACATTTCTTTCCCATTCTCATCTACAACAGCAGTCGACTCATCCACAAAACAAAGGGGCGGAAACATCACGCACCACCAGTTCTGACCTTCTGCCTTACCAATATCTACCCGGAGTGCCTGATATTTTCCTTCCGGAAATGTCAGATCTCCATATGTCTTTGCCGGAAATTTTTCTTCCGTAACATACACCTTAACCGGATAATCATAGCCCTGTTCTGTGATCGTATTGACCGCTGTCGTATAGATATTCTGCAGATTGGCAACAATCACCTGCTTGCTTTCGCCCACATCTGCGCAATCCTTTAACAACGGTTTTAACATGGTTACCACATCCTCTTTCACCGCCATTTTGAGTGCCTGATCTTCCTCTGTATCACTGTTAGCTCTGACGTGAAACCGCAAAATACCGGAATACGGTGCTCCCTCATCAATCCCTCCATCTGTTCCGTCCATCACCAATACATCACTATGCGTTTCCGATTTTTCAAACAGACTTCCAAGCACTGCTTCTTCGACAGAATCCACCTCTCCATTCTCAATCTTCTCAAATGCAGACTGGACAGTTTCATTGATTGTGTCATAATTAACCGCAGTTAAATTATCCTCTCCTCCATATGCTTTTGACACTTCATTGAAGCTATTGGCAACAGCAAGTAATGTTTGTGCGACACCACCTTCCTTATGCTTATTATAGTAAGACCACGTCGTGACCAACAATCCCCCCATAATTCCGATCAACATAGCTGCAACAATATCCCGAAACACTTTCATAGATAAATCCTTCCTTATATTTGTTATTTATCAAAGAGTATTTCCTGTCTTATCTAATTTATTCAACATTTGGGTCTTTGGTACCTTGTCTTTGCTAATTGAATCCGGTACCCCTGCGCTGTCTTTATCAACCGGCAGGGATACAATGCATCACCCTCTCTTATATATTTGAGATAATCCTTTATCCATGGCACCCGTTTGTTCCCCGAATCAAACGCCTGCACCAGATCACTCACATACATCCCCACCGGCTTCTTTGCATTTTCCACATATGCCAGCCAATCTTCCATCTCTTCCAATAACAAGACCGGGCACGTCTTTGCAATCTCTTCATTATCATCCATTTCATATAAAAATGCCGTCATATCTCCTATGGTTTCAAATGCCTGTGCATCCCATAATACGGCTTTTACATGAGCAATTGACAGATCCTTTCCTCTGCACTGTTCATATATATCCTGTAGTGTCGTTAGATTCTCCACCTCAAAATCATAGACATTCTCCACCTGGCTCTGCTCTCCGACACGATGCTCTTTAGCAACTCCAAGGTATATATGATATGGCAGCTTTTCCCCTTTACTGATCATGATCATTGTTGCATAATCCCGTTGTTCTACATTTCTCATTTCCTTTCCACACCCCGTAAGGATAATACAGCTCAAACAACCGGTAAAGATCCACATACAGATCTTCTCTGTGACAGTAAGTCCTTTCTGTTTCCTTTTTCTACGTTGTCTACGCTCCTTCATCCGGTGTTTCCGGCTGTTATTCTTCTTGCACGCCTTACGGTCTGGCATCCATTTTTTCTTTGTTCCCTTCCGGGTGCAATCCCTCTTTCTTTGTATCAGCAGATGATCCAGAATCGGAAGGACAATGGAAAGCGGCAGATCAATGCAGGCCCCATACCACATAAACCAGACAATACTGATATCATATTTTGGAAATCCGTATGCCGCCAGCAGTGCAAACGCCAATGCCGCTAACATAACCGGACAGATACCCTTTTCACCAAACGCCGTCCGATACGATTGTCCCACAAAGAACAGCGTATTACAGATCAGCACAAAACATCCGGTCATAAAAAACCAGATCATCAACATGTCAAACCGTTCCAATATGCCAAACGGCATTCGGATATAACGCATAATAGAAATCGTCACCATCTCTTCTCCTGCCGCCCCGTGAATCCCATAAATGCCAGCAATCACCATTGCAAGAAATGCAACGAGCAGCAATGTCACAACCATCCCCCCATAAGACAGCACCGCAGTATGTCTCTTGTTATACGCCTTTTTTAACTGCAGATAATTTTCTGCCGGCAATACGCAGGTCAACAGTAAATATGCATATAGTATCATTTTGCAGGTGGACATATCCCCTTTAGGAACCCATACATTCCAGCTTATCTCCCGGAAGCCAAATGCGAGCATTACAATAAACGGAACAAATGTCACCCAGAACACCATCTCATGAATCCGTACAACCTTCTCCATGCTGTGAAGAGCCCCATAAAACGCTACCAATAAAAGAGGAAGAACAACCAACATATTCGATATGCTCCCCGCACCGCCTTCTTTCATAAACGGAACCTGTGCCTCCCCTAATATGGTGACTGCCAGCAGAATATAAAACGTCAGCCGGATACTGAAACGCAGCACATGCATTCCTGCAATACACTTATTTCCCTGTTTAGTATTCTCTACGGAATCTTCCCTTCCGGGTGGCACGGTATATCTTCCCACTCCATAAAGCACACTGCTATATACGATCGCCAGGATTAAAAATATCCCCAATCCCCATACCATACTATTACCGAATAATCTTGCCGCCATATATGGCAGCACAAAGATACCGCTTACAAACACCGGAAGCACCAATGTACGTCGTACTTGTTTTTCGGATATCCAACCATTTTCACTGAACATAACATTCTCCCTTCTCACGTTTTCTATCATTTTTGCCGAAAGCGGAGCCTATTATGCCTTCTTGCATATAATGGCCGGTATTGCATGGTAAAAATGGGCTTACGCAGCACAAAATCCTGAAATTCCCGTTCATCATCGATACTGCCTGCGACAAGCGGCATCATATACGGAATGCCAAAGCTTTCAAGGGAAGCCAGATGGATCCGGATCACCAGAACTCCCAACATAATGCCATAGAGTCCCCATAACGAGCCAAGCAGGATCATGGCAAATTTCAAAAGCCGGAATGTAGAGGAAAACTCTTCATTCGGAATGGCAAAAGACGCAATCGCCGTCAATGCCACCACGATCACTACAATAGTGCTGACTAACGCTGCATCTACTGCGGCCTGCCCTACGATCAGTCCCCCTACCACCCCGATCGTATTGCCCATCTGTCCCGGCAACCGGATTCCTGCTTCCCTCAACAGTTCAAATAATAATTCCATCAATAATACTTCCACTACGATCGGAAATGTTACATCACTTCGTGCCCCTGCAATTGCCAACAGAAAATTTGCCGGCAACACCTGCGGATAATAACAGGTGATCGCAACATATAACCCCGGAAGTAATACCGTAATATAAGCAGCCAGATACCGCAGACATCTTGCAAATGTACCGACCGCAAACCGATTGTAATAATCATCTGCCGCCTGGAAGAATGTATTCCATGTCGTCGGCAAAATGATCACTTCCGGCGAATTATCTACCACCAGCACCACCCGTCCTTCCAGAATTGCGGATGCTGCTTTATCCGGACGTTGTGTCGTCTGCACCTGCGGAAATGGCGAATACCATTTTTCCTCTAACAGATGCACCAGCATACCACTATCATAGATTCCATCTATCTCAAAACTTTCCAACTTCTTCTGAATCTTCTCTAACAAAGACGGATATACCAGGTCTTCCATATACATAAGTCCATATATGGTGCGGGAACGCTGCCCGATTGTTCCCTGTTTCAACTTCATTTTCGGATCCTTGATCCTTCTTCGAAGCAGTGCCGTATCTATCCGGAAATTCTCGTTAAAACTGTCTTTCGGCCCCTTTAACCCTGCCTCCTTATCCGGCTCGGAAACCGATCTGGTCGGAAATTTTTTTGTTGATAGCACCATCGCCCGCTCGGAACCGTCAACAAAAATAGCGGTATCCCCCTTGAGTACTGCCGATACCATCTCCATCATCTGCGTCTCCTCAACAAGATCCACCGCCTCCGCCTGATCATGAAATAATTGTTCAAACGCAACCGCCCCTGACCGTCTCCACTCATATAAAAACGGACGGGTGATCGTACGCTCTACCATCGCATTATCTGCCAATCCATCAATATACAAAATGTACATATCCACCATTTGAGATTCCCGTTCTAACCGAAAGCGTTTCTTCACAATATCTCCCCAATCCGCAAACAACGCCTCCAGCATCTCAATATTTCGGTCAAGATCAGCCGATATCGGCATTTCAATCTCATTGTGTTCGTTATATTCTATCTTCATAAAAAACCTCACGCATATCATCACATCCAATCAGGTATCACAATTTGCTGCGTCACTTATCCTAAAGTTTTGCATCTTTGCAATACCGCTTACATGTGTAGTATGCGTGAGGTTTCAATGCCTTATTCATTTAAAATTTGCATTACCTTTTGCTTCATCTCTCAACTGCTTCGTAACCGGGCTTTAGAAATTTAGCCTCGAAGTTTCAGAAGATTCCCCTGCACCTTCTCTACAGGCTATCCTGCATATTCTTGATCACGATCAGCTCCTGATTATATAAATGATGCCGCATGATCTCTTTTGCTGTCTTCACATCATTCATCAGGATTGCATTGGTAATATCATAGTGTTCCTTTACCAAAACATCATGATAAGAAAAATCCTTCACATATTCTACCCGGTACCGATATACCTGTTCCCGCAGATTATGTGCAATTCCGATCAAGCGCTGATTTCCGGTTGCCTCAAAAATCACATCATGAAAATTCACATCCCCATCCACAATATTTTGCACGTGTTTCGTGTCAATTGCCTCTTTGAAATCCATGCATGCTTTTTTGAGTTTCTCTTTCCCTTCCTCTGTGATTCTGGCACAGGCAAGCTCAACGGAAAGTTCTTCGATCGCAGTCCGTACTTCTAACGCATCTCGCAGATCTTTCTCCGTAATCCTTGCTACTTCCGCACCTTTTCTCGGAATCATTACAACCAGTCCCTCTAATTCCAACATCCGGATTGCTTCCCTCACCGGTGTCCGGCTTACGCCTAACTTATTGGCAATCTTAATCTCCATCAACCGTTCTCCCGGCGATAATTCTCCTGTAATAATTGCCTGTCGCAATGCCTGAAATACAACATCCCGAAGGGGAAGATATTCGTTATTTGCATCATACTTTAATTCCATGTTCTCACCCTCCTATATATCCTGATGAAATGCATCCACTACATACACCTGATCCGCCAGACCTTTATCCTGGATCAGACGTCTCGCTGTTTCTGCCTGCTTCCCGTCTTCAAAAATTCCAAATACCGTTGGCCCCGAGCCACTCATCAACGCATTGAGTGCTCCCATCCTTATCATCTCTTGCTTGATCTCAGCAATTACCGGATAAGCCGGTATCGTTACCGACTCTAAAACATTTGCTAACCGCTCCGTAATCCCCCGTAAATCCTTCTGACGGATTGCCCCGATCATCCCATCAATATCCGGATGGTCATCAATCCCCTGTGCATCTAAATGTTCATAAACAAACTTGGTAGATACGGAAATCGGTGGTTTGGCAATCAATATCTTACAGTCCGGAATAGACGGTAACGGAGTCAGAACCTCTCCGATCCCTTCGGATAACGCAGTTCCCCTCATAATACAATATGGAACATCTGCACCAAGCTGGACTCCCAATTGCATCAATTCTTCTTTACTAAGATGCAGACCGAACAGCTTAGATGCCCCTACCAAAGCTGCTGCACAATCCGTACTGCCTCCTGCCATTCCGGCAGCAACCGGAATACATTTATACAGGTCAATCTCTAACCCCTGTGTGACACCGTACTGTTCCTTTATTAATCTCACTGCTTTATAGACAAGATTATTATCATCTACCGGAAGGAAACCCAGATTCGTCTTTAACCGGATAGTATCTTCCTCCAATAAATGAAAGGTTAATTTATCAAATAATTTGACACTCTGCATAATCATACGGACTTCGTGATAGCCATCCTCTCTCTTACGGACAACATCCAATCCCAAATTGATCTTTGCATATGCTTTTAACTGTAACATATCTGCCATGGTCACTCCTCCGTTTCTTCAAATTGTATACTGTATACCATTTATATATTATATACCATATTTTATCGGATAAACAATATTATTTCCGGATTTATTTGTAAAAATATCTCAATTATATTAAATAAATAGAAATCGGTTCCGATATATATTATAGATGAGGGTGATTGTCGAATCGTACGGGTAATCATACGCAGGATTATATCTGCCTGTATGTATCGAATTTCAATCTTATCCGATTATTAACCAAGGAGGGTATCATTATGGCAATTAACACCGTAGGAAGCAGCACTTATACCAGTGAATTAGTTTCCAAGATCAAAGGTTCCGGTACAGGCACGGATGCAAAGACTAACGAAACCAAAACAGACGACACAGGTGTCGTATATGAACCGACAAAGAACACAGAACAATCAACTTCTGCTAAGAAGAACACCAAGGTAGACAGCGAGACTATCGCCAAGTTAAAGGCCGATGCAGATGCAAGACTTTCCCAATTACAGGGAATTGTAGAGCAATTGATTACCAAGCAGGGCAAAGCATCTGATCAGGTAAGTATCTGGAGCCAGTTCCGTCAAGGTGTATTAGATGGAAGTATTACAGTAGACGAAGCAACTGCTAAGCAGGCTCAGGAAGATATCTCAGAAGATGGCTACTGGGGTGTAAAACAGACTTCTGAACGTATTTTAGACTTCGCCAAAGCATTAACCGGTGGCGATGCAAGCAAAGTAGAAGAGATGCGTAAAGCGATCGAAAAGGGATTCTCTCAGGCTGCCAAGTTATGGGGCGATGAACTTCCTGAGATCTCCCAGAAGACACACGAAGCCGTTATGAAGGGACTTGATGAGTGGGCGAAAGAATCCTCTGCCCAGTAAACTTTCCCCCTTGCACAGCGTAAGTGAGACGGACGCGCATGTTTTAGGTTATGAACCCGGCTTTAGGGTAGTGTCATGTTGCAGCAGGCACATTCGCATTACGACTCGCACGCAGCAGACACTAATGCTCCTAATAATATGCTAACTCACATAAAAAGCGGATATGGATTCGAAAGTGTATATA
>Ga0129310_1002591_pt1 | contig 13187 bp, 14 predicted proteins | sample Go1ome_2_FD_94433 | JGI IMG/M metagenome (GOLD analysis project Ga0129310, IMG submission 94433) | Western lowland gorrila individual fecal microbial communities from Wisconsin, USA - Go1022A metagenome | ecosystem: Host-associated > Mammals > Digestive system > Large intestine > Fecal | place...
TAAGAATGTATTCGTATAACGCATATATACATTCAAGAATCCATATCTTCTTTTACGTGAGTTCGCTTATTATAAGGAGCATTAGTGTCTGCTGCGTGCGAGTCGTAATGCGAATGTGCCTGCGGCAACATGACACCACCCAAAGCCGGGTTCACAACCTAAAACATTCGCGTCCGTCCGTCACTTACGCTGTGCAAGGGTGATGGTTTAGTAGGAGATGATCTCGTAACCGTCCTCTGAGATAAGAATCTGAATTTCCCACTGTGCGGAAGGAAGCCCGTCTTTGGTACGAACTGTCCAACCATTATCCTTGTCTGTGTAGATCGGAGCTTTGCCCATGTTGATCATTGGTTCGATTGTAAACATCATGCCGGGAGCCATGATCATTTCTGTTCCGCGATGGGAAACATAACTTACCCATGGGTCTTCGTGAAATTCAATACCGACACCATGTCCTCCGATTTCTCTTACAACGGAGTAACCGTTTTCCTTGGCAAAGTCATTGATTGCCTGACCCATGTCTCCGAGATAACCCCATGGTTTCACTTCTTTCAGTCCAACTTGAAGACTTTCCTTGGTGATATCAACCAAACGCTGTTTTTCTGGGGATACGTTGCCGATGCAAAACATTCTGGAAGAATCAGAGAAATATCCGTCTAATATAGTAGAAGCATCTACATTGATGATATCCCCTTCCTTTAATACAACATCCGAAGAAGGGATTCCGTGACATACTTCTTCGTTGATTGAAGTACATACACTCTTAGGGAAACCTTCGTAGTTCAGTGGGGCAGGAATAGCACCATGTTTGGTGGTAATGTCATATACCCATTGGTCAATCTCTTCGGTTGTGATTCCGGCTTTGATGTGAGCGGCAACATAATCTAATATTTCAATATTGATCTTGGCACTTTCTTTAATTTTAGCAATTTGTTCCGGTGTCTTGATCATATTGTGTGTTGGAACTTCAGCACCCAGTCTGCGAAAATGGTCGATCTTGCTATCAAAGTTTTCGTGACAGTATTTGTATTTCTTGCCACTTTTACACCAGCACATATCATTTCTACCTAATTTACTACTCATTGTTACAACTCCTTTGTTTTCACATTTACTACAGATACTATACTCCTCCTAAGGAAAAATGGCAATGTAGGAAGTTGGAAAAGCTTTTATTGAGAGAGATTTTCAATTAATAGGCGGTTCGTGTGTTGACGAACGAAGAAGGGGTGCCTATAATTATATTTATGCAGTTAGTTATTTCTAACCTAACGGAAAATGGAGAGTATAGATATGAGAAGATTTCGTAAAACTTATGCATTTGGATTGAGTGCAGCCATGGTGATAGCAATGTTGACAACCGGTAATATCTCGTATGCCGCAGGTAAGGTAGAGAAGGAGGAAACAGTATATGTCACACAGGACAGTGATGGAAGTGTGTCAGAGATTACTGTGTCAGATTGTCTTAAGAATGTTGGTAAGAATGATGTAAAGGACAAGTCTAACCTTACGAATATTGAGAATACAAAAGGGGATGAGACCTATGAGCAAGGGGAGGGGGATGCAATTACCTGGAAGGGAAATGGAGAAGATATCTATTATGAAGGAGAGACTTCTGACAAGCCGCCGATCAGCGTATCCTTTACGTATCAATTGGATGGCAAAGAGATGAAGGCGGAAGACCTTGCAGGAAAGAGTGGTAAGCTTACGATTACTGCAGAGTATAAGAATGAAGCAACCTACAAAGATTCATTGAACGGAAAAGAGGAAGAGTTGTATGTACCATTTTTGATGGCATCCGTAGTGGTTCTGCCGCAAGATCATTTTGAAAATGTGGAAGTGAGCCAGGGCAAGCTGGTGAAAGAAGGGGATGATCAGATTGCTATTGCGTATGCGGTTCCTGGTCTTACGAAAAGCTTGAATCTGCCGGGTGATATGAAGAAGAATCTGGAGGAGGACCTGAAGGATTCAATCACGATTACGGCAGATGTGACAGATTTTGAGTTAGATTCTATTTATACAATTGCAACATCGGATATTTTCTCAGAGCTTGATCTCGATGAGGATAGTTCTATGGATGATCTGGAAGAAGCATTGGACGGTCTGGCAGATGCGACAGATGAATTGATATCCGGTTCCTCGCAGTTGTCGGATGGAATTGGAACATTTCATAAGAGTTTTTCAAAATATGCAGATGGGGTTAAGAAGCTGAATAAGGGTGCAAAGAGTTTGGCAAACGGCGCAAAGACATTAGCGGATTCGATTGGTACTCTGGCAACAGGAACGAATTCTTATGTAAATGGAGCCAAGTCTTTTGCGGAAGGTGTGACCGGGTATATTGCAGGAGAAAAAGCAATCTCACAGATTAATGATGCATTGGCACCGAATGCAGCAACCCTTACAACGGCAGGAAAGAGTGTAGCAGAGGGTGTGACAGCTTACACAGATGCAACTGCGGCAGCCGATAAGCAGGCGGCTTCTGTTGCAACAGGAACCGCTGAGACAGCGACAGCGTTAGCCGGTGTAGATTATAGTGGTATCATAGCTGTATTGGAGGCGTCAAAACAGACAGCGGCAACAGAGGAAGAAAAGACAGCGATTGATGCGTATATAGCACAGTTAAAGGGTGTATCAGAAACGACTGCCAAGGTAGCAACAACAGCACAGAGCGCAGCAGTGGTATCGGGTACGCTAAATGCAACTGTAGCGCAAAATGATACCTTGAAGAATGGAACGAGCCAGTTAAATACAGCACTTGAGAGCGTGGCAAAAGGGATTACGGGAATTGACACCTGCGTGAAACAGTTAAATCCATATAATGAAACTTTGTTATCAGCAGCGGCATCCCTGAGTGATGAGAAGACGGTAAGTGCATTGACCTCCGGAGTAACGGCACTTTCGACCGGAGCACAGTCATTGTCAACCGGAGCAGCAGGATTACAGAAAGGATTAAAAGGATTGAATCAGGCAACCAGACAGGTTGGTACGGGAATCGGACAGTTGGCAACCGGTTCGAGTGCATTAACAACCGGTCTTAATATTCAAATCGGAGGGAACGGGAAAGCTTCAGACAGAATACGACAGCAAAGTTAAGACGGTACTTAAGCGGTTTCAATCACTTACCGGGAATAAGGCTTCCTATAAGTCATTTACCGGCATTGCGGATAATACGGATGGTTCGGTTAAGTTCATATTCCAGACAGAATCTATCAAACAAGAAGATTAAAATTATGCCCTTGTCACAGATAAAAAGTGCAAGGGCAAAAATTTTATAAAAACATATTGACAAATATTCATATGTGCATATAATGATAAATAAAGATATGAATAAGTGTTCATATGTTAATGCAGGAGAAAGGAGAAAGGTATGGCAGTAAGTGAGAACCAGAACGAATTTTTAGCGGTGCACGAAGACGTTGTGAAGCGGGTATTAGAGAGACAGCCGGCAGAAGAAGAATTATATGATCTGGCGGAATTGTTCAAGGTATTTGGTGATTCGACCAGAATCCGTATTCTGCATGCGTTGATCGAGACAGAGTTGTGTGTCGGGGATATGGCACAGATTCTTAATCTGACACAGTCAGCGGTCAGTCACCAATTGAAGATACTGAAGGATGCGAAGCTGGTGAAGTTCCGCAGGGAAGGTAAGATTATATTTTATGCATTAGACGACGAACATGTGAGAACCATCTTAAGTATGGGTGTTGAACATGTGGAAGAGCATTAAGGTAACTGTAATTGCTAAGACAATATAGCAATTCATATATATCAGTGAGTGTAACAGGTTATGTGGCATTTACACCATAATATTTTGAAAAGAATAGGAGATTATAATTATGAAGAAGACTTATAAGGTAGAGGTTGATTGTGCGAATTGTGCAGCTAAGATGGAAGAGGCAGTAAAGGCAACTAAGGGTGTTAAGGATGCAACACTTAGCTTTATGACACTGAAATTAAAGGTTGAATTTGAAGATGGCGCAGATGTGAATGCCGTTATGCAGGATGCATTGGCTAATTGTAAGAAAGTAGAAGACGATTGCGAGATCTTCTTATAAGAGAAGAGGAGTGATGGTATGACATCCAAACAGAAAAAAGTATTATACCGAATTATTATAGCAACGGTATTGATCGTTGTGGTATCCCTGTTTTGCAAATTTGTTGAGCCGGATACATGGATCGAGGTTGTATTGTACTTGATCCCGTATTTTGTCATTGGATATGATATCCTGAAGAAGGCGGGAAAAGGAATTCTGAATAAGCAGGTGTTTGATGAGAATTTCTTAATGGCGGTTGCAACGGTAGGCGCTATGCTCCTTGGAGATTTCAAGGAAGGCGTTGCAGTTATGCTGTTCTATCAGATCGGCGAACTGTTCCAGAGCTGTGCGGTTGGTAAGAGCCGTAAGAACATTGCCGCATTAATGGATATTCGTCCGGATTATGCGAATGTGATGGTAGACGGGGAGATCGAACAGGTCGATCCGGATGATGTTGAGGTTGGAACAGAGATTATTGTGAATCCGGGTGAGAAGGTTCCGATTGATGGTGTGATCACAGAAGGGAATACGACGTTGAATACAAGCGCACTGACCGGTGAGAGTGTTCCGAGAAGTGCAAAATGTGGCGAGGAAGTGATCAGCGGATGCATCAATATGACCGGTGTAATTAAGTTGAAGACAACAAAGGAATTTGGTGATTCCACGGTATCGAAGATATTGGATCTGGTTGAGAATTCCAGCATGAAGAAGTCACGGTCTGAGAATTTCATCACTAAGTTTGCCAGATATTATACGCCGGCTGTCTGCTATAGTGCATTGGCACTTGCACTTATACCACCGATCATTTCCCTGATCATGGGTATGTCGCCGAACTTCCAGACATGGATCATTCGTGCGTTGACATTTCTTGTTATCAGTTGCCCTTGTGCGTTGGTTATTTCCATACCGCTTAGTTTCTTTGGTGGTATCGGATGTGCTTCCACAAACGGTATTCTGGTCAAGGGTTCGAATTACTTAGAGGCATTGGCAGATACGAAGTATATTGTATTTGATAAGACAGGAACACTTACCAAGGGTGTATTTGAAGTAAATGGTGTCTATCCGGAAAGTGGTTATACAGACAAGGATCTGTTATATTATGCGGCATATGCAGAGAGCGCATCCAGCCATCCGATCAGTATCAGTCTGAAGAAGGCGTATGGTGAGAAGTTAGATCTCGAACATGTCACCGGAATTGAGGAGATTGCCGGACATGGTGTGCAGGCGACAGTAGATGGTAAGCCGGTCTATGCAGGTAACAGCAAGCTGATGAAGAAGAATGGACTTACCATTACTCAGGAGCATGATGAGGGAACGGTTGTATATATTGCCATTGATGGTGCATATGCAGGATGCATTACGATTGCAGATGTGATCAAACCAACCTCAAAGGATGCAATTCATGGTCTTAAGAAGAGTGGTATTAAGACGGTTATGCTGACCGGTGATACAAAGAAGACTGCGGATAAGGTAGCAGCCGAGGTTGGTGTAGATATGGTAAGAAGTGAACTGCTTCCGGCTGATAAGGTATCCGAAGTAGAAGCGTTATTGGAGAAGAAGCAGGGCAAAGAGAATCTGGCATTTGTCGGAGATGGAATCAATGATGCACCGGTACTTTCAAGAGCCGATATTGGTATCGCGATGGGTGCATTGGGATCAGACGCCGCAATTGAAGCAGCCGATGTTGTATTGATGGATGATGACCCGGCGAAGATTGCACTGGCAATGAAGATCTCCATGAAGACACTTCGCATCGTGCGTGAGAATATCGTGTTTGCATTGTTTGTCAAGGCCATTTGTCTGATCTTAGGTGCGTTAGGTATTGCGAATATGTGGATTGCTATATTTGCCGATGTTGGAGTTATGGTAATCGCCGTTATCAATGCAACTAGAGCATTACGGATTAAATTGTAGAATATTTTCACGAATAGAATAGATGGAACAAGACTTGTAAAGGATCGGTCTAATGAGAAAACCTATCGCTTGCAGGTCTTGTTTTTTTATGTGTTATTTTGTATGATAATAGAAAGTTAGTTGTAACTAACTTAACGCGTAATAATCAATTTGCAAATTGGATATACTAAGAGAAATAAAGAACAAGGTGGACAACTATGCCAATACAGGAAATTATGAAATTAAGAACCTCACAGGATGAAGAAGTCAGAATGGCTCTGTTATTAGCGATTCATTGTGCACCCATTTTGTCTGGAAGCAAGGCGGCGAATATCATGACAGTTACGGTACATGAGTTTGACCGGATTGGCTATCTGTTGCAAGGCACTGGGATTCGGTATCGTTTCTTAAAGACAAAAGGGGATAAGGGAATCCTTTATCTCTATCGGGAAAAGAGATTGCGACAGTACTTAGAGCAGGAAGAGATTCAGGAATTTCTGTCAGAGTATGGATATGATGAGGTGAATATTGCAAAGATGCTGAATCTGTTATCCAAGCGGATTCGGATGTATAACGACCAGGATGCGGTATTTCCACATGAGATCGGAGTCTTTCTAGAGTATCCGTTAGGGGATGTCAAAGGTTTTCTGGCAAATGAGGGAAAGAATTTCATGTATTCCGGTTACTGGAAAGTATACCAGGATTTACAGGGAGCCGTAAGACGGTTCACGCAGTATGATATGGAACGGGAGCTTACCATTCAGGCGTTAATGCAGGGAAAGACCATTCGGGAGATTGCGCTTGCAGCAGCCTGTTAGATAGGAAGATGCTTCACGCATAAGATTGGAGGATAAAATGAGTAAAGTAAGTATTGTATATTGGAGTGGAACAGGTAATACAGAGGCAATGGCAAATATGATCGCAGAGGGAGTGAAAGAGGCTGGAAAGGAAGCAGATGTACTTCCGGTTTCTATCGCAAGTGTTGCAGATCTTCAGGCAGCAAGTGCATTTGCCTTGGGATGCCCTTCTATGGGAGTAGAGCAGTTGGAAGAAGCAGAGATGGAACCATTTATGTGTGAGTTAGAGAGTGGTATCTCTGGCAAGCAGGTTGGTCTGTTCGGTTCTTATGGCTGGGGTAACGAAGAGTGGATGCGTGACTGGGAGGAGCGTATTGGCATGGCAGGTGCCTCTGTTGTGAATGGAGAAGGCATTGCAGTAAATGGTGCTCCGGGAGCAGACGCAGAAGAGACATTGAAGGATCTCGGACGTACATTAGCCGGATTGGTTGATTAGAAAGACGCGTAGAAGGGAATACTATCAGGGAATGGAATGATATGAAAAATGTATGCCTGCTAAGATGTTTTGAAAAATATGTAATATTGAGAAAAGCTATCAGTTGCATGTATTGATTTTTCTCATGAAATTCAGTAATATAAAAGAGGTTAGTTAAGACTAACTAAATGTGAATAAATCATGTGGACTCCTCGTATTAGGGTGTAACTGCTGAATGCATCCTGAAGCAGAATTGGACTCAATTCTTGCGGGGAGTACTGCTATGTAACGGGAAAGGAGATTATGTTACGATGAATTTTTTGGAGATTGAAAAGGTAGTTGGACGTGAGATTTTGGATTCAAGAGGTAATCCGACCGTAGAGGCCGAGGTAACTTTAGTGGATGGAACCGTTGGAAGAGGTACTGCTCCAAGTGGTGCTTCTACCGGTGAATTTGAAGCATTAGAGTTAAGAGATGGTGATAAGGACCGTTATCTTGGAAAGGGTGTTGAGAAGGCAGTCAGCAATATCAATACGATCATCAATGATACCATTACAGGTATGGATGCGTCTGACATTTATGCAGTGGATAAAGCAATGATCGATGCAGATGGAACAAAGGATAAGTCAAAACTTGGTGCAAATGCAATTCTTGCCGTATCCATTGCCACAGCAAGAGCTGCATCTATCGCATTGGAGATTCCATTATACCGTTTCTTAGGTGGAATTTCTGGTAATCGTCTTCCAGTTCCAATGATGAATATTTTAAATGGTGGCGCACATGCAGATTCAGCCGTTGATACACAGGAATTTATGATCATGCCGGTTGGAGCTCCTTCTTTCAAAGAGGCACTTCGTTGGTGTGCAGAAGTATTCCATAAGTTAAAAGCCCTGATCAAGGATATGGGTGATGTAACAGCAGTTGGTGATGAAGGTGGATTTGCACCAAATAAACTTACATCCGATGAGGAAGCAATTGAGAAGATCTTAGAAGCAATCAAGGCTGCCGGATTTGAGCCGGGTAAAGACTTCATGATTGCTATGGATGCTGCTTCTTCTGAGTGGAAGTCAGAAAAGGGAATTGGTTACTACAAGCAGCCAAAGTCTGGAAAGGAATTTACTTCAGATGAGTTGATTGCTCATTGGGAAGCATTGGTTGACAAGTATCCGATCATTTCAATCGAGGATGGTCTTGACGAAGAGGATTGGGAAGGCTGGAAGAAGATGACAGAGAGAATTGGACATAAGGTTCAGCTTGTTGGTGATGATCTTTTCGTTACAAATACAGAGAGACTTTCTAAGGGTATCAAGATGGGGGCAGGTAATTCCATCCTGATCAAGTTGAATCAGATCGGTTCTGTATCAGAGACTTTAGAGGCAATTAAGATGGCACACAATGCAGGTTATACAGCAATCTCTTCTCATCGTTCCGGTGAGACAGCAGATACTACGATTGCAGACCTTGCAGTTGCATTGAATACCTGCCAGATCAAGACAGGAGCACCTTCCAGATCAGAGCGTGTGGCTAAGTATAACCAGTTGCTTCGTATTGAAGAAGAGCTGGGTGCAAGTGCTGTATATCCAGGTATGGATGCATTTCATGTAGGAAAATAAATGCGGATCATAGAATCCTAATAGTTTGAACGTTATAATTGCAAAAAAATGGGAAAGCCTGATGTATTGCGATATACATTGGGCTTTTTCTATGATATTATGGAGAAAACAGATAAGGAGAAGGATTATGGGACTATTTGATAAATTCAAAAAGAAAAAAGATGGTTTAACTATTAATGAGATCATAGGTAAGAAATATGAGTACCAATATTTTGATGAATGTAAATATATTTGGAAAAACTATGTTCCAAAAACGGGACAAGCGGATAATCTGCAAGGAGAGCTATTAAGGGAGATGGAAAATATCCGTTGTGAGGCACAGGACAGTGGAAATATAAATTGGGATGATGACTATTCTTACTTTTGTGATTTTATTAAGGAAAAATTGACGGAACAGGTCATATTTTCAGAGGAAGAGAAAAAGGAAATCATTTTGATCTTAGATTATATAAAAGAGTGTGGAATGTACGCTCAGAGGTTTTATAATGAAGAAATACCTGAGAGTGATGTAGATATGGATAAAGTAGCATATGTGGAAGATAATTTGTACGATATCATTTGTGATAAAATTGGACGACTGCATAAGGAGACGGGTGAGCCGATACCATATGAAAAAAATGATAATATTATGAGATAATTATTATTGGAGAAAGCTCGGGCTGATTTTCAAAAATTTGCGAATGTTCAGAATATTGAAGCCTGGGTTATATAAATTGCAATTTAGGAGGGAACGTTATGAATGTTATAGAGGCTATTCATTACAGACATAGCTATAGAGGGAAATATATGGATATTCCCATACCAAGGGAAGATTTAATAAAAATCATGCAAGCTGGTTTGGATGCTCCGTCCGGATGCAACAAACAGACTACATCATTGATTGCAGTTGATAATCCTGACGTATTGAAGCAACTCCATAGTGTGATAGAACCACCTGTTGGAGAAACAGCTCCCGCTGCTATTTGCGTTTTGACACAGAGAGTTAATGCTTATCGGGATAAATGTTTCGCCGTGCAGGACTATTCAGCAGCAATCCAGAATATGCTGCTTGCAATTGTGGAGCTTGGTTATCAAAGCTGTTGGTATGAAGGACATATTACCGATGATGACAGGATCTGTGATAAAATGGCACAGATACTAAACGTGCCCGAGGACTATGAATTGGTCTGCTTTTTGCCTATTGGTATAGCAGAAAGCGATCCGATACATCCCCAAAAGAAAGCATTTGAAGAAAGAGCGTGGTTTAATTCATACAACCAGAGCATCTGATATTGATCACTTTGATTCAAAAGAGTACGAAATGCTCCTAAGATTGTGGAATAGACTGGAAAAAGTTATTCTTATCATAGGCAGTGGAGCTTTCTTAGTTCAGTTGTTTCGTGTGATAACTTAACAATAACGGATTATGAAAAGTAATTTCACTGCTATTTTAATAAAAATAAAACTGCGCCACAACCTTGGCAGGCCATTGTGCAGCGATTTTGTTCAATCGGGATTTGGAGGAAAGATTATGGTAATCAGAAAGTATATGGAAAAAGACATTTCTGCAATGGTTTATATCTGGAATAAAGTTGTGGAAGATGGTGAGGCTTTTCCACAAGAAGATTTTTTGAATGATAAAACGGGTGCTGACTTTTTTGCAGCACAGACATATTGTGGTGTTGCAGATGACAATGGAAAAATCGTAGGGCTCTATATTCTGCATCCAAACAATACCGGCCGCTGTGGGCATATTGCAAATGCGAGTTACGCTGTTGCTGCAGATTGCCGCGGCGAGCATATCGGTGAAAAATTGGTAACTGATTGTCTGGTACAAGCAAAGCAGCATGGTTTTGGAATTTTGCAATTCAATGCTGTAGTGGAAAACAATGTTCATGCTCGTCATCTGTACGAACGACTGGGCTTTGTGCAGATTGGAACGGTACCGAAAGGTTTTCGTATGAAAGATGGAACCTATCAAAATATCTGTCTGTATTATCATGAACTGTAAAGCAATATTTAGAGTTGTTTCTTAGAAATCTGATGTTGGAGAATGAAATAATAGAGTCTGTTAAAGGTCATGGAAAAGGGAAATATAGATTCAAGTGATTGAGAGATAAATTCAAGTTTATGAAAAAATAAATCAGTGTTACATAAAAGATATTTTGGTAAAAACTAACCAAAATATCTTTTAGAATGCTTGTATAATCTAACTTTAATGGGTATAATAAAAGATATTTAGGGAAATGATAACTGAAATATCTTTTAGGAGAATGTGATATGGTTACAGAAATTAAAAGAGATTATTATTTAGAACAGCTTATAAGGCGTGAAGGAAATGGTCTGGTTAAAATTATAACAGGAATAAGAAGGTGTGGAAAATCCTATCTGCTGCGAACCTTGTTCAAAAATCATTTACTTGAAAATGGTGTGGATGAAACGCATATTATTGAAATGGCATTTGATCTGTTTGATAATATAGAATATCGAGATCCCAAGATATTTTATCCTTGGGCAAAGGAGCAGATTCAGGACAATGAAAAATACTATTTTCTGTTAGATGAAGTGCAGTTGTTAGATGATTTTGTAAGTGTATTGAATGGACTGGCTGATAGGAAGAACTGTGACGTATTTGTAACGGGAAGTAATGCAAAGTTTTTATCCAGAGACATAGCAACGGAATTTGGAGGAAGAGGGGATGAAATTCATATGTATCCCTTGAGTTTTTCTGAATTTATGAGCATTTATGATGGAAATAAGTATGATGGATGGAACGAGTATATTACTTATGGTGGAATTCCATTGGTCGTATTGGCTGATACCGATGAGCAGAAAATGGCATTCTTAGATAATCTGTTTCAGGAAACGTACATTCGGGACATTGTGAATCGAAACAAGATTAGAAATATAGGAGAGATGGAATCGTTGCTTGATATTTTATCTTCTGCAATTGGTGCACTGACGAATCCTAACAAACTTCACAAGACATTTAAAAGCGTAAATAATTCAAGGATTACGGCAACTACTATTACGAAATATATTGAGTATTTGGAGGATGCATTTTTAATTGAAGAAGCAAAGAGATATGATATTAAGGGGAAATCTTATATTGGTACACCATTGAAATACTATTTTATGGATATGGGTCTTAGAAATTCAAGAATTCATTATAGACAGATGGAAGTAACCCATTCTATGGAGAATGTGATTTACAATGAGTTAAGAATGAGAGGGTTTTGTGTTGACGTTGGGAATCTGACCGTTGTTGAAAAGCAGAAAGATACAAAAGTGTTAAAGAAACAGTTGGAAGTTGATTTTATCTGTAATAAGGGTTCAAAAAAGTATTATATTCAGTCAGCATATATGTTGGAAACGGAGGAGAAAATAGCACAAGAAATTCGCCCGTTTTTGAAAATAAATGACTCGTTTAAGAAGATTATAATTACATCGAATACACCAAAACCATTTTATAATGATCAAGGTATTTTGATTATGAATGTATATGATTTTTTATTAAATATGGATTCATTGGAATTATAAGATTCATGAAGCTTGGCACCATGAGCTTTTACAGACTCCATCTGCACAAAATATTAGGCTGAAGGATACAGGGTGAGGAATATGAAACAGGTAATAATACCAGATAGAGTACAAAAAGAGATGCTTACAGATTTTATGATCATGGGGGAAACCAGGGGACTGATCGGCGGATATTGTGAGGATGAGTTTCCGGTTTACTATGCCAATGAAGAAATATTCAGTCGTGAACATAATACAACCACCGGAAAAGTCGGAGGAACCGTATTTATAGTTACGCAGATGCATAAAATAGCAGACGAGAAATATTGCAGTTAGAAGACAGAAACAGCAGATGCATCTGATATGAGAGAAAACATGCGTGGAAAGCATATTCTGTTGGCGGAGGATAATGATCTGAATGCGGAAATTGCAGTGACAGTTTTGGAAGAAACAGGGTTTGTTATCGAGCGTGTGGAAGATGGAATTCAGTGCGTGAACAAGGTAGAGCAGATGTCATCGGAAACGTATGATCTGATACTTATGGATATCCAGATGCTAAACATGGATGAACACATTGCAAAGCCGATTGATATTGAGAAACTGGAAGCTAGCCCAGCCGTCCTATGCAAATAGGGTAAGTAACCTGCCCCTCCGGGTTGTCCATTCTTTGTTCAATTCATTTTAGGAGGGATTCTTATGGACAAAGCAATTCGATATTTAGCGGAGGAATCATTATGTGTGGAATGACAACTGATTTATAAATAAAAATAAATCGGAGACCAGCTATGAAAAGTCAACCATAAATTAGCAAAAAATTTCTTTTTCATATCGGTGGTAAAAAAGGGTAACTTTAATAGAGCTCCCTTAGGGTGCTTTTTCA
>Ga0129310_1002592_pt1 | contig 13182 bp, 9 predicted proteins | sample Go1ome_2_FD_94433 | JGI IMG/M metagenome (GOLD analysis project Ga0129310, IMG submission 94433) | Western lowland gorrila individual fecal microbial communities from Wisconsin, USA - Go1022A metagenome | ecosystem: Host-associated > Mammals > Digestive system > Large intestine > Fecal | place...
AAGGTGCAGGCGTATGGAGAAGCGAAAACAAACATGTTTCAGGGACGAAATCCGGAAAAGTTTGATTTTCCATGCGCTTGCACCTTGCTTTATATCGCTGGTGGTCCTGCTTCTGGTGTTTACAGCGGTGGGGTCCCAGCAGATCATCCGGAAGAGCAGGACCATGCTGGAGCACTTTTCCGGGGAGTTTGAGGGCGTTATAGACAGCTATGTGGACGAGAATAAAAGGATGGCAGGGGAGCTGGACGTGGAACAGTTTAAGGGACTGTCTTCCTATAAGACAGAGGCAGTGTCGGAGATTTACCGGTTCCTTAACGGGCAGGTTTACAGGGGTGACTATTACCTGTTTGACCGGGACAGGAATCTGGTTTTTTCCACCAACAGCCAGTCCAATGTCATACAGTACATAGGAAATTACCTGCCCTGGAACACAACGGACCAGAATGACAGCAAAAATGACTGTATCTTTATCTATGACAATACGGTGATAGACGGAAGGGCCCTTCCTGCATGGCTCATGTTCCAGACTGTGGTAAAGGACGGAAGGCTCCAGGGATACAGCGGCTTTGTGCTGAAAGCAGATGCGTTTAAGGAACGGCTGGGAAATATGGAACAGCCCGTACTGCTGATTAACAAGTTCAACCGGCTGTTCACCGACGGGGTGTCCAGGTTCCAGAACGACCGGGGCAAGCTGGTGGAGGAATTCCGCGACGGCGGCAGCATGGTGCATCTGGAGAACAGATGGTATTACACGGACAGCGTGTCCGTGCTGGATGAGGAGGCGTCCGTACAGGTCATATACGACTGTACATCCTTTGTCCAGCTGTGCCTTATGTCCCTGGTGCTGGTGGGATTTCTGGCCCTGGCAGTGACCCTGGCCATCTACAGGAGCGCAGGCAAGGTGGCGGACAAAAAGACGGAAATCATTTACGATCTCATAGGCGCCCTGGACCAGGTGGAGAAGGGGGATTTGGATGTGTCCCTGGAAATCACCTCGGGTGATGAGTTTGAGCGCATCGGCCATTCCTTCAACACCATGATAGGCAGCATACGCCATCTGCTGGCCAGGCATCAGGAACTGGCAAAGGAGAACATGCTGGCCACGGTCCAGATTCTGGAATCACAGTTTAACCCGCATTTTCTCTTCAATACCCTGGAATCTATCCGGTATATGATAAAGTTCGGGCCGGGGGAGGCGGAGAAGATGCTGGTCAGCCTGTCCAGAATGCTGCGCTACAGCATCCAGAACGGCAAGGATGTGGTGACGGTGAAGGAGGAGATGGATTTCATCAGCCGGTATCTGCAGGTTATGCTCTACCGGTATGGCGACCGGTTAAGATACAGCATTGACCTGGAGGAGGGCAGCAGGAATGCGTCCATACCGAGGATGGCCCTGCAGCCCATTGTGGAGAATTCCATCAAATACGGTTTTGGTGAGGACCGTGACTGCCTGGAGATCCGTATCAGCACCAGGATACAAAATGAGGTTCTCTCCGTCATTATATCGGACGACGGAGTGGGAATCAGCACAGAGCTTCTGGAGAAGCTGAAGGCCAATCTGGACCAGGGACAGAACCAGACAGACCATATCGGCATCTACAATGTCCATAAGAGGATACGTCTGGTCTATGGAAGCGGGTATGGAGTGGGAATTGACAGTGAAATGGAAAAGGGGACAGTGGTGACGCTCCGGGTGCCCTGCGAAGAGTAAGGCACAGGGGACGGCGCACTCCCGGTGTAAGGATGGGGGGATTCTGTCATGTTATTAAAAGTAGTGATTGTGGAGGATGAGGAGATCATCAGAAAGGGTCTTACCTTCGCCTTAAACTGGCTGGACATGGGCTGTATTATTGTGGGCACGGCCAAGGATGGGGCAGAGGGGCTGGAGACCATACGGAGGGAGCAGCCGGATATTGTGCTGACCGACATAAAAATGCCTAAGATGAACGGGCTTAAGATGATAGAGACAGCCATCAAGGACCAGCAGTTTTACAGCCTGGTGCTGACCAGCTATTCGGAGTTTGAGCTGGCCCGGCAGGCTATCCATATGGGTGTCACGGACTATCTGCTAAAGCCTGTGGACGAGGATGAGCTGAAGGAGTCTCTGGACAAAATCCGTCAGCAGATAGCTTACGCCAGCAAGTATGAGAAAATCGAGAAGATATCCCAGGACAGGCTACTGACAGTCTATGATGAATGGAAGATATTTGACAGCGCAAAGAACAGCATGGATCCCTACGTAAAGAGAACCTATGAGTTCGTGAAGCAGCATTACAAGGAAAAGGTGAGCATCAACCAGGTGGCGGAAAGCCTGGGGGTCAGCACCAGCTATCTCAGCAGGAAGCTGAAGGCCGGGCTTAACACCACCTTTGTGGACCTGCTGAACCAGTACAGGATTAAGAAGGCCCTGAATATGCTGAGCCAGGGCACCATGCGGATCTATGAGATATCCGACGAGCTGGGATTCAGCGAGTATAAACATTTCTGCGGTGTATTCAAGAAATACACCAATGTGACGCCCTCGGAGTTCTTAAAGAACGGAGGTGTGGCTGTGGTGGGCGAGAAGGACAGCCGCGGGTGAGAGGGTAAGAAAAGGAGGAGGCGCCTTTTGGCGGAATGAGCCTATGATTCCGCCTGGGATCCGGCCTGGGGGTCTGTCTGGGGTCCGGCCTGGGATTCTGTCCGGGGTCCGGCCTGGGATTCTGTCTGGGGCTCTGCCTGGGATTCTGCCGCAGGTCCGGCCTGGGACGGTGTGGCGGGCTGCACCGGAACCAGCGGGTCCTTGATGCCGTATAACCGTTTCCACTCCTTTGTGCCCTCCACCTTTACCGCCTCACAGCGGTTCAGATTCAGGAATTTTACCAGTTCATAACAGCTGACCCAGATTTCATTGTTGCTGTCCTTTTGGGACTCATCAAATATGAGTTCCAGGCCAAAGTGGAGATGGGGGTCGTTGATGTTGTTGGTGTTCTCGGTGCGGCTGTAACCGGTGCGCCCCAGATAGCCTATGACGTCCCCGGCCTGCACCACGCTTCCCACCTCCAGGCCTGACTGGTAGGGGTAATTCTTGCGCAGATGGGCGTAATAGTAGTACCGCTTGTGGTCAAAGCTGCGTATTCCCAGCCGCCAGCCGCCGTACTGGTTCCAGCCCAGGGCTTCCACATAGCCGGATTCCACGGCAACCACCGGAGTTCCCACCTGGCCCATCATGTCGTGGCCCAGGTGCTGGCGCTTGAAGCCATAGCTGCGGGCCACGCCAAAGTCGTCAAAATCGCTGTAGGGAAAGCCCTTGGCAATGGGAGAAAATGCCTTGAGCCCGTATTTGGTCACCCAGACCGTGGCGGGGTCTCCGGGGGCGCCTCCTGCCACTCCGGAAGGCAGATAAGCGGCCGGGGCTTCGCCTGCCGGTATCTCTGCCTCAAACTGCCCTACCATGCCGTCTAATACAGCTCCGTAGGCCTGGCGGTAATAAGAGTAATATTTCATGTCTTTTGTCAGTTCTTCTATGGTGGTTTCACCATTTTTCAGTTTTTCTGCCACAGCGGTCATGTGTTCCGGCTTATATTTGGAAAAATCCCCGCCGTAACGGGTTCCCAGATAGGCCAGCAAATCCACCCAGTTCAGATGAACGTCAGCCTGGCAGGTGTCCACGTCAAGGCGGAATGCCTGGTTCATGGCCTCCGAAGTGACGCCGAAGTCCACCCATTTGATATAATCCTTATTTTTAGCTTCTTTCTTATCTGTCCCTGTCTTGTCCGGGTCTGCTCCGTCTATGTTTTCCAGGGGATTCATGTATCCGGCCAGCCTGGAGGCCTGGCTCATGACTGCCTGGCCCGGGTCTGTTTTAAACAGGAAGATGCTGAGACACAGCAGGCTCAGCACCATCATTTCCCCGTAAATCACTGTCTTTGTACTGATATGTAAATGCTCCCGGAGCATTCGGAAGAATCTCATGATATAACCGCCTCCTGACACCCTTTCGGGAAATATGGGTCCTGGAGTAATCTTATGTCTGTCCGTGCTGTTTTATGCATGAATGAAGGGGGAGGGGAAATTTGTACAAAAGAAAAACTTCCTTCTTTTGGCCGTAAACGTATACGGCCGTAAAATTTACGAAAAAATGCCTAAATTATTATGCAAAATGCATAGGGGTACCTGTGCATTTTGTTGGTTCTGGAAATGGCGGGAAAACCTGGCTGATGGTATAATATTTTTAAGCGTAAACGTTTACGAAAACCATTCTTTAAAACGGAGAAATGGGGAGAAGGCCTATTATGAAACAAGTGACAATCAAAGATATTGCCAGGGAGGCAGGGGTATCCATCGCCTCTGTATCCAGGGCGTTAAACGGGATGGATGGTATCAGCGAGGAAAACCGCAGCCGGATATTACGGGTATGCGAACGGCTCTCCTACACGCCCAACGGCCTGGCCCGGAGTCTTGTGAAGCGCAGGACTCAGACCATAGGCATCATCATGCCGGATATCATGAGCCCTTTTTATTCCGAACTCATGGTGAAGGCCTCGGATGCTGCCCACAAAAGAGGGTATCAGGTATTATTATGCAACAGCTTCCGGGAGCTGAAGGCAGAGAGGGATTATCTGAAGCTTCTGGCAGAGCACCAGGTGGAGGGAATCCTGATATTTCCCATTGGTCCCAGGAGCACGGAGAGCATGGCTGAGTTTATTCATAATGTACCCATGGTAGCCCTTAACGAGCTTACGGGCCAGTGCGGGATTCCCTATGTCTGCGCCGACGAGGAGCAGGCGGGCAGAATCGCCGCCGAGTATCTCATATCCAAAGGGTGCAGGAACCTGCTGTTTGTGGGGTTCAAGCCCGAACGCCTGGCCCACCGCTACAGGGCCGCCAGTTTTCTGGAGACAGCCAGGGCAAAGCGGATTCCGGCCCAGGTATACGAGTGCAATCTGGATTTTCGGACCAGCTTTGAAAGGGGATATAACCACTTCAAGCATTTCCTTCAAAGCGGACTGGCCATGCCGGACGGAATCGTGGCTGCCAGCGATGCCACGGCCAACGGGATTGTCAAGGCATGCCGGGAAAATGGAATCCGCATACCTGAGGATTTTTCACTCATTGGGTTTGACAACATAACCGAGGAATTGCCCTACATCGAGCTTACAACGGTGGCAGTTTCCCATGAGGAACAGATGGAGACCGCCGTGGAGCTGCTGCTGGGAATGGTGGAGGAGGGCGCGCCAGTGGGGGGAAAGGCTTCTGTGAAGCTGGAACCGAGGCTGGTGGAGCGCCGTTCCTGCAAGGGATAGACAAGGGATAAACAAGGGATAAAATGAAGGGCTGACAGAAGAGAGTATGCAGGCAACAGAAAGGAGCAGGCAGTATGCAGACAGATACAAAGGCCGGAACAAAAGGCGGCGTCCGGGAATTTTCCAGGAAACGCCGTCTTATGAATCAGGCAGGAAGCATTGTAAAGAATCCATACAATATCATGGTGGTGATTTCCGTGATATTCATGGTTTATCTGATTCTGATTCCTCTGGGACAGATGATTATACAGACGCTTACCCTGGCAGGCGCAGACGCGGCCAGGGTGGACGGGGGAAGGGAGGGGATGTTTACCCTCTATTACTGGAAACGGGTTCTGACCAGCAGCATTTCCCAGAAAATGCTGTGGACTCCCCTTAAGAATTCCTTATTGATATCCGTGTGCACGGCTGCGTTTGGAATTACCCTGGGCTCACTGCTGGCATGGCTCATGGTCCGCAGCGACCTGCCATATAAGAAATTCTTTTCCCTGGCCCTCATCATTCCCTATATGATACCATCCTGGTGCAAGTCCATGGCATGGCTGACCATATTCAAGAATGAACGCGTGGGCGGCGCCCAGGGCCTTCTGGGATTTTTGGGGATTCAGACACCGGACTGGCTGGCCTACGGGCCGTTTGCCATTATCGTGGTGTTAGTCATCCACTATTATGCCTATGCCTACCTGCTGGTGTCCTCGGCCCTCAGCTCCATCAACTCGGAGCTGGAAGAGATGGGGGAAATCCTGGGAGCCAGCAAGGCCAGGATACTTACAAAGATTACATTCCCGCTGGTGATGCCGGCTATTCTGTCCGCGGTTATCATGACCTTTTCAAAGGCAATGGGCACCTTCGGCGTTCCGTCGGTTTTAGGGCTTAAAATCGGATACTACACCGTATCCACCACCATGTACAACTCCATACAGAACGGGCAGAACCGGGTGGCGTTTGCCATATCTCTGATTCTCATAGCCATTGCCTCCTTCAGCGTGTTCTTAAACCAGAAGGCCATTGGTTCCAGAAAATCCTTCAGTACCATAGGAGGAAAGGGCAGCAGGAGCAATCCCATACGCCTGGGCAAATGGAGGCCGGTTATCGTGGGGATTCTCATTGCCTTCATCGCAGTGGCCGTTGTGTTTCCGGTGGTCATTCTGCTGTACCAGTCCTTTATGCTGGAGCCGGGCAACTACAGCCTCAGCAATTTCACCCTTCATTACTGGACCGGAGGTTCCGTGCCCACCATTGACCAGGGCGAGCCGGGTATATTTAAGAATCCGCAGTTCATGAAATATGTGGTCAACACCATCAAGCTGGTGGTGCTTACCTCCCTGTTTGCAACCGTGTTCGGACAGCTGATTGGCTATATCAATTCCAGGGGACGCAAGCTGTTCTCAGGAAAACTGGTGGAGCAGCTGGTATTTATACCTTACCTGATTCCATCCATTGCCTTTGGCGCCATGTACCTGGCTCTCTTTGCAACGGCTAAGAAAATAGAAATGTTCGGCTACCGCATCACCCTGGTACCGTCCCTGTACGGCTCCTTTGCCCTGCTGGTGCTTATCGCTGTGGTGAAGAACATGCCCTTTGCCTCCAGGGCGGGAACATCCAATATGCTCCAGATCAGTACGGAGTTAGAGGAAGCCGCCCAGGTGGAAAACGCGGGATTCCTGCGCAGGTTCTTTAAGATTGTGTTCCCTCTGTCAAAGGGCGGTATGATAAGCGGATTCATGCTGGTGTTTATCAGCATCATGAAGGAACTGGACCTGATAGTTATACTCATGACGCCCAGCCAGCAGACGCTGCCCTATATGGCGTACGCCTATTCGGCGGAAAATCTGATTCAGCTGTCCAGTGCAGTGACCATCGTTATGTTTGTGCTGGTATTCTTCGTCTACTGGTTTGCCAATACCTTTACGGACGCGGACATCACCAAGGGCTTTTAATGCGGGAGGATATGAAAGATGAGCAGAATTGAATTAAGAGGAATCAATAAATATTATGGCAGGAACCATGTGTTAAAGGACATCAACCTGGTGATTGAGGACGGGGAGTTTATGACACTGCTGGGGCCGTCCGGCTGCGGAAAGACAACCACCCTGCGCGTGGTGGCAGGCCTGGAGAAGCCCCAGGAAGGGTATATGTACATGGGGAACAGGGAGATTGTCAATGCGCCTGAAAAGTTTTATGAGGAACCGGGAAAACGTCATCTTAACCTGGTATTCCAGTCGTATGCCCTTTGGCCCCATATGACGGTATTTGACAATGTGGCCTTTGGCCTGGAAGTGGCAAAGGTGCCCAAGGAGGAGATACGAAGGAAGGTGGAAAATGCCTTAAAACGCATGAGGATTGAGGCGTTCATTGACCGGTATCCGTCGGAACTGTCAGGCGGACAGCAGCAGCGCGTGGCCATAGCCAGGGCCATTGTGTCGGAGCCGGAGGTGCTGCTTTTGGACGAGCCGCTGTCCAATCTGGACGCCAAGCTGAGAATCGAGATGAGAAGTGAAATTAAACGGCTCCATCAGGAGTTAGGCACCACCATTATCTATGTGACCCATGACCAGACGGAGGCCCTGACCATGTCTACCAAAATAGCCATTTTCTTTGAGGGTGTGCTGGAGCAGGTGGCGCCGCCCATGGAGCTGTACCAGAATCCTGCCTCCCTGCGTGTGGCTGACTTTATCGGCAATCCAAAGGTGAATTTCCTTCCGGGAAAGGCCAGGGTGGCGGGAGATACCATGACCGTGGAATCCGTTTTGGGAACCGCGTCTTATGACAGGAAGTCCTTTACCGGGGAAGCCCCGGGTGACGGAAGCTTTGAGGCAGTGGTCGGGGTGAGACCGGAGTTGGTGGAGATACTGGACGGACCCGCAGAGGGGAGCATAGAGGCGGAAGTATACTCTGTGATGCCGGCCGGTTCAGAGACAACCATTTACCTGGAGGTGGGCGGGGAACGAATCCTGTCCAAGCAGAACGGACTTAAGCAGTACAGTCCGGATCAAAAGGTGTGGCTGCGGATTAATCCGGATAAGATGAACGTGTTTTGCAAGGACAGCGGCAGGCTGGCAAAGCTGGCTGTCATGGACGCACAGCAGGACCAACAAAATTCAAATAAATGATAAAGGAGAAGAAATCATGAGGAGAAGAGGAAAACGTTTATTGGCACTGGCTTTGGCAGGCGTGATGGCTGCATCTGCGCTTACGGGCTGCGAAAAGATTGAGGACACAAAGGCTGCATCCGGGAACACAACAGCTGCCAAGGCAGCAGATGAGGGCAAGGCCGGGGAGCAGCCGGGATCAGGAGAGACGCAGAAGGAGGCGGCTGGAGACAAGGCAGGGGAGAATGCGGCAGGGGAAAATGCAGCAGGAGGAAATGCAGCGTCTGCCCCGGAGGAGCAGTGGGCCGTGGACGCGGGACTGTATGAGGATGAATCCTCAGATGAACTGTATAAGAAGGCACTGGACGAGGAGGGCGGGAAGGTAGTCATTTATTCCATTTCCAGCCGTATGGCTAAGGTAAAGGCCAGCTTTGAGGAGGATTATCCCGGCATGACCCTGGAGGTATATGACATCAATGCCAATGACATGTCCACCAAACTGAGCACAGAGTACAACTCGGGTATACGCACAGCTGACGTAATCCATTCCAAGGAACAGACAGGGGATTACATGATTAATTTCTTTAACAAGGGAATCCTGCACAATTACCAGCCTGAATCCATTTACAAGAATGTGAACCAGGAATATTTAAAAGATATGACGCCTTTGTACTTTGAGACTGACTGGTGGTTCTACAATACCGGCATCTATACGGAAACCCCCATCACCAACTGGTGGGATGTGACAAAGCCGGAATGGAAGGGAAGCTTCGTGCTCCAGAACCCAATCGGCACAGTGAGCTACATGGCCCTGTTCACCACTATGGTGGAGCATGCGGACGAGATGGCGGAAGCCTATAAGGCGTGCTACGGCGAGGATATTGTACTGGCGGACGACGAGCCCACGGCAGCCCATGCCTGGATGAAGCGGGTGCTGGAAAATGATCCGGTCATCTTTGACTCAAACAACGAGGTCATCCAGTCTGTGGGAGAGGGCAAGGAGTCAAAGCTCATTGGCTACACACCGTCCTCCAAGTACCGGGAGCGGGCTGACAAGGGGTGGAATATCGAATCTGAGCCCCTTAAGATGGAGCCTGTTTCCGGCGTGGCCTTCATGAACTTTGTGGCAGTGGTAAACGAGGCGCCTCATCCAAACGGAGCCAAGCTGCTGATTCGCTATCTGTTAGGCGGCGAGGATGGAAACGGAAATGGTATCAAACCATTCAACACCATCGGAGGATGGCCGGTACGCCCGGAGACAACCCCGGCAGAAGGCAATATCCCCTTGGAGGATATGAAGCTTTGGATGATTAATTATGACTTCGTCTATAAAAATCTGCAGGATGTACAGGATTACTGGTACCAGTTCCGGTAATATGCAGTGGCGTAAAGGAGAGGAGAGCTTCGGATGCCGGACATATTAGAGGGATACAGGAAGCAAAAGGAATATCTGATCTGCGTCGATTCAGACGGCTGTGCCATGGATACCATGGACTCAAAACATATAACCTGTTTCGGGCCCTGTCTGATTCCGGTCTGGGGGCTTTCACAATGGGAGCAGAAGATACGCAGGCGCTGGGATGAGATCAATCTTTACACCATGACCAGGGGAATCAACCGCTTTAAGGGCCTGGCCATGATTCTGGCAGAAATTGACCGGACATATAAAGCAGTGCCGGATGTGGATGCCTTTGTCCGATGGACAGGGGAAGCGCCGGAGTTGTCAAACCAGGCAGTAAAGGCCCAGTGGGAACGGACCGGAAAGGAGATATTCCGACAGGCACTGGAATGGTCTGAGGAAGTAAACCGGAAAATCGGGGCCATGCCGGAAGAAGCCAAATGCGCCTTTGACGGTGTGCGTGAGGCCCTTAAGGCGGCCCATGAGACAGCGGACGTGGCAGTGGTATCCTCTGCCAACAAAAAAGCGGTGGAGGAAGAATGGCAGAGACAGGGCCTGATGGAATATGTGGACGTGGTCCTGTCCCAGGACTCCGGGTCAAAGTCCGCCTGTATCAATGCTCTTCTGAAAAAGGGGTATTGCCCGGACCATGTGCTCATGGTGGGGGATGCGCCTGGGGACTGTGAGGCAGCGGCGGACAACGGGGTATATTACTATCCCATCCTGGTAAAGCATGAGGAGATGTCCTGGCGCCGGTTCCCGGCCGAGGCGCTAAAAAGGCTGGTCATGGGGGAATACGGAGGGGCCTGGCAGGAACAGATGGTGAGAACATTTCGCGATAATCTGTCCTGATGCCGGTATTTACATCTCCGGCTCTCCATCAGCAGCATGGTACATCTCCGGCTCTCCATCAGCAACATGGCATCACAAGTACCAGGCTGATGGAATCAGAGCATTTCCCCGGCAGGCTTTGCCTTGCAGTGAAGAATGGATTTTCAGGCCGCAGCGATGCTTCGTCTGCGGCCTTTTTTTGCGATCCGGGGAATGCGCGGCGTATTAATTTCCTGTTGGATTGTATGGGGTGTGCCTGGTTTTAATGGGGGGCGGGTGGGGTGAAACAGGCATTCCCTTCCTTTCATGGGGCTCTGGCAGGAGTCTGGTATTTCAGGCGGGGAGGAGAGTGGGGAAATGGGAAAGCGGGTATAAGGACAAACTGGCGCAGGGCTGAACAGGCAGCAGATTTAAGTGGAAAAAGCGCCCTGATTTATGTATAATGGAGACAGCGGTGAAAGCGGCATGAAGGAGGATTACATAATGGAAAATTTTGAGTTTTTTACACCAACCAGGATGATATTTGGAAAGAATACCCATCAGCAGGTAGGAAAGATTGTCAAGGAATACGGATTTAAGAAGGTGCTGGTGCATTTCGGCGGGTCCAGCGCTAAGAAGTCCGGACTTCTGGACGCAGTTACAGGCTCTCTTGAGGCAGAGGGAATACAGTATGTGACGCTGGGGGGCGTACAGGCCAATCCCACTCTGTCTAAGGCCAAGGAGGGCATCGAACTGTGCCTGAAGGAGGGCGTGGATCTGGTGCTGGCTGTTGGAGGAGGCAGCGTGATTGACTCATCCAAGTGTATAGCAGACGGCGCAGGGAACCCGGATGTGGATGTATGGACCTATTTCCGCCAGGAGGCTGTGCCTGCCAGGGCATTGCCGGTGGGCGTCATTCTTACGCTTTCTGCCTCGGGCAGTGAAATGAGCGCGTCCTGTGTCATTACAAATGAGGAAAATGGATTTAAGCGGGGCTTTAACAGCGTGACCCACCGCCCGCTGTTTTCCATCTGCAACCCGGAGCTGACCTGCACGGTAAGCAAATACCAGACAGCCTGCGGAACAGTGGATATCATGATGCATACCCTGGAGCGGTATTTCAGCAAGACCAGGGATACGGAACTGACGGACCGCATAGCCGAGGCATTGTTAAAATCCACGGTGGAGGCAGGAAGGATTGCCGATAAAGATCCGGATAACTATGAAGCCAGAGCCGCTCTTATGTGGGGAGGAAGCCTTTCCCACAACGGGTTGACAGGGGCTGGAAGGGAGTTCTTCATGCAGGTCCACCAGCTGGAGCATGAGCTTTCCGGCATGTACCCATCCATTGCCCACGGAGCAGGTCTGGCAGCCCTGTGGCCATCCTGGGCCAGGTTTGTGTGCCCCAGTGATGTGAACCGCTTCGCACGTTATGCGGTCCAGGTGTGGAACATAGACATGGATTTTGACTGCCCTATGAACACGGCCCTGGCAGGAATCCGGGCCACAGAAGATTTCTATAAGAGCCTGGGTATGCCCTCTTCCTTAAAAGAACTGGGTGTGGAGGAAGAACGCCTGGAAGAAATGGCTGTCAAGTGCACCAACATGGGAAAGCGTACCCTGCCGGGCATCCGGGAACTGGGCAAGGAAGAGATGATGGAAATTTACAGGATGGCTTTGGGAGAGTAGCGGGTACAGGAGAATCGCGGATTCAGGAGAATCGCGGGTATGGAGATACCAGCCGCAGAAGGATAATGGCCATAGAAGAATAATGGCCATAGGAGTTTAGCCTGCCCGGAAAATACGAAGGAGACAGAAAATGGATGCAATAGACAGGCGCAGAAGTATACGCAGGTTCTCAGACAAGGAAATACCCCATGAGGTTATCTGTAAAATTGTGGAAGGCGGGATAAAGGCACCGTCAGCAAAGAACAGGCAGCCATGGAAATTTATGGTCATTCAGGGACAGGCAAAAGAAAACATGCTGAGGGCGTTTCAGGCCGGAATCCAGCGGGAGAAGGCAGGAAAAGCCATGCTGCCGGACAGCAGCAGGCACCTGGGAGGCGCGGAGTACACGGTCCAAATCATGGAACAGGCGCCGGTGGTCATATTTGTCCTGAATCCCCTGGGGAAGGGGATGTTTTCTCCCCTCAACGACGAGGACAGGATTTATGAGCTCTGTAATATCCAGTCTGTCAGCGCGGCAATTGAGAATATGCTTTTGGAAGCAACGGATATGGGAATCGGCAGTCTGTGGATCTGCGACATATTCTTTGCCTATGAGGAGCTGTGCGCATGGATGGACTGCGGGGATGAGCTGGTGGCAGCCGTGGCCTTTGGGTATCCGGAGGAATCGCCGCCGCCACGTCCGCGCAAAAAGCTGGAGGATGTGGTAGTCTGGAAGCGCTGAGTCAGAACGTTGGGTTTGAAATGGGGAAATGGGGAAATTATGGCGCAGCCTATTGCCAACCACCCTCATATGTGCTATGATTCAGCTATAATTAAATAAAGTTCTTCGGGGCAGGGTGTGATTCCCTACCGGCGGTAATAGTCCGCGACCCGCTACGGCGGCTGATCTGGTGTGATTCCAGAACCG
>Ga0129310_1002593_pt1 | contig 13172 bp, 11 predicted proteins | sample Go1ome_2_FD_94433 | JGI IMG/M metagenome (GOLD analysis project Ga0129310, IMG submission 94433) | Western lowland gorrila individual fecal microbial communities from Wisconsin, USA - Go1022A metagenome | ecosystem: Host-associated > Mammals > Digestive system > Large intestine > Fecal | place...
CGATTTCACAAGATTACCTTCGTGAAATCCTTGCCTCGGCCATAATTTGATGCGGTTGCCCTGTCTATTTGGCTTGTGCTGTTATATTCGTTATCTCATTATATGCGTATTTTGCGTATGCCTTGTGCTGATTTGATGATGTATATGCCGCGAGGCAGCTCACCAGTTGGTGTAGGTGTTGGCTTTGACGAAATTGCTACTCTGTCCAAGAACTATGCGCTCGCCGTTGGATGTTTGGGCCTTATAATACAATGAACATCTGTGATATAATGCCAAATTATCTCCTTCGGGTACTAATTTGAACTCCCTATAGTCATATTCGACATTGGCGCATTTTTGTGGACTGTCGTAAGAGGGGTCAAATATTGCGTCTGCATGACCGTTAGTGCTGTAATGGCCGTTGCCTTTTCCAACTAAGATGCAAAACTGGTCGCCGTTCCATTCTCCTAACCAATACTGGCCATAAGTTTTCGCAGCTAAAAAACTAAAGTATAGAGCGCCGTCAATATCATTACCCTTGGATGTCTTTAGCCCGACAGTTGTCTTAAATTGGACAACGTATTCGCCGTTCTCTTTTTTGATTTTGATGTTGCCGATCATACCTTCATCTGAGGACGGATACCATACGCCCTCGAAGTCCTGCGCGTTCGAGCTGACAAAGGCGAAGGCAACGATGATTAGAACTGTGATTCTGCTTAATGCTTTCATTGTGTATTGCGTTTAGATGTATATTTGGTTTGAATCTGATATTCAATATGAGGGCATTAATTTGTCCGAGTTTTGATCGGCATCCGGTCTTGCTTCGGTATAATAAACTACACCGTTAGTCCCGCCGGCTCCTATCGCTTCTCCATGAGGGGCTATGCTTAAAGAGACTACACTACTAAAATGGTCTTTACTCCAAAACACGTAATTTACTATTAAACGGTCATTGGTTCTGTTTGTCACCGTCAGGGTGTAGTCATGCATATATGGTCCTTTGTATGTCTTCGGCTGTCCTATCCTTTTTCGGATTTCTTTATTGTCGGTTGTGTTAAAGTAATCAAAGGCAAGATCATACCCTTGTGGTGTTTTAGAGCAATTGAGTTTAAACGGACCTTTGTCGTATTGAGACAGATAGAAGGTTCGCGTATTTGCACGTTTTTCTTCTGTGCCTTTTTTTCGAAAGCCGTATCGGATATAAATCGGTTGTCTGCAATCATTAAGTCGTTTGACGAAGTATTCATCATTGTTTGTATGGTAAATATCGAAACATTCTCCGCGCTTACACTCATGAGTGAAAAGCTTGTTTTTGTATTCGTATTTGTTCGCTTGTGGCTGGGGCGGTTGGGCGCGGCGTCTTTGGCTGACTTGGGCATCGGCGATGATGGCTATCAACAGCAGGGAGAGGGTTATGGTCAAAATGTGTTTGATGCGGCTCATTTTGATTGGATGTTTCATTTTGTCTTTTTGAAGGTTACGTACTGTATGTTATGCTTAGTGTCGAATGCGTAGTAGTCATCGCCGTCTGCCCATAGCTCGAGGATGCCGTGGTCTGATACGGCCGAGGCGGTGTAGTCCGGCGAGAGTAGTACCAAGCCGTCGTCAAGGGCGAGCAACATTCCTTCGGTGGTGAGTATGAAGTCGTTGATGCGCTTGTCGTGGTTGTATAGCAGTGTCGGCTTCTTGTCTTTTTGCAACTGGTAAATCTTGGTGTCGATAGCAACGTATGTCGCGTTTATGCTTTGCTCGACTTTCCATATAAACTCGGGGAGGCGTGCCACTTCGTTCATAGTATGCTTCGTGGGATTGACGGCGTATAAGGCCGAGATGTCGGCATACCACGCGAGTACCCAAAATTCTTCGTCGTCTTTGGGGAACAGCGAGTATTCCGGGGTGTCTATAGTAAACAGCTCCTCGCGCTTTGCCCCGTGATAGCTCACGATTTTCTGCCCTATTTTGCAAATCATGCTATTGCCGCACGGAACGACATGGTCCACGTGTCCCGAAGCCCATGTAAAGCGCCGGGCCATATCCTTGTTTATCGACAGCAGTGTGTCGCCGAAGCATATGGCAAGGCCGATGTTGGGGATGACGAAGCGTGGTAGGGTGTCAATGTCGCATTGCTCGGCTGAGAGTAGCAGTCGCATTTCTGCCGTGATACGCCCGGGCGAGGCGGACGGCATCTTGACCGTTGGTGTGGATTGGAAGGCGGTGATCCAGTCATTATAAGACTGTGGCGAAATGTCGGTATTTCCTTGTACGGAGATGCTTTCGCCGGAAGTGAAGGATGTCCTCGCGCTGCGTTCTTTGTTCAAATCGATGATTCTTACCGGCTCCTCAAACAGTTCGGCGAGTTCGTCGTTGGACTTTGTGTCGAGCGAGGGCTTGGCTTCCTGCGTCGGTATGGTGGCCAAATCCATGGCGTGTACCGAGGCGTCCAGTCGGGCTGCGCCCTCGGTGGCGAGGTAGTGGTCACGTGCGGCCTTGCGCATATAGAATCCCGACATCATGCCCTGGTGTATCGAATAGCCGCGTGCAAAGTCTTCGGCATCTTCGCGCCGTATACGGGCACGCCTCTCTGCTTCGCGGCGTGCCGCCTCGGCGGCGGCTTCTTCGCGCTCGCGCCGTCTCCGTTCGAAAAAGCTCTCAGATCTGACTTTCGTGTGCGACCCTACATTATTGGGACGTCCTTTCGCCGGTCTGCGCCGCGACGGGATTCGGATGTTAATATTGGATTTTTGCCCGAATCCGGCATTCACGACACCGCCCTTGCCGTCAGGTTTGACAATCGATTCTACAGGTCCGCTCATAGACCAAAGCGACTCTCTGGCAGACCATGCAAGGGCGCCAACGTCCACGTCCGCGTCCTGCGCGTATGCTGTGGACGTCGTCACACACAGCAGTATTGCGGATATTACTAACGGTTTCATTCCTCCTCGTTTGTGTCGTAAGGCCTTAGCCATACTGATAGTTCTACAGGTATTGTCAAGCGTTTCTTTTTGCGCTGTACCACCACGTTCACCACTTCGTAGGGCTTAAAATGGCTGATTGCTTTACTGAAAGATGCATTATCTGTAATCGGGTAAGGTCCGACTTCTACAATGACGTCATTTTTCTTCAGTCCGGCAAGCAAAGCGGCAGACCAATTTTTGTCAAAATCTTTGACGACAACTCCTTGCTCGGGCGACCATTTGTTTTTCCTGAGGAAGATGCTGTCTACCGAGGCGAATATCATGCCCATAAAGGGCGCAATATAGCATGCTTGTTTCATCGAATCGGCTTGTGCCATACATAGTTGATAGTAAAGGTCGTCGTCAACACCCTCTTCCAATGCGCGAACATGGCTCAGATACCATATTTTCACTCTTTGATGTGCATTGAAATGCTTCTTGTCTTTCTTTGCCGGGGTAAACTGATTCTTACGGGCTTTGATGTATTCGGTTAGCCATGCGTAAGGTGTGGTTATACCAAATCTCCATCCGGCCCAATAAATGTGATCGTCGGGATTATAGCGTGTGTATGAATACTCTTGTGTCCAAGATGTTTTATTGCTGACTTTTCCGTCTACATTGACTTTTTTGCTCTGATAGCTTAATGTCCCTTGTAGCAGATATTTGTTGACGCGGCGGAAGCGCCCTTCGAGAATCCATATGGTCTTTGACGGCTTCCAAAGGGCGTCAAATATGGCGTTGAGCCCGATTTCGATGGCTGATGTGGCTATATTGCCGAGAATTTGCTCTCCGAGGTCTACTTTGTTGTGCCGTGCTAAGTTGCCTGAAACTATTGAAGCTGCAGTGGATGTCGCGCCGCGCAACAGTCCGAGTGCTTCGGGGTCGATATTCTTCAACTTTTCAGAAGACCAAACGATATACAATGAGTCTTCGGCATAAGGCAATACGAGGCGGGATGTGTCGGTCGGCTGGTACTCACATGTGTTTTCTAATTCCTGTACGTAAGGCTTATGATATACAATTGTTTGACCGCCTATGTAGTCAAAAGTTATAGGGTGTGCGGGCCAATCGTATACGTCTGTCCTATATCGGTTCGAGATCCACGTGCCGTCAAGACCTTGGTCGGCAGGGACGTAGTTGCGGATTTTGATGAGGTGGTCGTAGAGTGTTTGGCTGTGAACGGTGTCTTGCAGCAAGTTTAGGCGGCGAATGACCTTTTTCAGCTGAATGGTGTCCTGTTTTGATGCAAGGATATTGCCTTTGACATACAGCATCTTGGTCTTGTTGGCTGCCGTGTCCGCAAACAGATGGTCGTATAGCTCGACCACGGCTATTACACGGTCGCTGCTGTTACGCTTGAGATTGGCTGTAAGCGAGTCCACCAAGAGCTTGTCGAATGCCGAGTAATACTTGCCTTTCAGCTGCTTTGAGTATCCCAAGAGGCGTATCAGCGGATCTGCCGTATCTCGTGAATAGGATTTCTGCTCAATGTACTCACCGACCCATTCGGTGACCTTCTCGAAGGGTTCGGATGGTGGCTTGACAATCTCGGTGCGCGTTGCCCGCCGATTCTTTTTCTTCTTTCGGGGTGTTGCGCCGTATGCGATGCTGATGCACATTGCTGCTATGGCGACAAGTATGGTATATCTTCCTATGCAGTGTCTTGTAATCATGTCTTGGTCAATTGTCGTTTTGGAGCGTGTTTAAGGGGGAGGGGGGAGTTCGCTATACCTTACCTTAAATGCTAATCAATGTAATTAAAGACAAAGATAGTTGTAAAAAACTTAAAACACCCTCCTCGGATATTAAATTGTGTTAATTTATGGGTCTCGTTTGGATTAATGAGTAAAATGATGCTTAAGGAGTTGTCATCGCTCAGTATTTTTGGCCTATGCAGTTGAGGTATTTGATGGCTGGCTCCATACCGTTGCGGGCAAGTTCGCGCAGCATTTTCAGACCTTTTTTGCGCTTGTTTTTTCCTTCAGCTCCATCGTAAAGGGCGACCGCATAACAATAATATCCTTCTAAATTATTGTAACTCATAGCTATTTTGTAGTATTCGATAGCTTTTTGAACATCTTTGTATGGTGCTCCGTCAATGGCACCTTCGTAAAAACCGCCCAACATAATAGGGCAGTCGCATAGTCTTTCATAACATTCGACGGGGACCAATGAAAAGTATTTAAATGCGAGTTTGTCATTTTCTTCTGTGCCATATCCCTTGAAATAACACCATGCTAAATAGTAGTATGTATCGGCACGCCATTCTTCTTTTAGAATGTCAGGATTATTGGCTAAATACGATAGATACTTAAAAGACCGATCTCTGTCTTTGGGAAATCCGTCTTCGCCATCATAGCATGATAGTCCACAGACATATAGAGCTTCCGGAATTTTTTCATCGGCGGCCTTAAAACTCCAGTGTACGCAGTCCTCATTTTGCTTGAACTCATGATATATATTGGCTAACTCCCAGAATGCGCTGCTATACTCTTGTTCGGCAGCTTTTTTCAGCCAGTAAATAGCCTTGTCTTTATCGTATCGGTATCCGGCTCTTTTAAGCGATGTAGTGATCTGACCTAATGAAGGGTTGTACATCACTCCGAGACCGCATTGGGCGGCGGCATTGCCGTTTTCGGCAGACTTCTCGAGCCAATAAACGGATTGTACGGAATCTACCGGAACTCCGATGCCGTCTGAATAACATGCGGCAAGTCCGTACTGTGCGTCGGCATTATTCGCTTCGGCTGCTTTCCTGAACCAAAATGCACATTTTTCGCCATCTTTTGCCATAACCACTCCTTTAAGATATGCGTATCCAAGCCAATACATCGCCGGGGGATAGCCGAGTTCGGCGGATTGACGGTAGAGTTCGGCGGCTTTCTCGCGGTTCATAAAGACTTTGTCCGTGCCGAAATAGAAGTCTTCGGCTTCGTTGAAGAGGCGTTCGGCTTTGGCTTCTGTGGATTCCTTGGCGGGGCGTTTGCCGCTGCGCTTCTGTTTCTGTGCGTCCATGGGGCAGAGACATAGCGCCGCCATAATTGTCAGGAGTAATAGTCGTTTCATTGTCGTATATTGTCTTTTGTGGTGTTGTCAAAAAAAGGCTGCCGTACCCGCCCGCAGGAATGGGCTGTTTCTTGGATATTTGGGAATGTGGTCGGGCGGGCACGGCAGCCGGGGGTTGGATAGGGAATATGTATCGTGGAGGAGAGAGTAGATGAAGAGGTGAGAGGGAATGAGCGATCTACTTACACTTGCCCTCGTAATAGCCTATCGGTCGGCTGTGATATGATTGGAAACTACGCGCCGTACAAGAGCGTCGATATTGGACGTGTGCAGGTATGGCTCGCCACGGTATCCGTCATAGTATGCAATCAATTCGCCGTCTTCGTTGTAGTCGTAGTATATGGCAAGGACGCAGGGCAGCATATTGATGCCGAAGTAATTTATGACGGAGGGATATTCTGAGACATCGAGTTTATAGAAGTACGCCTGCGAGGAGTAGCGTCTGGCGACCTCTGCGAAGCGCGGTGCCACTACACGGCTGCCGGGGCAGTTGTCCGACCACATCTCGATGACTAAGGGCCGCCTCAATGTTAGGTTGTTCATGACTTCGTACACGGTATCGTCGTCGATGTAGTCGATGGCTTTTGCCGGCAGGGCAAATAGCGCGAGCAGTATTATAAGTAGATATTTCTTCATTGTCTTGGTTTTGTTGTTAGTGGTTATATCGTCGTTTATATTGGCATGGGGCGTATCAAAGGAATGACTATGCCGACTTCGAAGCCCCAAACAAGTGCGGGTGTCGTGCCGGAGAACATTTTTGTGACGCCGCCTATACCGATGTTGACGCCGCCTGTAAGGCCGATGGGATTGTCCTCGCCCAGCCAGTGGGTATACCCGACATCGAGGGTCAGTGTCAGATTGCGATGCACGGCGCTCTCGGCTATGGTGACGCTTGCGGCTATATCCTTGAATCCGTCATCAAGCGTTGTGTAATAGCCAACCCCGGCGTGCCATAGAAATCGGTGTTTGTTCGCCCCGTTCATCAGTAGGTCCATGCCGATGCCGCCGTAGACGTGCAGGTGGGAGGCGAAGCATCTGCGAAGTCGGATAAATTCGCCGTAGGTGCGCGAGACGCCTGCTGCGATGTATAGTCCCGGGTATGGCTCGCAAACTACCGGCCGGGTAATAGCTTCCCTATAATAGTCAAAGGCGCTTCCATAACGACGCTTTTCGGTGCATACGCGGTGTCCGAGGGCTTTTTGGCGCAAAGCTGTTGTGTGACGGGTCGTGAAGTTGTAATAGGCAAATGTGTATCCGTCCTTGTCGTCTATGATTATGGCCTCGGGAAGTACGAGCGCATATCCGTTATAATCATCAGCATAGACCGGATATACGAGCGTATCAATCCTCAGTCCGCTGTCCGTGACGGTGTATGTGCTGTCGTTGGAACATCTGACAGATATGGGCGTATGCGCCTCGCCGCCTACGCTAAGGTAAGTGGCTTTGATCCCGGCCCTTGCCGGATTGGCGAACAACGTCAAAGGCGCTATTAGCACTATCAGCAGGTTTTTTGCAGAACGGAACATACGCCGGTTACAGGTTTTATTTGTCCTATACGCCTTTTATATTGAGTGGGCAGCGTCTTGGGCTAAAGCTTGGCGAGGCGGAAGACTATGCCGACCTCGAAGCCCCAGGCAAAGCAGGGGTCGGCCTCTACGTTGTCGGTGTTGAACAACTCGCGGAAGTCGCCGCAGCCGAGGCTGAGGCCGCCGGTGAATCCCACACGTTTCCACGGGCCTATCCAGTAGGTGTAGCTTAGGTCGGCTGTGAGCGAGCTTTTCTTGTACATTGCGTTTTCGGCGTAGGTCAGGCCTAAGGCCACGTCCATGGATGGGTCGTCGTAGTCGCCGCCCAATCCGAAGTAAAAGCCTATGCCGGCGTGCCATAGCAGGCGGTCTTTGTTGTCGCCGTCCATCAGCCAGTCTTTGCCTATACCGGCGTACAACTGGCATCCGCTATGGCACATGCGCAGGCGTGCAAATTCGCCGTAGCCGCGCGATATACCGGTTACGAGGGACAGCCCGGGATATGCCTCGCCATCGTGGTACGAGGCGTAGACACTTGCCGCGCCTGCGAGGCCGCTGAGGCCGCTGCGGACGGCATCGCCGGCGCGGTTAGCGCTTTCTTCTATTTCCCGGTCGCGGCTGTAGCTGTTGCCGTAGCCGCCGTCGGAGTTTTGGGATTCAGAAGAACCATAAATCATCTCAAAGCGATAATACCGATAGTGATAGTCATTAGATCCGGTTCTCTTTATTTTGACGTCACTTAATGGCATTACAATCTGTCGGCCTTGGCAGTCGTAGGCCTCGCGAGGCTGTGTCAGTCCTTCGATGCGCACTTGGTCATATACTTTGTATGTGTTTCCGTCCCAGCATTTGACTGTGATGGGAGAGCATATATCGCTGCCGACTATCAGGTAGGTGGCTTGGTCTTCGGCCATAGCGCTTAGGGCTATGAGGGCTGCGGATAATAGTGTGAGAAGTTTCTTCATTGGATGGTGTTCTTAGGGTAAAAATTATGAGAGGAATGAGAGCTATGGGAATAATGGAATTGTGAGGGAGTAATGGTTGATCAATAGCGCTTGTAGGTCAGGGTGATGGCCTCGCTGAGGGGGACGTTGTGATACGAAGCGGTGGTGAGGACGAGGTTGTCATCGGTGAGCTCGCGGATTTTGTAGGACATGGGCAGGCTGAGGTCTTCCTCGGTGGCTATGAGGTTGAGCTTGTCGCCGCTGATACTCCATGTGCCTTGGCCGAAGAGGATGCGGTAGCCGGATTTCACTTCGCGCCATGTGCCGTCGGAATTGTACTCGACATAGCCGCGATACAGGTCGCGAGTATTGGTAAGGCCGCACATGGTGGCAAAGGCGTCCTCCATGTCTTCGGGTGATACTGACTCGAGCTGCCAGCGCCCTTCGAGTTGCTCGGAGTCGTAGGATTGTTTGTCGTCATCGCTGCATGCGCCCATGACGCAAGTCAGCAGCAGGATGCCTAATAGATGCAGATGTTTCTTCATGTCGTTTGTTTTTTGATTGGTGAGTATTGTTGTTGTTGTTGTTGTTGTGGTGGTCTTGTGGCTTTTGTATGCCGGGGATTAACCGTCGATGACCGGTTGACATTGCAAAGGTATAGCGCGTCACACGGCGTTGTCAATGATTTTAGCGTTTGCTGTACGAACCTACGGGGTTTATGTGCGAATCACCGCTTTTGCGGTGGCCAAAGTCGCCGGCTCGTGCAGGGTAGGGCCTACGCATCGTATCTGTGTCCTCTAAGAGCAAGCCGCATATTTTCCCCAAAAAAGCAGCCATATGGTATCCCCAAGAGCAAACCGTGTGTTGCAGCAAAAAAAGTGCGGGTACGGACGTATGCCGTCGCGGTGGCTTCCGCCCATACCCGCTATCTTCATCGCTGCTTTTCGCGGTTATTCGTCAAAAGCATTGAATTTCTTGAAAAGAATAATTGAGTGAGTTGTCGTTTTGGAATTGTTGGATATAGTCGGGCCATATAGATCTAAATAGTAATAAGAATTTGCTATATTTAGTTCTGTTGAAGACCAATAATAATAACTGTCCCTCAACCGAAGATCATTTAATTCACTAATAGCAGGTAAGTACCAACCGGTCTCGTTTGTCTCTTTATTATGCTTTTCTGCTAATGCAAATGCCGGGAACAGTTCTTCCCAGCCATTTATAGACCTTATTTTGTTGGTATTAAATTCTCCATCGTCCATTGATGTTGCCCCGGTAACAATTTCACTCTTTGACCACTGATAATAACCTGATATGTGTGTATACATTATAGCTTTGCCAGTTTCTTTGTCCAGATATACTGGATATGTGTCATTATAATTATCACCGGTTTTCCATTTCGATTGTTTGATTGTGAGGACAATCGGCTCGTTGGCACTTGTGATTGTGACTTTGGCATTGCGCGTTTCGGAGGTGGACGTTAGGTTTATGGATAGGTTTTCTCCGTTTTGGTATATCGAACACCATTCCTCTGAATCGGATTTAATGGTGTATGGTAGATTGCCCTTAACGATAAAGTTGAACACAGTTACTTCACGGTCTGCATATAGCGTGGTAGAGCCATCGATGCCTTCTATAGAGAATCCTGCCTTTTCTTGTTTCAACTTTTGTGTGGCCGAAAGTTTCCCCTCTTTGTCTGAGATGGTTATAGTGGCGGTGCGGTCTGCGTTGTTTTTATTCTCGGCGACTTTGACGAGGGCGTAGTATGTGCGGACGGTGGCGGTGTTGGCGCGAGAGTGAGAGGCCGGTTCGTTGCCAATCCAGCGTATGGAGTTGGCGATAGCCGCTGTGCGGCTCGAGCCGTCTACAAGCTCTACCGTGGCCCAGTCGGCGGACGACTTAACCGTCAGGTCATTGAAGTCGAGGTTGGTGGTTATGGGAATGCGGTACTCGGTGGCGTTAGCATCGATTTCTTTATTGGCTGCATCGTCCGGAATGGACAGCTTGGGCGCAACGCCGAGGCGCGTGATAGTTATCGTTGTAGACTTGTCGTAGTATGTTGTGGCGGTGACGGTCGCAGTCTCGGATTCGGTCGTGGTTGCCGGGTCGATGTAGAAGGTGATAGCATTCGGCAAGAAGCTGTGATCAAGTGTGGAGCTTATACTTGGCCTTACCCAGTCCTTGTCAGATTCAACGACGAACGGGATAACGGAATTATTTTCGAAAACTACGGACGCTTCGCCGCCGTCACCGCTTACAGATAGGTTTGTGTCTGACGGCTTTAACGCCTCGTCCTTGCCGTAGAACGGCTTTTGATACTTGATGTCTGCGCCGATAATTTCTCCAGAGGTGTTTTGCGTGTAGTTGGTGACATATATGCGGTAGAATGTGTTTCTTTCATAATTACCAAATTCATTATAACCTTCAGTTGCCCAGATGTATCCATCACCCGGTGTTACGGCTACTGTCTCTACATAGCCGGTTTTGGGTATATATCCTACGTTTCCAAGACCTTTCATGCTACCGAGATCTACGATATATCCGCGATGAGCATAAAAATTGTCTGCCGCATCTATCCATAAGCCGTTATTGATTGTGGTTTTGCTGTCTCCGGCGGCGGCTTCGCTGCGCATTGAGAGTTTGACGGTGCCGGCGGGGTCGGCGACCTCTTTGTCGGGGTTAATGGGATTGGGGTTGTCCGGCTCATCGCCGTTGCTGTCGCCGCAGGCGGGCAGCAGGCACAGGCATAGCATAGCAGCACATGCCGTGTACCAAAGTCTTTTTAAGGCTTTCATAGAGTGTGAATGCGCGGCCGACAATCTCCTACGGCCACTGTGTATTGGGGGTGATGTTTGGGTATAAAAAAGGTGTGGAGATTGAAGTTACATCTTATTCCCATATCCAAGGCCTTGACGTAAGCCCATTCCTGTAAATAAGACATCAATCACCACACCTATGCGTATAACGGGTGCGTGTCTGTATGCACACACATGTATATGCAAAAATGCGGATGCCATTGTCTCTTATCTTTCAGGAATATATCTTAAACTATAAAATCCCAGCATTAGGAGTAATATGAAGACCGGTGGCATCCAGAAGTTGCCGGTCTTTCTTCATCACCTCAGCTGTCTGCCAGTTGGAGTCGACCTTGACAGCTCTGCAACGGCTCAGGGCTCGGACGACATCCATCGGAGCAAATTTGCACTGCATCTTTGCCTGATGCAACCTGTATCTCAGGTCATAATACCACTGTAGAGCTATGAGATTTATAAACATCCATGCCTCAAGGGACTTTTCATCCTGCATGCAGCTATGGTCTGCATCTATAATATTTTTGAAGGCGTCGATAGCCTGTTCGACATCCCCTCTGGTTTTATACGCCAGATATGTATCTTCTGCCGTCTTATCAGTTGTCGTCATCAAAGCAAGTGTGCCGAACTGTAGTGATTTCTTGCGGTAACCATCTAACGTGTACTCCTCCTTGTCAGGGTCTGCGACTCTTCTGAGATAATCCTCGGCTTCGTCGGCCCGATGTGCCTCGTCAAGATAAAGATATGCCGTATGACCGTCTATCTCAAGGCATTTCCACCATATGGGGCGCTTATGATATATAAAGAACCCGTCCGCGCCGGCATTGTCCCGATTGGCGAAACAGGAGTAATCCAGCCCGGGTGTCGATCGTTTGAGTGACATGATGAATTTAATTTTCAGTTCGTCAAGCTTCTCTATGTTCGTCCTTGACTGAAAGCCTTTGTCTACGATAGCGATGCCATCTTTGAGTCCGGCATCTTCAAGTGATAATTTGAACGAACTCGCATCCTTGACACTTCCCGGAAGAATACGGTAATAAACCGGCAACCTGCGGGTAGTGTTATAGACCCACATAAGGTTTATCTCAGTGTCAAAACCTCCGCGCTTGGTCTTGGATATCTGAGGATAATCCATCAGTCGCGAGGCTGAAAGCAGATCAGTGCCGTCAAATACAAGGCCGTTGTCAGGATCAACCTTTGACCGCATATACTCAAGCATGTTGTCGCGCCTTGCGCCCAGTTTGTGCATGAACCCGCTCAATGAATTGGCCGATAATCCCTTGTCTCCAAGCCTTGCCGACATAAAGCTGTCGGCAAAGTCAGATGACACGCGCCTTAGCGGAGACTGATGGCGCAGTCGGCAATAAGCGAGGGCGGCTATACGTGTCCACTCTACAGGAAACAGCTTTTTCAATTCGTCCAATGTTTCTGCCTGCTCTTCGAGTATAAATTTTGAAAGGCCGTATTCCTTTACCTCTCCAATCTTGCATTCAAGAGGCATGGGCGTACCCTTGGCTGCCTTCAGCGCCTCAATCTCCCGTTCCCTTTGGCGGGCTTTCGACTCCTTGAAGCCCCCATCCTCGGTTATAGAGCCGAGATATTTGCCTGAGATCTTCCGTGCACGCTTCTTTTCCTTGTCGTACACCGAGCGGCATTCACTCAGATGATAGAGATGGTCGTTGACCTTGCGGAGTTCAGTTCCGGGACGACGATATTTGGTGGCCCATTCGGGATGAGGAAACGGAGATTTCTTTGCCATAGATATTACTATTAATAGTAATACAAAATTAGCGGATTGTTTTTATTCCACCAAATAAAACAGCCTAAAAATAAAGCGGTTCGGCAAAAAAATGCCGAACCGACCAATATATTACGTGTGTTGCTGGGATTTTATAG
>Ga0129310_1002595_pt1 | contig 13162 bp, 7 predicted proteins | sample Go1ome_2_FD_94433 | JGI IMG/M metagenome (GOLD analysis project Ga0129310, IMG submission 94433) | Western lowland gorrila individual fecal microbial communities from Wisconsin, USA - Go1022A metagenome | ecosystem: Host-associated > Mammals > Digestive system > Large intestine > Fecal | place...
CCGATAGAAGTGACGGAATTGCCGATGGTCACGGTAGTGAGGCCGGAGCAGTCGGCGAAGGCATTATTGCCGATTGAAGTAACGGAATTGCCGATGGTCACGGAAGTCAGCCCGGAGCAGCCGTTGAAGGCGGAGTCGTAGATGGATGTGACGGAGTTTGGTATGGTTACGGAGGTCAGTCTGTAGCAGTTGCTGAAGGCTGATGAGCCGATAGAAGAGACGTAGTTGCCTATGGTCACGGAGGTGAGGTCTGAGCAGTTGTTGAAGGCGTATTCATCAATGATAGTGACCGAGTTGGGAATGGTCACGGAAGTGAGGCGAGAGCAGCTTTGGAAGGCGGCTTCGCCGATTGTTGTGACGGAATTGCCGATGAACACGGAAGTGAGCCCGGAGCAGCCGTCGAAGGCGAATCCGCCGATTGAAGTAACGGAGTTGGGGATGGTCACGGAAGTGAGCCCGGAGCAGCCGGAGAAGGCGGAGTAGCCGATTGAAGTGACTGAGTTGGGGATAGTCACTGAAGTGAGGCCTGAGCAGTTGTAGAAGGCGTAGCTGCCGATAGAAGTAACGGAGTTGGGAATGGTCACAGAAGTGAGCCTGTTGCAGTCCCGGAAGGCTTCGTGTCCGATTGAAGTGACAGAATACGTCGTGTTGTAGTATTTTACAGTATTGGGTATAACCACATCGCCGATATAATCACCTTTATTATTATTGCCTTTTGTTACACTCGCTGTTTTATTGAATGCGTTAAGGTTATAGTATATTCCATCAACTTTGCAGTCGTAGGCGAGGGAAGGGATCGATGAGGACAACAACGCGAAAAATGCTGTTAGAATAAAAAATGTTCGTTTCATGTTTAGTGTTATGTTTGCGGTTGGGAATGAATAGGTGAATGCTCTATGGCCATACCGAATGCCGTGGCGGCCTATATGCGGCATCATCGCCCGGCATTTCGGTATGGCCTTTTATGAGCATCCTTTTGTCGCTTAGATTATGTCTTTCAAATTTGGATTTTCTTGCGACCTTGCGGCGACACAAGGATGTAGACGCCGTGGGGCAGGGCATCGGCGGTGACTTCCGCTTCGCGCATACCGCTGCCGACACGCACGCCTTGCAGGTTGTACACCTCGTAGACCGCGTCAAGCGTGTCCATGTCCACGTCGTCCACGCCGCTACGCCCAAGAATGTGTATGAAATCTTTCCACTGGTCGGCGACTTTGTATGCCTCAATTGATGCGACAGGGACAAAGAGTTGACAGACCTTTTTATCAATGGAAAAGAGTGCTTTACTACCGCAGGTAGGCGGTGTATTTGATGTACAAATAAACTCAGTTATCCTGTCACAAGTATTAAATGCATTCTCGCCTATTGTTGCGACTGAATTACCAATAATGACAGTTTTCAGCCCTATACAACATTGAAAAGCCTTATCACCAATAGTATGTACCTGGTTAGGCAAAGTCAATGAGACTAGACTGGAACACATATGGAATGCCATACCTCCTATAGAGGTGACGGAATTGCCTATCGTTACAGATGTCAACCCCGAACATTCCAGAAATGTCCGATCATTAATTGCAACAACTGAGTTTGGAATAATGATCGAAGTCAAGCCAGAACAATGCTCGAATGCGCTGCTACCAAGATGTGTGACAGAATTACCAAGAGATACAGAGACTAGGTTTGGGCAACCGCTAAAAGCATAGTCACCAATAGATGTCACTGCGTCAGGTAAAACAACGGATGTCAGGCTTTTGCATAGATAAAAGGCATAGTCTCCAATGGAAGTAACCATCTCCGGAATATTCACAGATGTTAGGCTTGCACAATCGAAGAATGCTTCCTTTTCAATGGAGGTAACTGCGTTAGGGATAAGTATGGCCGCTAATTTCTCACAGCGGTAAAAGAGGTGATCCTCTATAGTCGGAACAGAACTCGGAATGTTAACCTTTTCTAGTTTAAAACAATCCTGGAAAGCCGCAGCTCCCATACTCGTGACTGTTCTTGGTATAGCAACAGACGTCAGATCTGGACACCAAGCGAAGGCGTAGGCCCTGATTGATGTGACTGGGTATGTCTTGTTCTCGTAGATGATTTTTTCGGGAATGACAATATCTCCCTCATATTTTATCTCAGAGTTATAATTTTTCGTCACTTCTGCTGTGTTATTCCAATTGTCAAGGTTGTAGTAGATACCGTCGATGCAGCAGTCGTAGGCGAGGGCGGAGGGAGAGGAGAAGAGCAATAAGGCCAATAGGAGTACCAATCGGCTAATTGCGCGTTTAATGTGGACGGAGTTGAACGAAGGAGTTACAGGCCGAGATGCAGTTGCCTTGCCATCGGTTTTTTCATCGTTGAGTGGTGAGGGTAATACCATAATGTCACTCTGGGGTTTTTGACCCGGACGACGACCTGTCCGGATGTTTGTATGCAGAAAAGCGTGGACGTCATCATCGTTTGCTCCTCCGACCATCCGGGCATGTGGCATTGCCCAATCCATTCAGACGAGCAACGCAGAAGCCCACGCTGTTTATGTAATTGATGCCATAGCTGTTTGCTTGCACGAACAGATAAGTATCGGTCATTACATAACCCAAAGGACATCTATCGTCGCTATTGTCTCAGAATGGATTTCAGAAATTGCCACATTTCGGACAATCTAAGACAAAGCGCGGATAAACGCTTTCAAAAAAAATGTCTGCCAGCCCACCCGCATTGCCCATGACCGGGCTTCTGCGGAGCGGTCTGCATGGCAAAGTTACACATTTATTTGCATTTGGCAAACATTCTCATAAAAAAGTCACGCCCTAATTCACGCACATTATCGATTACATCGAAAGACTCACCGTATTTTGGCTGAGGTGTTTTCGGCTTATAACGAGCGTGTATTGCCGTTGTCTGCAAAAATGCGTAACTTTGCGGCGTAATAGGCTCTTTCGGGGGCCGCGATACAGCAATTTTATAGACAAAGGCTACTTTACAGACAGATAAAGGCTACTTTATAGACAAAGGCTACGGGAAACCGAGGCCACAGACACACAATGGCACAAAAGACTTCCATACCTAAGGGCACCCGCGATTTCAATACTGCGGAGATGGCTCGTCGCAATTATATTTTCGACACAATACGCTCGGTATTTGCACTTTACGGCTTCCGTCCTATCGAGACGCCGGCTATGGAGAACCTCTCCACCCTTATGGGCAAGTATGGCGAGGAGGGCGACAAATTGCTCTTCAAGATTCTCAATTCGGGCGAATGGACACGCGGCCTCGAGGGCAAGGACCTCGCCGCCGAGAGCATCGGCCACCTGACCTCGGCTGTGGCCGAGAAGGGTCTGCGCTACGACCTGACCGTGCCCTTCGCGCGCTTCGTGGTGATGCACCGCGCCGAGCTGTCTATGCCTTTTAAGCGCTGCCAGATACAGCCTGTATGGCGTGCCGACCGTCCGCAGAAGGGCCGCTATCGCGAGTTCTACCAGTGCGACGCCGATGTCGTAGGTACCGACTCGCTGCTATGCGAAGTCGAGCTGCTGCAGCTTATCGACGAGGTATTTGCACGTCTGGGCATTCGCGTAGCCATCAAGCTGAACAACCGTAAGGTCCTGGCCGGTATCGCCGAACTTATCGGCGCGCCCGAGCGCATCGTGGACATCACCGTAGCCATAGACAAATTGGACAAAATCGGACGCGAGAACGTCAATGCCGAGCTCATAGAGCGCGGTCTGTCACCCGAAGCCGTCGATGCGCTACAGCCGATATTGGACATCTCCGGCACCACGGACGAGCGTATGGCTCGCCTTCAAGAGCTTCTGGTCGGCAGCGAAACCGGCGCCAAGGGCGTCGAGGAACTGCGCACTGTCATCGACGGGACGCGTAACCTCGGATTGCGCGCTACTCTCGACTTGGATGTCTCGCTGGCTCGCGGCCTCAACTACTACACCGGCACCATCATCGAAGTCAAGGCCTTGGATACGCCCATAGGCAGTATCACCGGCGGCGGACGCTACGACAACCTCACGGGCGTATTCGGCGCTCCCGGTCTCAGTGGCGTGGGTATCAGCTTCGGCGCCGACCGCATCTATGACGTCATGACCACGCTCAACTTGTTCCCCGAAGGCACAGACAGCGGTGCACAAGTGATGTTTGCCAACCTTGGGGTTGACGAAGCGGCTGCCGCCCTGCGTCTGGCTACCGCCCTGCGTCGCCAAGGCATTGCCGTCGAAGTATATCCCGATGCCGCCAAGATGAAAAAGCAAATGGCATGGGCCGACGCGGCCGCCGTGCCCTACGTGGCCATCATCGGCAGCAACGAGCTGGCCGCCGGAACTGTCACTCTGCGCAATATGCGCTCCGGAGACCAATCGACAGTCAGCGCCGCCGACATCGACGTATTGGCCGCAACTATCAAAGCATAATACACCTACACATCATATCACAATGAAGAAATTTCTCATCATCATAGCTTTGGCCGCCGTCACCATGGCCGCCCACGCACAATTCCGCTGGAGCGCTGTCGCCGGTGCCAATTACACGAATCTGAATTTCAAGCAAGACATTGTGTCTGTCACCAAAGGCGTGGGCTACGGCGCCGGTATCGTGGGCGAAATGATGTTCCCCGGCATAGGCTTCGGCCTCGACTTCGGACTGATGTACGAGCAGCAAAATGCCAAAATCAACCTCGGCGAAAAGAAAATATGGTCGTCTCTCGGTCTGGGCAAAGAGACCGCGATGATGCACAACATCCACATTCCCTTGCATCTGCGCTTCAAGTACACACGTCTCAACGGATTCGAGGAAAAACTGGCGCCGTTGGCATACTTCGGCCCCGAGTTCAACATCCAGGCGGCACACGCCGGCGGCGATGCCTTCAAATACTCGGGCGGCGACCTCTCGCTGGCCGTGGGCGTGGGCGTCGAAATATTCCGTTGCTGGCAAGTCATAGGAGGATACACCTGGGGCATGACCTACGCTCTAAAGACCAAGCTGCTTGAGGATTTCAGCGCCAAGACACGCGGCTGGACGCTCCGCGTGGCATATTTCTTCTAAAGCGACAGCATCGGCTGTCGTTCAAGCAGGGCTGCAAAGTCTTTATGCCAAGTACATCACCGTACGAAGACCCGATCCGATAGACATCACAATCAATAAAAGCAAGCCGCCACGAAATACGTTCTCCGTGGCGGCTTGCTTTTATATGCCGTTATGCGGTTACATTCCTACTCGACTACGCGGCCCATTTGGATGACGCCGGTGAGGTTGAGGTCGGCATCAAACATCATGATGTCGGCATCCTTGCCCGGAGCAAGCGAGCCCTTGCGGTCGTACACGCCCATGATGCGTGCCGGGGTCTCGGAAGCCATACGCGACACATCTTCCAGCGGTATTCCGGCCTGCTGCACCGCCGTGCGCACCAGACGGTCCATGGTAGCGATACTGCCGGCAATAGCGCTATGGTCAGCCAGCATGCACACACCGTTTTCGATAATCACGCGCGGATCAAAGGCCGTCTTGCTGTCCGAAGCGGCACAGGCCAAGGCGTCCGTAATCAGGGCGGTGCGCTCTACGCCTTTTTGCTTCCAAATCAAACGCAGCATCATCGACGGAACATGTATACCATCGGCTATCATTTCGACGGTGACGCCATCGATAAGGTATACAGACTCGACAGTACCCTCGTGCTTGTACGGACCTTCTTTGTGGTTGCCGGTCATAGCATTATAGAAGTGGGTGGCGTGCGTAAAGCCGGCGCGGTAACCCTTCTCGACATCCTTATACGTAGCGGCGGTATGCCCCAGCGATGCCAGTATGCCTTTGCTGCGCAAATAGGTGGCAAACTCCTCAGCTCCGGGCAACTCAGGAGCTGCATCCCAGCGACGTATCGATGTAAAATCCTCGATGATGGGCTTGTACTCCTCCGGCGTCGGGACCTTGATATTCTCGGGCAGCTGTCCGCCGGCCATCTTGGGATTAAAGTACGGGCCCTCGAGGTGCAGACCGAGCACACCGCTCATAGGGTCAGCCATGAGTTTTTGGCACGTGGCAGCAGCCTCACGTATCATAGGAACCGTCGACGAGGACAACGTCGGGAATATGGACGTCGTACCATGACGACGATGGGCTTCCACGGCCGTCACAAAGGCATCTTCGGTACATTCCATAAAGTCACGGCCTCCGCCGCCATGCACGTGTATGTCTATGCCGCCGGGGAGAACGTAGTTGCCACGGGCATCGATGACCTTGTCCACGCCATCAATGTGGCGACTATGATTGAGTATTGACTTGATACGGGTGCCTTCGATGAGGACACTGCCGCCTTCGACCCACCCCATGGGAGTGAGCACGCGGCCGTTAATAATCTGTGTAGTCATATCGTTTATTGTTTATCTGTATTTCTCAAGCGGTGAGACAAAGGTACAAAATCTTCGCCGAATAGACAAAGGCGATAGGCCTGTCATCCCGTGGAGTGCGCATCGGCTCGTCACCCGATTTTCGCTCAAGTCGTCAAGTATCTGCACCAATGTAGTTTTTTGCATAAAAAAGCGCCGGGACAATACATCCCGGCACCAAGCTCTAATTTTATGTCCCATGCCTTAGGGCACAAGATTGTATTTTCTGAATACTTTCTGAATCTTTTCGAGACCGGTAGTGACCTGTTCCTTGGTATGCGTGGCCATCAGAGAGAAGCGGATAAGCGTATCCTGTGGCGCGACGGCGGGCGAAACCACCGGATTGACAAACACACCCTCTTCGAGAAGGTCATGAGTGATGGCAAAAGTCTTAAAATCATCACGAATGAACAGAGGTATAATCGGCGTAGACGTATTGCCGATTTCGAAGCCCATGCTACGGAATCCATCAAGGGCATAGTTGGTGAGATCCCAGAGATGCTGCTGACGCTCGGGCTCGGCAATCATGATATCTATAGCCTTGAGTGCGGCAGCGGTGCTGGCCGGAGTGATGCTGGCAGTGAAGATGTAGCTGCGGCTGTGGTGGCGCAGGAAGTTGGTTACTTCCTTGTCCGTGGCGATAAAACCACCGAGACTGGCAAAGCTCTTGGAGAACGTACCCATAATCAGGTCTACATCCTTTGTCAAGCCGAAATGGTTGACCGTGCCGCGGCCACCTTCGCCAAAGACGCCTATGCTGTGCGCCTCATCAACCATGACGCTGGCATCATATTTCTTGGCCAAGCGCACGATTTCCGGTATATTGGCCACATCGCCTTCCATGGAAAACACACCGTCAGTAACGATGAGTTTCACCTTGTCGGGTTCGCAGCGTTGCAGTTGCTTCTCCAACGATGCCATGTCATTGTGCTTGTACTTGAGCTGCTGCGAAAATGACAGGCGACGTCCCTCAATGATAGAAGCGTGATCCTGTTCGTCCCACAATATATAGTCTTCACGACCGGTGACACACGATACGACACCGAGGTTGACACCAAATCCGGTGGAGTAAATCATCACGTCCTCCTTGCCTATATATTCGGCAAGGCGTTGCTCCAGCTTTTTGTGCAGGTCGAGCGTACCATTGAGGAATGGAGAGCCGGCACATCCGGTTCCATATTTACGTATTGCTTCGATTGCGGCTTCCTTGATTCGTGGATCGTTGACGAGCCCGCTATAGCAGTTGCTGCCGAACATCAAGACTTTCTTGCCGTCAATGATGACTTCGGGATCCTGTTCTGAGGATATTGCGCGGAAATAGGGATAGACGCCGGCGGCCTTGGCCTCTTGCGGCGCCGTGTATTTGGCTAATTTTGCCTGTAATAACTTCATAGTTTATGTGATAATGTTATCGACGTTTAATAAACTATCTGATTGTCGTTAGCGACCAATCAGGCTGCAAAGGTACAAAAAAATATCGAAAGGCGTGTAAAAAAGTTTGGACCAACGCCGAAAAAACTTCCAAAGGGCACAAATTCTTTCCCTCACAGTCCTCGGAGCACTTTTAGAACATCAGCGCGACCCATTCCTCATTAAACTTTTCTTTCACGCACGCATTCGACATTGCACAGATCACTAATAAAAGACGGGGGCGCGCCCCAGGCGCGTCCCCGTACAATGTAGTATTTGTCTTCGGCAGAGTCTCGGAAGACTCAGCTGTCAGATTCAGTGATTACTTAACGTATACCTTCTCTGCCTTATTACCCTGACGGCGGATATATACACCGGTCGTAAGGTTGTCGGCTGCTATGCGTACACCTTGCAGGTTGTAGTACTCGGCATCACATTCGGCATCTTTGATGCTGATGACATCGGAGATGGCATCCTTGGATTCGCCTTCATAGAAGAAGCGAGCGATACCCTGGTTATGTACGTGGACATAGAGACTGATATGGCCATTGAGGCTACCGCCGGCTTGGGCAATAACCGTCGAAGCAAACTGGGCGTTGTTGACTGAACCGAAACCTTCTTCGGGCAGGTTCATAATAGGAGCAGTAGCTTTGGCTATACCATCCGTAACATCGATGATGGCGATTTGGCCATTGCCGATATTGCCGGTCTTGTAGGTAATGGCGGCGATGTACTTCTTGTTGCCTACGTTGAAGGGAGCGAATGCTGTACCATAACGCGAGCCTCCGAGAGCTGCTGCCGGAAGTACTTCATCGGTAATCTTGCCGGAGGCGTCGAATTTGGCGACGTCGCCGTCTTTCTGTACCATCCAGAAGCTGCCATCAGCGTTGGGATAAATCTTGGAAGCACCACGACCGTCACCACCGTATTTGTAGGCTTCACCCTTGGCGTTCTTCAGTGCGATAGTATGGATATTGTTATCGCAGCTACCATTCTTGATCTCGAAGTATACAATCTCATTGGCACCTTCTTTGGTGAGCCATACACGGCCGTTGTTGAGCGTACCGCTGAATGCTATGGATCCACCGGTGACGATACCGGCTGCATCTTTCTGCACCAGTACACGAGGTGCTGCTGCATCGTTATCCCAAATGTATACGCGGAGGTTTTGTTTGTCTGTTACGATATTGGAAGCGATGAGCTTGCCATCGGCTACGGCGAGACCGCCGAGTTTACCGGTTGCGCTGACGAGACCTTCCATAGAGAGCGTGCCCTTGTATGATGCATCTTCAGCATTGAGGATATTCACAGCAGGTGTTCCCCAGTTCTTGCTATTGAGGACATAGAGTTGGCTGCCGATAAGCGCGATATCACGGTTGGCCGGCTGAGAGGCGTCAAACGTTGTCCAGCTCGGGGTGTTGTTCTTGTTGGTGGAGTAAATCCACTTGGTATGCATTCTGTCTGTATTGGAAGCGATGTCTTCCTTAACGACGATGGTGGCTTCGCCGGTACCGGTCAGTGCAACGGTGACATTGGCTGCGCCTTGGCTCGAAAGAGTCAGCGTGGCCTTGTGCGTTCCCTCTGCCGTGGGCTTGTAAGATACCGAAAGCTTGCCGGGGGTACCGAGCGAGGGAGCCGAGAGGCTGAACATGTTGGCGTTGGCACCGCTGAGCGTTGCGGTGATGGCGCCCTTGAGGTTGGAACCGCTGACGGTGAGTTCCTGTGCGTCTGTCTGGCCTTGCTTAGCGCTGAAGCTCAAAGAGCTCTTGTCTACGGAAAGCATGGGTTCGGCGCTTTGGATAGGTTGGCCCTCGGTCTTGGGAGGCGTACCGTGCTTGTAGTAAGCCATACCGTGCTTGGTGGAGAGTACCCATGCTTCAAGCCAATTATTTCCGTCGGTACGTACGATGATATCGCCAGTGGCGTTGGTGTTGCGGCTGGTGTCGCCGAGGACGTTGCTCGGGAAGTCACCTACCTGCTGGATACGGGTGAAGTCACCCTTGAGGTCTTGAATCAGACGCATACGTGCGCCCTTGTAGTTGACTTCGTCCTTCATCGAACCGTCGGCATTGTATTCCTTGCCGTTGAATATGAGGTTGGCCGAATACTTCTGACCGCCCCAGTAAAATTCATGGTGGCAGGAACCCCAGCTTTCGCCGGTGTCGACGAAGGTCTTGCGGTAAGCCTTACCACTTTCTTGGATTACATAGGTAGGATAGCTGTCCTTACCATCGATCCACCAATTGCCGCCCATCGGGTAAGCACGAACGGTAGCCTTGGTCGAGAGGTTGGTAGTCTTGTCCTCACGGTATACGGGAGTGTTCTTTGCCAATACGCAGTTGTTATTCTGCATATGGTACTCGATGATACGGGTCTGTCCGTTTTCGTTACCAAAGGCGATCCAGTAATCGGTAGGATATGTGCCTACGATTTCCATACAGTCGCCCACACGACTTGCGCCCTGGAAGTCTTCGGTCTCAAATACCAGCTTGGGCAGAGCGTTGTCCTTAGACCATTCGTAAATGCGTAGTTTCTGCCCGGATGCTGCAAGGTTGCAGGCAAGGATATGTCCGTTGATAGCCTTGACGTCGCAGAGTGTCAGTGTCCCACCGGTTACGACTTCGGCCTTGTTGAGGTTGCCGAGATCTGTGCCGGTCTGTGCATCGATAACCTTGATATCGCTGTGGTTGTATACGCAATAGAGCTTGCCATCGTTGTAGCAGAAGTTGCGAATCTCCGAAGCGTCATAGCCCTTCGAGGACTTGTTGCCTTTCTTTTCGGATAGATTCCAGCCTTCGGAGAGACTCAGCGGCGGAGCCTTGACCTCGGCTGTAATGATGACCTCTTTACGGAGGCTGCCGTTAGTCACTGCAATCAAGAACTTATAGTCATTGGCTGTACCACCTTCGCCATAAGTACCAACTTTGTCGGCATTGGCAAATGTAACAGTCACCGTTCCACCTGTTTTGGGCAGTTCGGTAACATTAGTGGAGAAGCGGCCGGGAGTTCTGGAGCCGACTTTAATGTTGCTCGAAAGGTTTTCGCCCTTAACCGTAAACGATAGAGTCGGCTTCTCACCTACAGAGCAGGTGAAGTGCAGGCTGGTAGTCGAAACGGTCAGCGTAGGATTGGTGGGCTGTGGCTGGGGAGTGGGAGTGGAGCCGCCACCGCCGCGTGGGTCGGGGCTAATGTTCATACCTTGAACGCCTTTACCGAAGTCATAGAAGCCATAGAGGTGGCCGTTGACCCAAGCCTTGAAACCGGACTTGCCGGTCTGATTAATCATATCCCATTCGGTGCGGTTGTCCACAAAGAGCGCCTCGGTGAGGATGGCCGGCACGTTGGCGCTACCGGTAATCACAGTCCAGCCGTTTTGCTTGACGCCGCGGTTGGTACGTCCGAGTTGCTGTACAAGTGTTGTCTGCACCTTATTGGCGAGGTTGCGAGAGTTGCCTCCGGACCAATAATACCAAGTCTCCGTGCCGTGTGCGCTGCCATTGAAGGCATTGAGGTGGATTGAGCAGAAGATATATGGGTCGTAGCTTACAGACGCCGAACGGCGTGCCGACAAGGACACGTAGACGTTGGAGGAACGCGTCTTTTTTACTTGACAGCCTTGACTTTTAAGCCAAGACTCAACGCTGTTGGCGCATCGCAGTGCGAGTTCACCTTCGTGGGGTGCGCTGGGGCCGGCTGCTCCGGGGTCGCTGCCGCCGTGGCCGGGATCAAGCATGACTCTATAACTGTTCCAGTCTGCATTGGCGCTGAAAGGCGCGATCATTGCCATGGCAAGTATCGCGAGAAGTGTAGATATTTTCTTCATGGCAGTGTGTTATTTGAGATCGGCGACGTAAATCTGACCGTCGGTGTTAGACACAAAAGCAATCTTGTTCCCGTCGGGGGAGATGGAGGGATACATCTCGATGCGGTCGCGCGAATTGGTGAGGGCTTTCTCGGCGCCACCGTTGATATTGAGAATGTAGAGCTCGCCGGTGAGGTAGCTGTGACCGTTATCGGTGGTGCGCTCGTACACAATCTGGCTGTTGCCTACCCATTGGGGACGGAAGCCGATGCCGAGAACACGTTTGCCCGTGCCGTCGATATTGATGACAACAATATTGTCCATTTCATTGAACACGACTTTCTTGCCATCAGGCGAGAGCTGTGCGTTGAAGGAGGCGCCGCGGTTGAGCAGACGCTTGTTGCCGTCAGCTGTCAGAACATAGAGGTTTTCGTAATCCTCTACAAATGACACTTCGGGCATGGGGTCGAGTGTCTGGACCTGCTTGGCCATGGTCATGGCCTGCATGGGCACTGCGGGAAGGCGGTTGGCAACAGCCTTGGCCTCGCAGATGACACTCTTCTTTCCGGAGGGGGTGTAGCTCCATGCAGCCGGGGACATCAGCTCGAGGTCCTGCGACATGCGCACCTTGGTACCATTGGATACTTCGATGGCCCAAGCGGCGTGTACACGCTTGCTCGAACCGTCGGCTTCTGTAAGCCAACGGGTGTCGCGAACTAAGACTTCGCGGCTGTCGGCACTCCAACGGAAGCCGTAGCCTACGCCGGTGTCTGCCGAAACTTTTTTAACGTTTTTGCCGTTAGCCTGCATGACGTAGAGGCCGTCATAGCCTTCACCGGTGAAGGCTATCATGGCGCCGTCGGGAGACCATACGGGACTTTCGTAGCGCATGGAACGGTCAGCAGTCACTTTGGTGACGTTGCTGATTTGGCCTGTCTTAAGTCCGGCTGCATACATCGTAGCCGAGCCAAGAATCATAGCCGCCAAGATAAGCTTGGTTTTCATACTGGTTAAGTTTGGGTAATTAGGTTATTAGGTGATATATGTGAATTGAATGTTTTTTCGGTGACACCGGCCTGTCTCATGGTCTGTCGCACGAACGCCTCGGGACCTCGCGCGGTATTTTCCACACAAACGGATGTCATTGCCACCATTACGAGCGGCAAACACGGTAGAGGGTGATGTACATGACTTAGATTTGAAGATGCAAGGCCAGGTTCATCGTAGGTTCAGTCGCACGAAAACTTGCACACACAAGTATTCATATATAGTAGTGCATAGCACGCCTATACAACCGCAAAGTTAATAATTATTATTGATTCGAACAACAAGTACCTTACGTTTTTTTTGATTTTTTCACCAAAACCCGACTAAGAGCCACTTTCGCGCCTGTTTTTGCGGCACTCGACTTTTTTCGTTTTTTTCATCCGAAAGGCCGACCGTCCCGACAGGCCTACTCATCATCCCGCGGGAGTTTGACAGTTAAAAAAGCAAAAAACACGAAAATAATTGGTTTACAATTTGGTAGAACCAATTTTTGTTCGTACCTTTGTAGTAATACTCGGTATTA
>Ga0129310_1002598_pt1 | contig 13146 bp, 10 predicted proteins | sample Go1ome_2_FD_94433 | JGI IMG/M metagenome (GOLD analysis project Ga0129310, IMG submission 94433) | Western lowland gorrila individual fecal microbial communities from Wisconsin, USA - Go1022A metagenome | ecosystem: Host-associated > Mammals > Digestive system > Large intestine > Fecal | place...
AACGCTTGCCATGATGACTCCCTCGATTTCTTCCTTTTCCACCTCATTCGTACGAAGCAGCTCGCGCAGCGTAATTCCATACTCATCGGAGGTTCTGGGCTGTTTGCTCATCATCCGGAAGGTGGTCTTTAAATTCTTTCCGTCATAAACGCCCATTGTAATATTTGTATTGCCAACATCAATGACCAGCAGCATATTCTTTCCTTTCCTATTTACACATTTCGTAACTGTTCAGCACTTTCACAGTTACGATGCAAAATCCATTCCAAATCGGCTTCGCCGATGGGATTTTGCATTACTGAATCATTTTCTTAGGTCTTTGCAGTAAATGCTTCGACCTGTACTGAATAGTTACCACATTTCTATATATTCCAGTTTTGGGGAGAATAAGGATCTGAATCATTACCATGACTTCAAACAGCAGATCCGCCTACAAGCCCTCTTCATCCAGCAGTTCGCTCATATCCTCATGCAGCACAACTGCCTTGTAATATAAGCTTAAGGACTCAAACAGCTCCTGCCGTTTCCTTCTTACTTCACTGATTAACAGTCCGCTTCCGATATCGTCATAGAGATAATCCTCCGGCGCATATTCCGTCCGCAGCTCTACATTGCCATTTTCATCGAATTCAATCGTGAAGATGCCGCCGATCTCTTCGGTAAAAAGCACACAGATAATATGGAGCTCTTCCTGTATTGAAGCAGGAATTCCCTTGAACAGTTCATTAAAATAATATTTCTTATCATACGCATTGGCTCCGCAGAGCACAACACGTTCTTCCTCCGGAACATCCTGTCCCGGCTTGTTTGCTTCAGACATACTCATACAATCCTCTCACCGATACCTCTCCTGCATAAACAGGTACGATACCGTTCTCCTTTGTTTTTACCAGAAGCTGTCCATGATTGTCAATCCCCAATGCGATGCCCCCGAACTCTCCCTTCGGATCAAGAACCCGCACCGACTGATCCAGATTGATCAGATGGGAAATATAATCCTCCTTCATAAGTGACAGATCTGCGGTCTGTAAAAACTGCTCATACCGGACGGCAAATGCTCTCAGAATATCATCCCGTACCGCATCACGTACATCCTCCGGACGTTCCTCCGTATGCTTTTCCTCATCCCGTTTCCAGTGTCTGCCGCTTTCGATGAAAAGGGAGGTTGCCTTGTCCGCAATCTCTTCCGGAAATTCCTTCTGGTTTACATTGATCCCGACTCCGCAGGCCAGTGCATAAGGATGCTCCTTCTGTGTCTCTCCTTCCGGAAATGCCTCATCCTGCTCTAACATCGCTGCCTCGGTCAGAATGCCGACCACCTTTTTCTTATGAAGCACGAGGTCATTGGGCCATTTAATCTGACAGTCAAGTCCTGTTGCCTCTTTAATTCCTTCCTGACAGGCAAGTGCCATAATCAGTGTCAGCACCGAGGCCTGCTCCATTGTCACATCCGGGCGAAGCAGAAGAGTCATGTATAAATTAGAACCGGCAGGAGATTCCCAGGCTCTTCCCCTTCTTCCCCTGCCGCTTATCTGACGTTCTGCCTGAACCAGTGTCCCTTCCGGTGCACCGGTCTTTGCCCGACGGATAACTTCAAGATTGGTAGAATCAATCTCTTCGCGTTTATCAATCGTAAATTTCATATCTGCTCCCTGTTATAACGTAGCTGCCATAATCGCCTTGATGGTATGCATACGATTTTCTGCCTCATCAAAAACTACCGACTGAGCCGATTCAAACACTTCGTCCGTAACTTCCATTTCCGTTAAGCCAAACTTCTCGCCGACTTCCTTGCCGGTTGTGGTCTTCAGATCATGGAACGCAGGCAGGCAGTGCATAAAGATTGCCTGGGATCCGGCATTTTCCATCACGGCACGGTTGACCTGATAAGGACTTAAGGAACGGATCCGCTCATCCCATACGGTATAAGGCTCACCCATGGATACCCACACATCCGTATAGATGACATCGGCGCCCTTTGTTCCCTCGGTAACATCCTCGGTAAGGGTGATCGTTCCGCCGCTCTTTGCCGCAATTTCCCTGCACTGTGCCACCAGTGCCTCATCCGGGAAGTAGCTCTTCGTGGTGCATGCCGTAAAATGCATGCCAAGCTTTGCACAGACTACCATCAGCGAATTTCCCATATTGTAACGGGCATCGCCCATATAAGTAAGCTTTACACCTTTGATTCTTCCAAGCTTTTCTTTAATTGTTAAAACATCTGCCAGCATCTGCGTCGGATGGAATTCATTGGTTAATCCATTCCATACCGGAACTCCCGCATACTTCGCCAGATCTTCAACGATCGTCTGCTCGTAGCCACGATACTCGATTCCGTCAAACATTCTTCCTAACACGCGCGCAGTATCGGCAATGCTTTCCTTCTTGCCGATCTGGGAACCCGAAGGATCCAGATAGGTCACCTCCATACCAAGATCGTGTGCTGCTACCTCAAAGGAGCATCTGGTACGTGTACTGGTTTTTTCAAAAATCAGTACGATATTCTTGCCCTGATGCATCTCCTTGGTAAGGATTCCCTTTTTCTTCTTATCCTTCAGCTCTGCTGCCAGATCCACCAGATACAGGATTTCTTCCGGTGTATAATCCAATAGCTTTAAAAAGCTTCTGCCTTTTAAGTCCATCTGCGTTCTCTCTCCATCTCTTCTTTTGTTTTAGTTTTCAATTATCCGTAACTGTTCCACATCATGCAGATTCCGGCCATATAGACGTTATCTGTTTTCCTTCATAAGAGCATCTGTCACGATTAACAGATAAAAGTTTAATCGTTCTTAATAATTTCCTTCAGGGAAGCTGCAAGTCCTGCCACTCCCTGAATTTCAGAAGGGATAATGATCTTGGTTGCCTTACCGTCTGCCGCCTTTTCGAAGGCTTCCAGACTCTTAATGCGAAGGACTGCCTCATCTGCTCCTGCTTCACGCAGCATACGGATACCGTCTGCGGTTGCCTGCTGTACCTTTAAGATGGCTTCTGCTTCACCTTCTGCTTCACGGATCATCTTTTCCTTTTCAGCTTCTGCGCGGAGAATGGCAGACTGCTTATCTGCTTCCGCTTCCAGAATGGCTGCTTCACGCTTACCTTCTGCAATCGTAATGCTTGCTTTCTTCTCACCCTCTGCTCTGGTAACGGCTTCACGACGTTCACGTTCTGCCTTCATCTGACGCTCCATGGCGTTCTGGATTTCTGCAGGGGGAATAATATTCTTAAGCTCAACACGGTTTACCTTGATACCCCATGGATCCGTTGCCTCATCCAGGGAAGCTCTCATCTCGGTATTAAAGGTCTCTCTGGGAGTCCGTGTCTGAGCCAGCTCCAGTTCACCAATGCTGTTTCGCAGTGTTGTTGCGGTCAGGTTCTCGATCGCCATAATCGGATTTTCCACACCGTATGCATAAAGCTTCGGATCGGTGATCTGGAAAAACACAACGGTATCAATCCGCATGGTTACATTATCCTTCGTGATTACCGGCTGCGGTGCGAAATCCACTACCTGCTCCTTTAAATTGATCTTGCGGGCCACCTTATCAAATACAGGAATCTTGATATGAAAGCCAACAGACCAGGTGGACTGATAAGCTCCCAGACGCTCCACAACATAGGCATAAGCCTGCGGCACAATCTTAATGCTGGATGCTAAAATCACCAGAACAAAGATGAAAACCAATAAAACCAATACTGCTAATACTCCCATTTCTTTCTCCTCTCCATTAAAAAGCTGCTGCTTTTACTGCTTTGGTGTAACGATCAGCTTGACTCCGCTGACACGCTCTATAATAACAACGCATCCTACCGGAATGGCTGCTTCTTCATCGGTACTGCGGGCACTCCATTCCTGACCGTTCACGGTCACCTGCCCGATTCCCTGAAGATTATTAATTTCACTGATTACAATGGCCTGCTGTCCGATCAGACTCTCCACATTTGTCCTCACACGGTCCTTATTAAAATATTTTACAGCTACCGGACGGGTAAAGAACAGTAACAGGGCTGATACGACAAGGAACAGCACAATCTGAACCCATAACGGTGCATGAACTGCTGCTGCCAGCGTTGCCACAAGGGCACCTCCTGCAAACCAGATTGTGGTAAGTCCCATCGTGATAATCTCGATAATGACCAGTACGACAAACACGATCAGCCAGATCGTAATCATTGAACTCATACTTACTCCCTCTCCCTGTACTCCCAGGGTCTTGTGTTTACCAGAAGACGTGATCTCCGATAACGTAGCCGTCATGGCGTCCGGCTCTTCTAAAGTAGGTTGCTCCCCCTACCGAAGTTTCGCCATTGATCGCAGCCTGTGCTGCCTGGATGCAGGCATCCGGAATGTTTCCTTCGTAAACCCTTGCCACCTTTCCTGACATGGCAGGTGTAAACTGCCCGGAGGAATAAATGACTCCGTAAATGCTTCCCGGATAGGCCGGACTCTTCACACGGTTCATGACAACCGCTCCGACACCAAGCATTCCCTCATAGGGCTGATTGCCGGCTTCACAGTAGATCAATGCTGCCAGAAGTCTTGTTTCATCAGCATCTGCTGAAACAGCGCCACGATTCGCAATTCTCTTCCTCTCTGCCGCCTCCCGCTCTCTGGCACGGACCACTTCAATCGTCTCTCCTTCATCAATATGAAAATTAATCTGAATGTATTCCGTTCTGACATATCCGATTGCACCTTCATAGTCGATGCTGACCCACTCATCGTTTACAATTTCGATAAAGTCTACCGCATCATCCTTTGCAAGGTAGCAGATCGTTTCTGCTTCTTCGTTCGGTTCCATCCTAACACGTACTGCTTCTGAATTGAGCTTCACAATCCAGTTCCCGACATCCTCTGCCATCTTCTCGGCATCTTCTCCAAAAACGAGATATTCGTCCTTGGCCCAGCCGATCACATTGCCGGATTTGATCTTCGTCCAGCCGTTCTCCTGCTCTAAGATTGTGCCTCCACAGTCCTTATACAGGAATCCGACCTTCTCTGATTTTTCATTCGCCTGTGCACGGACGTTCAGCGCATTCTGGACATTCGCCATGGCAAGCTCAGTTTCCATACGTGCCTGCTCGGCTTCAAACTTCTGATAGATATTAAGCTCTTCCTGCTGCTTCTCCGGTTCGTCCACGGTGAAATCATTGGGATCTAACACAGTACCCACGCCGGAGCACATGAAGTCATGTCCTTCCTTTTCTCCGGCCTGAACGGTTATTTCCTCTGTCAGTAAGAATCCCATGCAGATACTTAATCCTGCAAGGCATACTAACAGCCTCTTTCTCCGATCCATGATGTTTCCTCCACTATACATGAACAAGATGTTACAAACTTGTTACGTAATATGTGGATAATATTAACAAATGGTCTAATTCTTGTCAAGTTTGCGGGATTACCCATTCACTAAATTCGATCTTCGCTCCGCTCGCTCTCATTAAGTGTTCGGGTAGCGTTCGCACTAAGCTCAAACTTCGACTACGTCTCGTCTTTGCTAAGTGCTCTACATCTTTCCACGCAGGCAGATACCGCATGCATCACGCTGCTGCGGAATCCGCGGTCCTCCAGAACCTGTACGGCTTCGATGGTTGTTCCACCCGGAGAACATACCATATCCTTCAGCTCTCCCGGATGCTTCCCGGTTTCAAGTGCCAGGGCTGCGCTTCCCATAATGGACTGTGCAGCGAACCGGTAGGCCTGTGCTCTCGGCATTCCTGCCTGTACTGCTCCATCTGCGAGTGCCTCCAGAAACAGGAACACATACGCCGGTGAGCTTCCGCTCACCCCGACCACGGCATCCATCAGCTTCTCGGGTACTTCCTCTGCCAGTCCGAAGCTCTGTAACAGAGAAAGACTCTGCTGCATCTCATCCCTCGTTACCAGCTCATTACAACACACCCCGGTGCATCCCATTCCGACAAGTGCCGGAGTATTCGGCATACAGCGGACAAATTTTAAGTTTCTGCCAAACATCCTGCCAAGGCTGTCCATCGATACACCGGCAGCAATGCTGACAATCACTGTATCCTCTGAAACCGCATCCTTAATCTGCTCAACCACCTGGGGCAGAACCTGCGGCTTTACGGCAAGTACAAGAATCTCCGCAAAGTGTGCCACCTGAATATTATCCTCACCTATCAGAATACCCCAGTTCCCGGAGGCATATTCTTTGGAAGCCTCACTTTTTGCACATCCCATAATGTCCTTGGCAGACACTACTTCTTTTTTAAGAATGCCGCCAATCATTGCCTTTGCCATATTGCCAAGTCCGATAAATCCAAGCTTCATGTCAATCCCTTCCTTCCACTTATATATTATCATTTATATGTCATATTTTTTATCTTATTTTGATAATCCGTGTGTAAACCACATGTTCATGATTCACGCTTTTATTCTGTCTTCTGCATTTTACTCATGTATGACAAATTTTGCATAATCTCACATGCCTGTGTTTCTCACTCTTACTCTGTCTTAGCCAGATGCAGATTCATCAAACAGCCACCTCATACATTAACAACGCTGCTGCCACCGCTGCATTCAGCGATTCCAGCCTTCCCTGCATGGGAATCCGTATGTATTCATCTGCAAGTGCGGCGGTCTCCTCCTTTAAACCGTTACCCTCGTTTCCGATCAGAAATGCCGCCCCTTCTGCATAGTCCGGTTCCCGGTAGGATTTCGTTCCTTTAAGGTGTGCCGCATAGACGCGGATTCCGGCTTTCTGCAGCTGTCCTATGGTCTGTGTAAGATCCCCGGTATACAGGAACGGTACTCGGTAAAGGGATCCCATCGTGGAGCGGATGGTCTTCGGATTATAAATATCTACGGTTCCTTTACTCATCAGGATCCCATCGACTCCGGCACCCTCTCCGGTGCGGATCATGGTTCCCAGGTTCCCCGGATCCTGAATGTCCTCAAGGATAAGGAACAATGGTCTTTTCCCTTCCTGTGCCTTCCGTTCGCCTGCTCTCCTAAGAAGAGCAGACAGGTCATAGGTCATCTTTTCCATCAGGAAGAAAATCCCCTGAGGGGTCTGGGTATCCGACAGCTTCCGGAATACCTCCTCCGCCACGGTTTCCACAACAGTTCCCTGTTTCTGACAGGTCATGATCTTTTCGTAAATTCCTGATAATTTATCAAGAGGAGCCTTTCGATAAGACTCCTCCATTCTCTGCCAGACATCCTCCCGGCAGTATATTTCCCTGATTTTTGAAAGCGGTGCTTCCTCAAACATCTTGAATCCTTCCGCTACGAAAAGCCCTTCCTCGTTCCGTGTCCGGCTCTTTTCCTTTAGCTGGATCGCATGCCTGATCCGCCCGTTATTCAGACTTGTAATCATAAAACTTCCTTTCGCAGTTACTGTTCACTCGTACCTCGTTCCAGTAACGATTCGCAGGCTCATTTTACTGGGAAAGCAGACGGCTTACCTGATACTGGTATTCCGGAATTTCCTTCTGCATATTTAATGCTTCCTCAATATCAAAATCCTGGAACTCGCCATGACGATAGCCTACGACACGGTTGGTCTTTCCTTCGCAGAGGATGTCTGCCGCATAAGCACCCATAATGGAAGCGTAGAAACGATCCTTACAGGTCGGGGATCCGCCACGCTGCATGTAGCCTAAGATGGTTGCTCTGGTTTCCATTCCGGTGGCAGCCTCGATACGGCGCGCCATGGAAGTCGAATGGCCGATTCCTTCGGCATTGATGATGATATGGTGCTTCTTGCCGCGCTTACGGCTGTTAATAATATTGTTGATGAGTGCCTGCTCGTTGTAATCGTACTTTTCCGGAAGCAGAATGTCCTCGGCACCGTTCGCCACGCCACACCACAGGGCAATGTAACCGGCGTTACGTCCCATTACCTCGATGATACTGCACCGCTCATGGGAGGATGAGGTATCACGTACCTTATCAATAGCCTGCATCGCCGTATTAATTGCGGTATCGAATCCGATGGTATAGTCGGTACATGCAATATCAAGGTCGATGGTTCCCGGAAGTCCGACCGTGTTGATTCCATGTCTGGAAAGTGCCTGGGCACCACGGTAAGAGCCGTCACCGCCAATGACTACCAGTCCGTCAATTTCATGCTTCCGGCAGATCTCTGCTGCCTGCTCCTGAACCTCTTCCTGTTTAAACTCAAGGCATCTGGCTGTTCCGAGAATGGTTCCGCCACGCTGGATGGTATCAGAAACATCCTTCTTCTCCATCTCCACAATTTCTTCATTCAGAAGCCCCTGATAGCCCTTCTTGATTCCTTTTACTTTAACACCATTGCAGAGTGCCTTACGCACTACTGCACGGATTGCTGCGTTCATACCGGGTGCATCGCCACCGCTTGTAAGCACTCCGATTGTATTAATGTGATTAGCCATAACTCTCCGTTCCTTTCCATGCGGCTGCTCCTGCTGCCATTTTCTATATTGGTAATTGTTTCGTAACAGATCCGTCCTTCACCGTTACGATGTTTCCTTAATTCTGCCTCTCATATTCCGAACCCCGGTTAAAGGCTCCGGAACAGTTTTATTGTACTGGTTTTCCTTTCCATTTTCAATCTTTTTTATACTTCTTTGCGGATATCCCATGCAATTTTAATATTGTCTTCCCCATACTTTGCACAAAGCTGCGCCTTCAGCTCTTCACCGGCCTGCACACTGCAGCTTGGAGGAAGCTTTTTCATTGCCTTTGCTTCTTCAATATAAATCACCACGCTGTCATGCCCGTCTGAGGTCTGCAGGGTCTGCAGCAGTTCATTGGAAGAAGCCTGATAAGCCTCCATCGTCGGGAATTTAATCCACAGCTTCTTCGGAATCTCGTCAAAAGCAGTAATTCCCTCACAGATCACCTTGCCATCGCGATCCTCCTCCAGGGAAACATGTCCCTTAATAAAGACCTTATTATCCTCCAAAAGCTTTATGCTGTTCTTCTCATAATCTCTCGGGAAAACGATAACCTCTACCGTTCCGACCAGATCCTCAATCTGCAGAAACGCCATGATTTTATCATTTTTCGTATATTTAATCTTCTTATTAGAAATGATTCCACCGATCGTACAGGGCGCATTGTCCCTCACTCTCGTTTCACCGGATTCCTCTTCCAGTACAAAATCCGCAGTCGTATTCGTGATGCCTCTTCTCCACAGATCCTCAAACTCCTCTAACGGATGGCCGCTGACATAGATCCCAAGCACTTCCTTCTCAAAAGCAAGAATCATATCCTTGGAATACTCACCGACATCCGGAAGCTGGACATCATAGCTGGATTTCTCTGATTCGTCCACAATATCAAACAGACTTATCTGCCCCGCCATATTATTCTTGCGGTCATGTACGATGTGATCCATGATCTGCACATAGGCACTCATAAACTGCTTCCGTGTTCCGCCAAGGCTGTCAAGCGCGCCTGCCTTGATAAAGTTTTCGATCGCCTTTTTGTTGATATCTTTATCTGCCATACGGGTGATGAAATCCTGCAGATTCGTGTAGGCGCCACGTTCCTTCCGTTCGTTCACCACCGCATCAATCACAGGACGTCCAACACTTTTGATGGCAGTCAGTGCATAACGGATACTGTTGCCGTTTACGGAAAAGCCGCTTTCTCCCTGATTGATGTCAGGCGGCAGGATCGTAATACCCATACTCCGGCAGACCATAATATATTCTGCCACTTTTCCCGGATTATCAATCACGGAAGTCATCAGGGCTGCCATAAATTCTACCGGATAATAATATTTCAGGTATGCAGTCTGGTAGGAAACCACCGCATAGCATGCCGCATGGGACTTATTGAATGCATATTTCGCAAAGTCCATCATTTCATCATAAATCTTCGAGGCGACATTCTCCGGGATGCCGTTTGCCACACATCCGGGCACGCCCTCCTCCGGATTTCCATAGACGAAATTCGCCCTCTCCTTTTCCATCACGGCCTGCTTTTTCTTACTCATGGCACGGCGCACGAGATCGCTTCGCCCAAGGGTATAGCCACCCAGATCACGTACGATCTGCATTACCTGCTCCTGATAAACAATACAGCCGTAGGTCGGTGACAGAATCGGCTCAAGCTGTGGACACAGATAGGTAACCGTTCCGAAATTGCTCTTTCCCTTAATATACTTCGGGATAAAGTCCATCGGTCCCGGGCGGTACAGGGAAATCCCGGCAATAATGTCTTCAAGGTTCTGTGGCTTCAGTTCCTTCATGAAGTTCTTCATTCCTGCACTTTCCAGCTGGAACACACCGTCCGTTTTGCCGGTTCCGATGGATGCCAGAACCTTTTTATCATCAAAATCAATCTGATCGAGATTAATCTCTTTTCCTGTACTCTGCTTTACAAGCTTCACGGCATCTCGCAGCACCGTGAGGGTTCGAAGTCCCAGGAAGTCCATCTTCAGAAGTCCGAGCTCTTCAATCGTCGTCATCGTAAACTGGGTTGTAATGGAACCGTCCGCTCCCCTTGACAGCGGCACAAGATCCTCCGCCGGACGGGAACAGATCACCACCCCCGCCGCATGCATGGAGGTATGTCTCGGAAGCCCCTCAAGACGGCGGCTCATGTCGATCAGCTCCTTCACCTGCTCATCGGTTTCGTAGAGCTTGCGCATATCCGGATTCATCTGAAGCGCTTTATCAATCGTGATATTTAATTCATTCGGGATCATCTTCGCAAGGGAATCCACATAGGCATACGGAAGGTCCATCACACGGCCCACATCACGGATAACCCCCTTGGCAGCCAGCGTACCGAAGGTAACGATCTGTACCACCTTTTCCTGCCCGTACTTACGCCCTACATAATCGATAACCTCCTGCCGCCGTTCGAAGCAGAAGTCAATATCAATATCCGGCATGGATACACGTTCCGGATTTAAAAAACGCTCAAACAGCAGATTATAACGGATCGGGTCAATATTGGTAATCTTAAGGCAATAAGAAACAATACTTCCTGCCGCCGATCCTCGTCCGGGTCCTACCATGATGCCGTTCTGCTTGGCATAATTGATAAAGTCCCAGACAATCAGGAAGTAATCCACATATCCCATTGTCTGAATGACATTCAGCTCATAATCAAGGCGTTCCTTCAACGTCTGTCCGGTCTCTCCGGCAGGTGCATTTTCATCCCCATACCTCTCCTTCAGACCGTCGTAACACAATTTATTCAGGTAAGTCCAGGAATTATACCCCTCCGGCACATCGAATTTTGGCAGCTTCGTCACTCCAAACTCAATCTCCACATGGCACCGGTCCGCAATCCGCTGGGTATTTTCGACTGCCTCCCACGCATAGGGAAACAGTCCCTTCATCTCTTCTTCACTCTTCACATAATACTGACCGCCCTCATAACGCATGCGGTCTTCATCCGATAATTTCTTTCCGGTCTGCAGACAAAGGAGGATATCATGCGGCTTCACGTCATCCGCATAGGTATAGTGCACGTCATTCGTTACGACCATCGGAATATCCAGTTCCCTGCTCATCTGTAAAAGTGTGGTATTGACTAATTTCTGCTCCGGCAGTCCGTGATCCTGCAGCTCCAGGAAATAGTTACCCTTTCCGAAGCAGTCCTGATATTTCAGTGCTGCCTTCTTTGCTTCATCCACAAGCCCCTTCTGGATATAACGCTGCACTTCTCCTGCAAGGCAGGCTGACAATGCAATGATTCCCTCGTGGTACTCCTGCAGCAGCTCCATGTCGACACGCGGCTTGTAATAATATCCTTCCGTAAATCCGCGGCTCACAATCTTCATCAGGTTCTCATAGCCCTTGTTATTCTCCGCAAGCAGCACCAGATGGTAATAGCGGTCCTCCCCGCCGGTCAGCTCTTTATCAAACCGGGAATTCGGTGCAACATAGACCTCACACCCAAGAATCGGATTAATCCCCTCTGCCTTGCATGCCTTATAAAAATCAATCACGCCATACATGACTCCATGATCCGTGATTGCCGCACTGTCCATGCCAAGTTCTTTGACACGCTTCACATATTCTTTAATTTTATTGGATCCATCTAATAGGCTGTATTCAGTATGGACGTGCAGATGCGTAAATGCCATGGTGTTCCTCCGGAATTTCTATGTACTATGTTCATGGTTGAATTTTCAACCCCATTTATTTTATAGAACTGTTGATTCACAATGTAGTTAATCTCATGCCGTTTATTTCATGTGATTTATGTAGTTTATTTCATGTGGTTTATTTCACGCGGTTTATTTCATGTGGTTTATTTCATGTAGTTACAGTTTACCCTTTATGGGGAGGTGATGCAAGCAATGAATTTTTGATTTGTCCCTGTTCTTTCGTAACATATGGGTACTATATGCCATATACGGCTTACATACCCTCTCTTTCCATGCGACTGGGTATATCGGGATTTTCTTACTCTGTATACCCTTCTTTCTCCAAGCTAATGGGTGCAGCAGGACTTTTTCACTCTGTATACCCTTTTTTTCTCCAAGCTAATGGGTGTAGCAGGACTTTTTCACTCTGTATACCCTTCTTTCTCCAAGACACCGGGTATAGCAGGACTTTTTTACTCTATATACCCTTTCATCTCCCAACGACTGGGTATTACTAAAGAAAATGTACATCTATACCCAATACCACGCCAAACAAGCATAACACTATCCATACATACAAGACCATACAATACTGTATAAATATGATGCAGTATCACATAACACAAAATAGAGTTAATACATAAGTTTGATTTTGACAATTATCTCACTTATACATTAACTCTATTCTTTATTGCAGATATTTGTAACTATTCAGAACCCCATTCGTAAAACCGTTGCTTCGCAACTCAAGTTTTACTCAGGTGGATTATAAGTACTTCTTCAATACATCCACCTTATCAAGCTTCTCCCAGGGCAGATCCAGATCGTTACGTCCAAAGTGTCCGTAAGCAGCAGTCTGCTTGTAGATCGGACGGCGAAGATCCAGCATCTTGATGATTCCTGCCGGACGAAGGTCGAAGTTCTCACGAATTGCTTTAAGAAGCTCTTCATCAGAAACCTTTCCGGTTCCGAAAGTGTCAACCATGATGGAAGTAGGCTGTGCGACACCGATTGCGTAGGAAAGCTGGATTTCGCACTTGTCAGCAAGTCCTGCTGCAACAATGTTCTTCGCAACATAACGTGCTGCATA
>Ga0129310_1002599_pt1 | contig 13146 bp, 11 predicted proteins | sample Go1ome_2_FD_94433 | JGI IMG/M metagenome (GOLD analysis project Ga0129310, IMG submission 94433) | Western lowland gorrila individual fecal microbial communities from Wisconsin, USA - Go1022A metagenome | ecosystem: Host-associated > Mammals > Digestive system > Large intestine > Fecal | place...
CTAAGCCCACATGAGCTTGCTCATATGTGGGTGAAAGACCTTGGGACCCGCCCCGATATGAGCATAAAAGTGGGATGATAATCCCACGATATGCGAATAGTGGGGAGGGTGTTATGTGCCAGTGGCACATGTTTAGCACGGACCGAAGCGGAGCGGAGAAGTGGGAGTGCATAGCACAGAACAATCCGTAGACATCATATTTATTGCATAGAAAAAAATATCCTGCGCATACTAACCTCGCAAAGAACAAAAAGGAGGTTATCAGCATGAGTGATATTTCAGAATTAGATCTGCAGAATCTGCGCCATCTGATCGGCGGCTTTGATACGACTCACTGCAAAATGCAGGAGTACGCCAAGGAAGCGGAGGACCCGAAGGTAAAACAGTTTTTCGAAAAGGGTGCCCGCAGCGCTATGGAGAACAAACAGCAGCTTATGAAGTTTTTGCAGTAAGGAGGCAGCAGAATGCAGGAAAAGACAATGGTAGCAGATACTCTGGCCGGGATCAACGGCGAGCTGACCCGCTATGCGGGAATGATCGCCCAGTCGGAGAACAAGGAGTTAAAACAGACACTGAAGCAGTTCCGTACCGCCTGTGAGCAGTCCCAGGAGGAATTGTATCAGATCGCCAGAGAGAAATCCTATTATGTGCCGGCGGAGAAAGCCACCGCAGAAGAAGTGGCACATGTGAGAAGCCTGTTTACGCAGGGAACGTTGTAAAGTCAAATGCAGTAAATGAAATTCATAGAATAAGCCTTCCAGAAAATTTAGACATGGAAGGCTTATTTCAGTGCTTTGATAAGGAACGTTGAGACAGGCAGAATCAAACGTTTATTTGGCATAGGACATCCAGCCATCTGCATATAGTGAAACGAAGGAACCGCAGGCGGTTTGGAATATGCTTAATTATATCTGGGCAGGAATGATTCTGTTAGGCGTGATCTACGGTGTCTGTACCGGGCAGATGAGTGCACTGACAGGAGGAGCACTGGATAGTGCAAGAGAAGCTGTGAGCCTCTGTATCACCATGGCGGGTGTCATGGCGTTGTGGATGGGACTGATGGAGATCGCACAGGAGTCAGGAATGATCACGAAAATGACAAAAGGCATCCGGCCTTTTCTGAAATTCATGTTCCCCAGGCTCCCGGAGGATCATCCTGCGGGGGAATACATAGCCACGAATCTCATCGCCAATGTCCTGGGGCTGGGCTGGGCCTGCACACCGGCTGGATTAAAGGCCATGGAGCAGCTGGCAGAGCTGGAGAGGCAGCGGGCAGAGGAAAAAATGGCACAGCCTGTGGATAGACAGTTACGACTCAGGGCAGGACAGAGGTCGGAGAAGGAATTTGAAAAACGGCGGTGTGGCTCAGGCATCACGGCAGCCAGCAACGAAATGTGTACCTTCCTGATCCTGAATGTTTCGTCCTTACAGCTGATCCCGGTCAATATGATCGCCTATCGCAGCCAGTACGGCAGCGCCAATCCGGCGGTGATCATTGCCCCGGCGCTGGTGGCCACGCTGTTCAGTACGATCATTTCCATCATTTACTGTAAATGGAAGGACAGGTGAGGATCATGATGAACGCATTGACACACGTGTCAGATATTATGATCCCTATGATCATCTTTTGGATCGTAGGCTATGGAATGGTCTCAGGGGTGAAAGTATACGAGACATTTTTGAAGGGGGCAAAGGAGGGCTTACGCATTGTCGTGGAGATCCTTCCGACACTGGTTGGATTGATGATGGCAGTAGGAATCCTCAGAACGTCGGGATTTTTCGAACTGCTTGGGCGCCTGATCGGACCTGCAACGCAGGCGGTGGGACTTCCGGCACAGCTGATACCACTGTTGATCGTAAAAATGTTTTCTTCCTCTGCGGCCACCGGACTGGTGCTGGATATTTTCAAGACCTGTGGGACGGATTCTTATGCCGGGATGCTGACTTCGATTCTCATGAGCTGTACCGAGACTATTTTTTATACCATGAGCGTGTATTTTCTGGCGGCAAAAGTAACGAAAACCCGCTACACGCTGCCGGGAGCATTACTGGCAACGTTAGCGGGAACAGTGGCAAGTATTTTTCTTGCGGGGAAAATGTGATGATAATCCCACGATATGCGAAAATTGGGTAGAATTGTGAGAGTGCGCAGCACGGAACAATTCGTGGGCATCATATCATCAAATCAACTGCAGACTTCGTAAAATAAACAGGAATACGGTCAGGGTGATGGAACTTAAAAACGTTGTGGCCACGACTACGCTGGAAGTCAGGGTCCCTTCGTGGTTCATGTTTTTTGCCATGATATAGCAGCTTACGGTGGTGGGAGAGCCCAGCATAATGAGGATCGCTACCAGCTTTTCTCCGGTGAAACCGAAGTGCACAGCCAATGGCAGGAACAGTGCGGGCCATACCACCAGCTTTAACACGGTTGCCACTCCGGTAGGAGCCAGCAGCTTTAGTGCTTTCCGGCCTTCAAAACCGGCACCCAGACCGATCAGCGCCAGAGGTGTGGCCAGGACAGCAATATTGTTGATGGTCTTGGAAATGATCACGGGGTAACTGATCCGGCAGGCACTGGACAACATGCCCAGAGCAATACTGATAATGATGGGGTTTGTGATAATTCCTTTTAATGATTTCAAAAGAGAGTTTTTATCAAAGCCCTTTGCTTCCGGTCCTGTAAAGGACAGGATCAGCACAGCAGCGATATTGTACAGCGGAACGGTACCTACGATCATCAGAGGAGCCATGCCGGAATTGCCGTAGATGTTCTGGATAAATGCCACACCCAGGACAGCGGCACTGCTGCGGTAGCTGGCCTGGACAAGCTCGCCCAGACGGGATTTGTTCTTATAAAAAATACCTGCGACACCCCAGGTGATGACAATGCAGAACAAAGTCACGAAAAAGCAGAACAGAACATAACCGGTGTCCCAGACGCTGTAGAAGTCTGCAGAGGAAATATCCTTAAACAGCAGAACCGGTAAAGTCACTTTATAGTTAAAAGAGTTCAGCGTTTTGATAAAGGAATCATTGGTCAGATGTAATTGCTGTAAAATATAACCGATCACCATGACCAGGAAAACAGGGATCGTTGCGTTAAGACTGAATGCGAGTTGTTCCATGAAAATCGTTTGCCTTTCTATTATGAGAAGCTGAAAGCCCTTCTCCTTTTGCAAGTATAGAAAAGGAGAAGGGCTTTGTCAAGTTATGGCCTTGTGCTGTTTTATTTTACAGCGTTGATCTTGTAAATGAATTTTACGCTGCTGTCCATACCGTCGGTGGAACCGGTGAAGGAATTGTAATTCTCGGATACGGAAGAGGTAGCTTTCATACGATCGATGACTTCCTGAAGTTCCTCGGTATCCATATCGGTCAGCTTGCTGATAGCCTCGTCATTATATTCGATCATGCCGTCCTTTAATTCCTTGGAACCATCTTTCAGCTGGCTGATACCGTCGATCAGCTTATCACTGCCATTGGAGAGATCATTCACACCGTTGGCCAGTGTGCTGCTGCCGTTGGCCAGATCGCTGGCACCGTTTACTAAGGTATCAGCACCGTCATACAGTTCTTTGCTTCCGGATACCAGTTTATCGGCACCGTCCTTCAACTGGGAAGCACCGGTGACAACCTGTACGGAACCGGCAGCCAGCTGGGAAGCACCGGCGCTTGCGGAAGCAACACCTGCGGTATAAGTCTGCAGACCGGTGTAGAACTGATTATAGCCATCCAGAGAAGCTTTCAGGGCAGCAATGCTGCCGGCAGCCTGTGAAAGACTTGTGGCTTTATCCTGAATGGTTTTCAAATTTGCCTGAAGTGCAGCATCACCTGAGGATACGGTCTGGGATGCCTGAATCATACCCTGATATTGTGTAACCGTCAGTCCGGCCTGTTGGAGGACATATCCCAGAGCAACATTGGCATCCGAGAGAGGCTCCATTTGCTGATACAGAGCATTTAATATGGTCGCATAATTGGATTTTGTCAATTCTTGCGGAAGAGTGAGACCGGCAGCCGTTAACTGGGAGGTTGCGGTTTTTAATAAAGTATCGAATACCTGACCAGCGGCACCGTTCAGAGTATCATTCTGGGCAGTCAGCTGTCCCAGACCGGCTTTCAGGTCGTTGGCACCGGACTGTAGGCTCTGGGTACCGGCAAGCAGGGTTTTGGTGCCTTCCTGTAATGTACCTACACCACTTTGCAGGGATCCGATACCGTCTCTTAAGGTTACGGTACCGTCAGCTACTTTGTAAGCGCCGTCCCGGAGGTCGTTGGAGCCGTCGGACAGTTTTTTTACACCGTCTTTCAGATCGCCGGACTTGTCATAGAGTTCTGTGACACCATCGTAAAGATCGGAAGTACCATCCAACAGCTTGTTGGTAGCATCTTCCAGATCATTCATAGCCTCTGTGAGATCGTCAAGGTCATCCACATTGCTCAGATCCAGACGGGAGAAAACGGAATTGGTGGCGATACAGTAAGTTTCATTCATGGTGAAATCTGTGGCATCGGCCTCGATTTCCAGATAATCGTCGAAATCTTCTTCCATATCCAGGTTTAAACCCAGTCCGGGGAAGACGATACCGGTGACGACACTGTGGCTGCCATCGTTGATGACTTTACCGGAGGATACTTTAATATTGCTGAAATTGTCGTTATCCAGGATCATACCGGTCATTACCGCAAAGGGAACATAGATATTTTCCTCTTTTCCGGCAATCTCACGGGTCTCATATAATTCGTTTGTGTAATCATAACGGATCACTACATGGCCGCTCTTGCCCTTCAGATCTGCAGGAGAGATTTCCCTGCCATCCAACGTATAAGTAACTTTCAGGGAAATGGGAGCGTCCTTGTCGGGAGTGCTCTGGGTGTAGGAATCCTTTTCCCCCTGATTTTTCAGCCAGTCGCTGACGTAGATCTTCTGCTGGGTACCGTCTGCATTTAAAATGACATATACGGTCTCATCAATGGAGGCTGCGGAGGTATCTTCGGATTTCCAGATGTCATCTACAGCATCCCGGATCTGCTCTTTGACCTCGGTCTCTTTCTTTTCGGAAGTTTTTGCATATACGGAGACACCGGTTACACTTAAGGCTACCACACCGGCGAGGCACAGAGCCCCGGTTCTCCAGGCTTGTTTTTTCAGATTTATCATAGTCTTATACCGTCCTTTCTTTATAGGTCTGCTCAGCATCCGTTGCAGGGGAGCCGGCATTTTTGTTCCGGAAGCCGATGCTGGTGACACAGATCACCTTGTCGAACAGCATGAACATGGCCGGCAGGAACAGGATAACAGCGAACATACTTACAATAGCGCCTCTTGCCATCAGGTCGCAGAGGGAACTGATAATGTCCACATCGGAATACAGGGCAACACCGAAGGTGGCGGAGAACAATCCCATGGCGCTGACAATAATGGAAGGAATGGATACCTTCAGGGCGTTGGTGACTGCTTCACGTTTGCCCTTGCCATCGTATCTTTCCTGCTTGTATCTTGTGGTCATCAGAATAGCGTAGTCCACGGTAGCACCCAGCTGGATCGTACTGATACAGATCGGGGCGATGAAAGGAAGTGACGTTCCTGTCAGGTGAGCAAGCCCCAGGTTAATGAAAATGGACAGCTCGATAACGGCTACTAAGATCAACGGCAGTGTAATACTTTTCTCTACCAGAGCAATGATCACGAAGATCGCTACGATGGAAACCGCATTTACAACCTTGAAGTCCTCGTCGGTGGTCTCAATCAAATCCTTGGTACAGGGAGCTTCACCGATCAGCATACCCTTGGGATCGTATTTTTTCAAAATAGTATTCAGCTCATTGATCTGGACATTTACTTCATCGGTAGCGGTCTTGTATTCGGAGTTGACCAGAAGCAGCTCCCAGTCATTGCTCTTTAATACCTCTTTGACAGATTCCGGAAGCATTTCCTCCGGTACCAGAGGGCCGACCACGGATTCCAGTCCCAGGGCATATTTAATACCATCGACATTCTCCATCTCGTGAATCATGGCGCGAACGTCAGTGTCAGATACATCGGTGCTTACCAGTACCATATGGGTGGCACCCACACCGAAATCTTCCTGCAGCTTGCTGTTGGCTACCACGTAAGCCATATCTTCGGGAAGAGTTTCACCGAGATCGTAATACACTTCCTTATTGGTTGCTTTGTAAGACAGATATGAAGGAAGTACCAGTACCAGGAACAGGATCAGGAATACGGGAAACACTTTGGTAATACCCGAAGCAACCTTTCCCATATCCGGCAGCAGGGATTTGTGGCTGGTCTTCTGTAACACTTTATCCAATAGCAGGATCATGGAAGGAAGCGTTGTGACACAGCCGATGACACCTAAGATGACACCCTTGGCCATAACCACACCCAGATCCAGACCTAAGGTATAGCTCATGAAACACAGAGCAATGAAGCCTGCCACAGTGGTGATGGAACTTCCGACTACGGAGGTCAGTGTTGTGTTGATGGCTACAGCCATGGCTTGTTTATTGTCATCGTACATGGTCTTCTGCTCTTCGTAGCTGTGCCAGAGGAAAATGGAATAGTCCATGGTAACGGCCAGCTGCAATACTGCGGACAATGCCTTGGTCAGGTAGGAGATCTCGCCGAGGAAGTAGTTCGTACCCATATTTAAGAGGATCGCCATACCGATACTCATCAGGAAGACAAACGGTGTGATCCAGTTGTCCATGAAGATCATCATGGCTGCGCAGGCCAATGCTACGGCAATGCCTACATAGATCGGTTCCTCTTTTTCGCACAGATCCTTCAGGTCGGTGACCATGGCGGACATACCGGATACGAAACACTGCTTACCGGCAATGCTGCGGATCTCGGTGATCGCCTCCATGGTATCATCGGAGGAGGTGGAGGTATCGAAGAAGATCGCTAACATGGTGCTGTCACCGGAATTGAAGGCATCATACAGCTTGGAAGGAAGCATTTCCATGGGAACGGATACATCTGCGAAATCGTCATACCACAGAACGGTGTCCACATGATCTACATGAGAGATGTCTTCCCGGAGAGAGGAGACATCCTCGGGATCCATTCCTTCGATGATCACGAAGGAAAAGGCTCCTTTTCCGAATTCATCCATCAGAATATCCTGACCTACTACCGTGTCAATATCACCGGGCAGGTAAGTCAGCATATCGTAATTGATCCGCGTCATGATCATACCGATCAGGGAAGGGATCAGTAGTATAACTGCCAGTATCAGAATAGGAATACGGCATTTTACGACCCATTTACCAAATTTCATAAAGCAGGGCTCCTTTCGTTGTCGGCTATTCAGAGCCATTTTGCGAATGGGGTTCTGAATAGTTTCTCAATTCGTATTGTATGCAAGGAGTCCGGCCTTGAAAACGGACAAAAAAAGGCAATGCACAAAAATTGCGCATTGCTTATAAATAATCCAAAATATGTGCAAACAGTAGTAAATGCCCAGATTAGCGGGCTACACGGGTGAGGGCGGCTTCAATATTTCCCCGGAAAATCTCACCGGTTCGTCGGATCAGGGCTTCTGGATCCTTTTTCATTCCGGTGCTCAGCCAGTCTAAAATCATGCCAACCAGGGCAAATTTGTAAAAATCCACCACCATTTTCTGGTCTTCGGGAAAGACTTTTTTATGAGCCATATGTTCCACCTGTTCCGTGATCCGGGAAACGTACAGGCGCATGACCTCTCCGGCGATACTGTAGAGGTAACGTTCCATCCGCTCTCTGCTGACGGAATTGTAAATATGGTAGACCAGCCGCTTATTCTCCAGGGCAAACCGGGCGGCGGAGATAAAGCCGTCCTCCCAGGAGTCCATATCCAGATGCTGTGACAGCACCCGTTCCACATCTGCATTCAGAATGTGTTCCAACAGAGCGGTGATGTCCTGAAAATGATAGTAAAAAGTGTTGCGGCTGATGCCGCAGTCATCCACGATGTCTTTTATGGTGATCTTATCCAGCGGCCGTTCATTCAGCAGCCGGATAAAGGATTCTTCGATAGCTTTGCTTGTAAACTGTGTCATGGGTTCCTCCAACCTGATGATCCGTACACTTTATCTTATCACAAAAACGTTAATTTGTCATTAAAAGCAGGGCTTCCAGTGAAGAAAAATCAGAAGTTCCCTGTTCCAGATAAAAGGTGTGGAACCGGAGATCGGAATAGGCATCTCCCCAGTGATCCCTGGCGGTGTCCTGCAGCTGTAGAATCTCCAGATAACCGATGTAATATTTCGGATAATTACAGGGCTCTTCAGCGATATAAGTGTAGATCGCTTCGCATGCCCCGGGAGAATCAATACCGAATTTCCCAAGAACCTCCGTCACCTGATCACATCCGGCACCCTCTCCGTGGATCAGGAGATCCAACAAAGTGTACATGCACAACTGCAGGCTGCGGGTATGCTTTTCCAGCCGTGCCATCTGTGCGGCATCCGGCTGCCCGGCCTGTTCCAACAGATCGGCCGCATAATCATAGGAAAGAAATTCCACATACAGTGCCCAGCCTTCGAGATAACCGCCGTACCAGAGGAGTTTCCTGGCGGGATTCCTGTTTCTGTCGGAAAAGGTGCGGTTACTGTACACGGTCTGGTAGAGATGTCCCGGGAATCCTTCATGAGCCAGTGTGGTGTAGAGTTCAAGTCCCTGCGGGGAGTTCCGGTGGTTTATGTATATGACATTATTGTCGGAATCCCCCAGAGGCGTGGTCAGGTAAAAGGCAGGAGCACTGTAGGGTTCCAGGCTGGGAACCACATCTTTGACGGTGACGGTGGGAACAGGGCTGCTGACCGGAAAGCCATTTTTCATACGGATCTGTAGATCCGAGAGCATTTCTTCCGGTTCTGTCAGAGGGAAAACTGCTGTATTTTCTTCAGAAAGCAGTGTGATCAGGGAAGGAGACCGGGCAGCCAGACTGCGGATGGCAGATTGCTCTTTCTGGAATTGCGTAAGCAGCATCTGCACCAGTTCTTTTTCGGAACGGGAAGAGCCGGTCTCGGAAAACAGCAGATGGAGATAATAGGTCTTACCGTCCGGCAGCAGGGCGAGCCCCTTCGGGAGCCCATTGCGGGCACTGTCATTGCTGCCTGAAGTAGCATCGGTGGCTGCTTCGGATGTAGAGGGATCGGCATTGGTGGAAGTTTCCAGAGAAAGCAGTCCTTCGGACAGGGCAGCATAGGCGGGCTGTACCACTGTGGCAAGCAGGCGGTCGTTAGTTTTGATCAGGGAGACGGCTTCCTCCGGAGTGAAAAGTCCCTGCGTCTGCAGCTCTGACAGGCGGTCTTCAAAGGTAGTCTGTAAAAAATGTGTTCCCTGTGTCAGTTCTTTTGCAGTGACAATAGTGTCACATTGCTTCCGGACTTTTTCTGAGGAGCAGGCAGGCATAAAGAAGCCTGCGGCAGCTTTTTCCTGCTCGTAGAGAAGCAGGGAGGCAGAATAGTCATCCACCTGATCTAAAAGCGCCAGATAATCAGTCACATCCCGTTTCGTACGGAAGGTGTATTCTGCCAGCAGAACGGGAAGCTGGGACTGCATGCCGGAGGAAGGAGACAGGGGTTCGCTGTAATAGGGGAACGCAGCCAGGGCCAGATCGTTTTCCAGGGAGCGATGCAGCAGCCGGTAAGTATCGGCATTTTCCGGGGAAAGCCTGTCAGGGTCTATTCGGTCGAGTTGGTGCAATAAGTCGGTACAGTGTTCTTTGCTATCTTCCGGCTGGCCGGAGTGATAGATTGGGAGCACCGGTTCATATGCAGTGATACCGAAGGCTTTCGGATCGGCAATGGTGTAATGCATATTCAGGGTGCTTCCAGTCATTTCCTCCTGAAAAAGTTGGGAAGTGAATTGCTCAAAACGCTTATCTGGGGAGGCGTGGGAAGCGATAAGGGTCAGACCACCGGTGAGGGCACAGAGAAGACCGATACATACGAGTAGTTGTGAGAAAGAGAGAGGAGGACGTTTATGCACGATGATTACCTGATGACAAAGAGTGTTAGTAAAAATATATGTGGAAATTTTGCAGAATAGACTTACCCTCTGGCAAACATAGTTGTACACCATACAACTATATATAAATGTACCTAAAACATGTAAAAGATGTATTGACTTTGTACGGCCGTCTGATTATACTGAAAGTGATTATGGAGACAAAATATCAAAACCTCATTAATTACATACAGGAACAGATCTCAGATGGACAACTGGGTCCCGGAGAGAAGGTCCCCTCGGAGAATCAGCTTTCGGAACAGTTCCATATCAGCAGGCAGACAGTGCGGAAGGCCATCGGAGCACTGGAGGAGGACGGTCTGGTGCAGAGGATCCGGGGCAGCGGCACCTATGTGAGCTTTGACCGCCGGAAGAATCTGGAACAGCGCAACAGCATCGCCGTGGTGACCACGTATGTGGACAGTTACATTTTCCCAAGGATTCTGCAGGGAATGCAGAATACTTTATTTGAAAGCGGCTTTTCCGTGCAGATCTATTTCACGAACAACATGCTGGACCGGGAGAAAAGCATTCTGAAAGATCTGCTGAAACGGGATGATGTGGCCGGAGTGATCGTGGAGGGGACAAAGAGCGGATTGCCGAATCCGAACCTGGACCTGTACCGCCACCTGATGGCCAGAAAGATACCGCTTTTGTTTTTCAATACCTATTATCCGGAGCTGGAAGCTCCTCATGTGTCGCTCAATGATGCAGAGGCAGCCTATAAAGCCGTACGATATCTGATCGATAAAGGGCATCAGAAGATCGGGGCCATCCTGAAGCTGGATGATGGACAGGGCAGACAGCGTTATCTGGGATATCTGCGGGCCATGGAAGAGGCCGGGCTGACCGTGACGGATTCCCGGATGGTGTGGATCGACACAGATGAATCGAAGCAGCTTGGCTACTGCCGGGACAGAATCCTGAACCGGGTGGAGGAATGTACCGCCCTTCTGGCATACAATGACCAGATCGCCTTTCAGCTGATCCGGATGCTGACGGAGCGCAATATCCGGGTGCCGGAAGAGGTATCGGTCATCAGCATTGATGATTCGGATCTGGCGAGACACAGCGAAGTGCCCATCACCTCCCTGCCCCATCCAAAGGAGAATCTGGGGAAAAAAGCGGCGGAGACACTGTTACAGATGATCTCAGGCAGGAAAAAGGATCTGACCTACGAATTTGACACCCGTGTCGTAGAACGGGAATCTGTGACAGAATATGAAAACCAAAAAGGAAGCCTCGTAGAGGCGATTTTGCGAATGGGATCTGAATAGTTACAAGAAAATAATGAAAACGATAAAAATCAAAGGGATAAGGAGAGAACACAATGAGCGAAGCAGTAAAAGAAGCGATCAGAACAGGAAAAACAGCCCTTGGTATCGAGTTTGGCTCCACCAGGATCAAAGCAGTACTGGTAGATGAGAGCCATGCGCCTATCGCCATGGGAACCTATGACTGGGAGAACCGTCTGGAGAACAATATCTGGACCTACAGTCTGGAGGATATCTGGAAAGGTTTACAAGGCTGCTACAAGAGCCTGACAGACGATGTGGAGACAAAATACGGTGAGAAGCTGACCACACTGGGCTCTCTGGGATTCAGCGGAATGATGCACGGCTATATGCCGTTTAATGCAGCCGGAGATCTTCTGGTTCCTTTCCGTACTTGGAGAAATACCATGACGGAAGAGGCCTGCAAGAAACTGATCCCGGTATTTAATTTCAACATCCCTCAGAGATGGAGCATTGCACACTTGTATCAGGCTATTTTAAGCGGAGAAGAGCATGTAAAGGATATTGCTTTCTTCACCACACTGGCAGGATACATCCACTGGAAGCTGTCCGGAGAAAAGGTGCTGGGCATCGGTGAGGCAGCAGGTATGTTCCCCATTGATTCCACCATTATGGATTTTGACCAGAAGATGCTGGATCAGTTTGACGGTTTACATAATTTTGACTGGAAGATCCGTGACATTCTGCCGAAGGTGCTGGCAGCCGGAGAACCCGCCGGTGTTTTGACTGCGGAAGGTGCAAAATTACTGGATCCCACAGGAACCTTACAGCCCGGTGCAGCTATGTGTCCTCCCGAGGGCGATGCCGGAACCGGAATGGTAGCCACCAACAGTGTGGCAGTCCGCACCGGTAATGTCTCCGCCGGGACCTCTATTTTTGCCATGGTGGTACTGGAGAAGGCTATGGAAAAAGTACACGAAGAGATCGATATGGTCACCACCCCCGATGGTATGCCTGTAGCTATGGTACACTGCAATAACTGTACTTCGGATCTGAACGCCTGGGTAAACCTGTTAGGTGAATGTGCGGAGAGTTTTGGGGTGAAAGTAGACAAGAACGAACTGTACGGGGTACTGTATCGCAAGGCATTGGAAGGAGCTGCGGACTGTGGCGGCGTGACAGCATATAACTATTTCTCAGGAGAGCCCATCACCGGACTGGACGCAGGCCGCCCTATGGTGGTAAGGACTCCCGATGCGGACTTCTCACTGGCGAACTTTATGCGTTCCCACCTGTACAGTGCAGTGGCTACGTTGAAGATCGGTATGGATATTCTGTTAAAAGAGGAGCATGTGGCTGTAGATTCCCTGATGGGACATGGCGGCTTCTTCAAGACACCTGTGGTGGGACAGCGTGTCATGGCAGCAGGCATGAACGCACCGATCACCGTTATGGATACCGCCAGCGAAGGCGGTGCCTGGGGTATTGCGATCCTGGCAGCTTTCATGAAGGAGAAAAAAGACGGCGAGACGCTGTCTTCCTATCTGAATGATAAGATCTTCGCAGGACAGACCGGAACCACACTGTATCCGGATCCTGAGGATGTGAAGGGATTTGATGCTTTCCTGGAAGAGTACAAGAAGCTGCTTCCCGCAGAAAAGGCAGCCGTTGCGGCAAAATAATTTTTCAGGTGCAAAATATGCATGCATAGTGCACGGAAGGATACCGCACGTAGGTATGCGGTGCATGAGAGCACATAAGCACATGATATCTGAGGGCACGACACATAGGTGTCGGAAAGCCTGCGGGTCTTAGAAAGAAATGAGGTTTAGGATATGTTAGAAGAATTAAAACAGAAAGTATATGAAGCAAATATGGATCTGCCCCGGTACGGTCTGGTGACTTTTA
>Ga0129310_1002600_pt1 | contig 13143 bp, 14 predicted proteins | sample Go1ome_2_FD_94433 | JGI IMG/M metagenome (GOLD analysis project Ga0129310, IMG submission 94433) | Western lowland gorrila individual fecal microbial communities from Wisconsin, USA - Go1022A metagenome | ecosystem: Host-associated > Mammals > Digestive system > Large intestine > Fecal | place...
AAGCGGACTAAGACCAAAAAGTCCAACCGCATCCTGTACATGACCAAGCCCTTGAAAGAGGAGCTTCTGGCATGGCTGGAAAAGATGAAGCAGGACGAGCAGAGCGCCCCGGAAAAGTACAGCAACTGCGGTCAGCTGTTCCGCTTACCAGATGGCTTACCCATTGCCCCGGACGTTCTGACCAAGTGGTATCGTATGTGGCGGGCAGAGCACCCGGAGTTTGAGAAGATCGTGTTCCACGGTCTGCGCCACTCCAGTGCCACCTACCAGCTGCTACAATCTGGCGGTGACTTCAAGTCGGTGCAGGGTAATACCGGTCACGCAACCGCCACCGTCCTGATGGACACCTACGCCCACACGCAGGACAAACCCCGGTTGGAGTTGACCGAGAAGATCGAAGCCGACTTCTACACGCAGGATGTGGCCGGTGCAAAGCCGCAGGAACCCCCGGAAAACAAAACGCCGGTGGCAACAAAAATCACGGGTAAAATGATCCTTGAAGCCATCCGGCAGATGGACGCAGAGGAGCGCCGCGAGCTGACGCGGGTGCTCTTCGCGTAAAATTCTCTTTTTTGTGCAGCGAAATACACGCTGTGCAAGCGATGCAAAGAATTCATGGCTTTTTTGTAAAGTGTGCAGGAGATGTGCAAAAGTGTGCAGACTCTGCCAGAAAAACAAAAAAGCCATGAAATCTTTCGATTTCACGGCATTTTCTGGTGCGATGGAAGGGACTCGAACCCCCGGCCTACTGATTCGTAGAGCACGCCGGGCACTTACCTCAAATTTTGGAAGTTACGGTTTATCGTCGTTTTCATTCGCAGCATCGCAAATTCTGACGTTGGAGTTTCTGCATCGCTTGTCGGATTTTGCAACGATTTGCACCCTTTGCACGTTTTGAAACCGTGCAAAATCCGTGCAGAAACCGTGCACTTACTCTTGGACAAACTAAAAATCGACCCATCCAACCACGACTTGACGGCATTGGTTTGAGTGACCATACATCAAAATCAAGTCTTGGAGGATACTATTATGAAGAACTTGCTTTCCTGCCGCTACAACATGGATACCAATCGAGTGGAAGCTCGGTTCGCGGATGGCTCTACCGTTGCCATTGACTGCATCGCCATTGAGGACGAGTATGGGGATACCCCGGCACAACGGGCGGAACTGGACTGGCTGCTGTACAATAAGCCGCTGGAGTATGCGCAGATGGTGCTGAAAGGGGAGATGGAGCATTATCTGTCGCTGGGATGTGACCATGGTAGGCTGGAAGATTGATTGACAAAAACGCGCGGTAAAATCGCTAATCGCGCGGCGCGCGTTTTTATTGCTGACCTTCTTTCATGCCACATTGCACGCGTGCATTTCAGCGTGCGATTCCGCTTATTCAAAATTTTATCGCATTACAGTTTATTTTTGAGACCTCTTGCTTTTGCATCGAACTTTCTCACACATAAAGAATGCACGCCCGTGCGATTTTTGTTCGCGTTTTATTCGCGGCCAGCCAGATTTATTCGCGCTTTGTGCGCGCAATCGCGCGTTTTTCAGCGTAAATCCAGCGTAAACCATACCAAGTCAGCGTATTTTCAGCGTAAATCAACCTTTTAGCAGCCAAATCAGCGTAAATAGCCATCTTATGCGTCTTCTTCGTCTACCTGCGTTTCCACTCTTTGCTCTACGAGTTCTCGAATCGAATCAATACACCCATCTGTATCTTTCAACACTTCTTTCTCCCAGAAGTGGACAACATACCAGTCCTGCGCTCGTAAAGCCTTGTCATCTCGAATATCTCGTGCGATATTTTCTTCGATTTTGGCTATCCAGTATTCCCGATTACGCTTTAGCCTTGATTTGCGTTCTTCCCAATTCTGTCCATGCCAAAATTCACCGTCCACAAAAATAGCGATATTATATTTTAAGATGGCAATATCAGGAGAACCAGGAAGTCGCTTATCATTCAACCTATATCTAAATCCCAAATGCCACAATCGCTTGGCTAAAAGCACCTCTGCCTTGCCTTGCTTTAGGTGGACACGCGACATCCGTCTGGATGTTTCCGGAGTCGTGTCGTATGATTTTGGGTGTTTCATTATCCTCTATCTCTTATCATTTATATTTCCATTTGGAACAATCATCCTTTTGGTGCATCCATCAATGCGACAATTTTGGTAGCATGCTTACGCCATGATAAAATAAACATTGCTGTACACAGGGCAAAAACCACCATACATATCTTTTTCCCAGAAAAAAGCGAGCATATAAACAGCAGTGCAAACAGCAAGCTACTCGTTCTGGAGAGTGCATATTCTCGGGACAGAACTTTCATAATAGGATACTCTTTTGATATATCATTAAATAGCTTATAGTCATCGTTAAACGGAATAATTTTCAGCTTTTTAAATACAGGCTCAATAAAAACAGAACCTGCTCGATTTAGGACAAATCCAATTTCATACGCAATAGCAACAATGCAAAGTAACAGTAACGTTTCTGACATTGCCGTAATTTTATCATAGTATTCACTTAAAATAAAATTTCCTGCGTATTCAGGATACATCAGCAACCCACAACCAATAAACACTAATCCTGTTAATAAAAAATTAAGAATATTATAGATTGGCACTTTAATTTCCATCATTCGTTCTCCTTCGGGCAAAATGTTCCCAAGTAATGTCCAATATCTGTATCAATTTTATTTTCATCTTTAAGGAAGCCCACATTATAAGAATAATTGCTACAGTAGACGTGAACTTTTTCTCCTTCGCATTTAAAAATAATATCACCTGCGCTATTTTGCGTAATTGTATTATACCCGTTATAATAATCCAAATGCTGAGATGGCGCCTCCCCAATCACAACAATAAACGGATTCAATTTTTTCAAAACATCGCTTGATACTTTTCCAGATGCCCGCCCATGATGTGGTGCAAACAGCAAATCCACCTTCGGCCATTGAACTTCATCTTTAATTTTTTCTAGGAAATCATGTTCCATATCTCCCATCCACAAAGCCGTAATATTGTTTTCAGCCGAATATTCAATTATTGGAGATAAATTATTGTATGCAACTCCATCTTTTGCTTTTTGCAACGCTTCCTTAAAGTTTTCATTCGAAGTTTCTGGCCACAAGCAAAAAAGGCCTGCACTCCCTCGCACTTCGTCGGCTTGGTTCATCCATTTTCTCGAACATCCTTTATATAAATAAAATGCCTTCTTTGAATCATCTCTTAGCTCACAATATTTTTTAAAGCTCTCTGTTTCCTCCGGTTTTGTTGCTTCATTTTTTACACAATAGAAATTAGATACACCTACCGTATTACAAAACTCCTGAAGTCCTTTTATGTGGTCCTCATCGGGATGAGTTGAAATAAATCGTGTGATTCCAACATTTTGGGATTTACTTTTAATTTCCTCAAAATATCTATCTCGACTGTCGTCTTCGTCATAGCAGCAATCAATAACTGTAAAGTTATCACTATTATGCTCTATGTAAAACATATCTCCCTCTCCGACCGAAAAAGATTTAATAACGCTCATTATTACACTTCCTTTGTAATTTTTTCAACATATGAATTGTTCAGCCAGAAGCACTGCTTCGTCATAGCACCGCCAGTAGGCAGGGGAGCAGTGTCCGTGCTATCTCTTCCGTGAGGACGAACATGAGCTACACGGCTCTCCGATGCCTTTGGCAAATTGTTTGCATTTCTACCTCTGGAATCCTTCCAGACATGAACGCCCTCGCGCAAGGTATCGACTGTGCGCTGCCACACATGATGTACTTCTTCCAAATCATCAGCCGGGATATTCCAGAACTTCACCCTCTGGAAATAACACTCACCGTCCTTTGACTTTTGGAAGATGATGAACAGGAACTTAGTCGGCGCAAGAAGGTTGTAAAGGGTAGACTCTTCCCATGTTTCGTCCATCATCGCGCAGAAGTCCATCACAGGAAAGGACATACTTTCCTTTATGTTGCCGTTCGGCTCAATGGCAATCGTTTTTAGCTGGATGCCAGCCTTTTGGAATTCTTCAGTATTCGACAAATGCCCCTTTACCCCAAGCATTGCAGCCACCAAAAGCTCGTTGAGGTTCTTGGCATTCGTTTCAATGTCAAGCCGTGCCTTGAGTTCCGTTCTGCTCATGCCAACATAAGGCCGAACCTTGGCCGCAAACCATTCCTCAAAGCTGGTCGTTTTCAAGACTGCCGGGTCTTTGATGATTTTCTCGCAGGGTTCATCTCCGAAGATATATCGCCGCAGGATCTGCGTCATATAACTGGATTTCAGCGAATACGCCCGTTTCATAGCCGGGATAGGGCTAAACGGCTGCGACCGGGTATCCTGCGAATTGCGTCCTTTCGGACACGCTGCCAAATACATGGTGTCACCCTCACTGATAAGGTGCGCCTGTCCTGCCTTGATCTTATCCATCAGAATCTTCCAGTCGTTGCGAATGACCTCCAAATCTTCGTCCGGGAATTGGAACAGTACTGCCTTGTCGATCGTAAAATCGACTTTGGGCACATTTTCCTTATGCTCATAGGACATCAGCAGCATACAAGCGCACTTTGTCCAGAATGCACTGGTTTCAAAGGTCTTTGGGTATTCTTCCTCATAGTTCAGCATATCGCAGACCAAGCGCTCCTTGGCCTGAATGCCGCGAGCAGTCCGCCGATAGGGTGTCACTTTCAGTTCAACGCCCGCTTCCTCAAAATCAGGAGCAGCTTTGCTGTTCGGCTTATATCCAAACCAACTTTCTTCTATGACGTTGCCGATAGCTCCCTTGCCCGTTGCGATACGGCCTGTCTTGTCTATCTCACCCAGAGTTTTCCCAATCGCTTCCTGTCCACGAGTGAGAACTTCTGCTTTCGTTTTGTACTTCCGCTGTTCCATGATATACCCTCCAATTCTAGGGGTTGATCTTTTTGTGGCTTTCCGCTATAATGATGGGGGAAGAAAAGGTCAAAATCGAAAAATAAAGGTTGATCTTTTCTGCAAAAAAGTGTATACTTATGTTTAAGTATACCATAGAACGAGGTGTTATGAAAGTGTCAGCAAATAGCGATATTCGCGTTGTTGAGCTATTTGCCGGCGTGGGCGGTTTCCGCGTTGGATTAGAGCGTTGTTCCGAAAGATTCAAAACGATTTGGGCAAACCAATGGGAACCCGGCCAAGCTGGTCAATGGGCTTATAAGTGCTACGGCAAGAACTTTGGCGAAGATTCCCACTGCGTGAACGCAGATATCGCCACTGTTATCGACCAAGTGCCGCCGCATGACCTTCTTGTCGGTGGTTTTCCCTGCCAAGACTACTCTGTTGCCAGCACAGGTGCAAAGGGCATCGAGGGTAAGAAGGGCGTTCTCTGGTGGTCGATTTATAAAATCATCCAGAAGAACCATCCGAACTATGTTCTGCTGGAGAATGTGGATCGTCTGCTGAAATCTCCTGCATCCCAGCGTGGCCGTGATTTTGGCATCATCCTGAAGTGCTTGCAGGAAGAAGGCTATGGTGTCGAATGGCGCGTTATCAACGCAGCAGATTATGGCTGTGTTCAGCGCAGACGGCGCACCTTCATCTTTGCCTTCAAGAATACCACCAAGCAGTATAAGCACATGATCTCGTGCTTTTCTGAAAATTCCGATGATGGTCGTTCTTGGCTGCTGAAGAATGGCTTTTTTGCCAATGCATTCCCGGTCTATTCTGAAATCGCAGACCCTAAGAAAGTCACCAAGGTCGAGTTCAATGACTATACAGATACCGTTGATGTGACCAATCGTTTTAAGGCAGCGTTCTACAACAGCGGTGTGCTGTGCAATGGAAAAATCCTTTCTTTGGAAGCTGTTCCGAATGGTAAGCAGCCAAAGACACTTAGCGACATCGTTGTCAACGGAGATATTGACAAGAGTTTCTTCATCGAGGACGAGGATCTGGAGAAGTGGAAATATATGAAGGGCGCTAAAACCATCGAGCGCACTTCCAAAACAGGCTTCTCCTATACATTCTCCGAGGGGCCTATCGCATTTCCTGACCCGCTTGACCGTCCCGGTCGCACGATGCTCACCAGCGAGGGCACCAAGAACCGCAGTTCCCATGCGATCACCGACCCCAAAACAGGAAAGCTGCGCATCCTGCTGCCAGAGGAATGCGAACGCATGAACGGTTTTCCAGATGGCTGGACAGATACCGAGATGCCAAAGCGTCAGCGTTACTTCATTATGGGCAACGCACTTGTCGTTCCGCTCATCACCGAAATGGGCAAACAACTACTAAATATCTTATAACTTGAAAACCAAGGCTGCATTGTCGGCCTTGGTTTTTATGCTTTTCCGCTATATTTATGAGGTGCCCTACCATGGAGCAGATCCGCGTTGTTGAACTTTTCGCCGGGGTCGGCGGTTTTCGCCTTGGGCTGGAACAGGCTTCTCCCAATTTTCAAATCGTCTGGGCGAACCAGTGGGAACCTTCTATGCGTGCGCAGTATGCCTTTGAATGTTATGAACGGCATTTCGGGCATCGGCCAGAACACGTTTGTCAGAACATCGTGACTGCCAAAGAGGATATTCCATCCCACGACCTCTTGGTCGGCGGCTTTCCCTGTCAGGACTACTCCATTGCCAAAAAGGGCGCACGAGGGATAGATGGGAAAAAAGGTGTCCTCTGGTGGGAGATAAACTCCATCCTGCTGGCGCACAGGCCGCGCTATGTTCTGTTAGAAAACGTAGACCGTCTGATAAAATCTCCTGCATGGCAAAAAGGACGCGATTTTTCCCTTATCCTGCGGTGCTTCTATGAAGCAGGCTATGCCGTTGAATGGCGGGTCATAAATGCCGCTGACTATGGCGAAGCACAGCGCAGGCGGCGCACCTTCCTCTTTGCTTTCCGAAACGATACAGCCTTGTTCCGACAAGCTGCGGAATCCATCTGTGTAGATGGACTAAAGGGTGCTCACCAACTGCTCCTGCAAGATGGTTTCTTTGCTCCAATTTTTCCTTTATACGGCTTTGACCGAAAGTATAGCGAGGGCTGGCTTGATGAGTTCCGATACCTTGATTTGAAAGATTTATCCGCCATACAGACCTGCCATTTTTACAGTTCTGGTCTTATGGTCAATGGTCGATTCTATTCGGTCGAGAGTATCCCATTCCAGTTCCCATATAAACCGCTCGGCTCTGTGCTAGAGAATCATCCACTGCCAGCGCGATACTTCCTGTCCGCTCCTGACATAGAACACTGGCGGTACCTTAAGGGTGCCAAGCACGAGATACGCCATCGCCGGAACGGTTCTACTTATTTCTTTTCGGAAGGCCCCATGGCATTTCCCGATAATTCCAGCCTTCCTGCCCGTACGATGCTCACCAGCGAAGGTACCGTATCGCGCAGCACTCATGTGGTCATAGACCCATGGACGCAGCGTCTACGCACTCTAACGCCCATCGAATGTGAACGACTCAACGGCTTCCCGGAGAACTGGACAGCCGGGATGCCGGAACGAATGCGCCATTTCACCATGGGGAATGCGCTTGTCGTTCCGCTGGTCAAGGCTATGGGCAAGCGGATCAGCGCACTGGCCGAGGATGAGCAGCGCAGTTGATGGGCGTTTCTCTTGGGTTTCCAAAGGGGCCGCAGCATCCCTTTGGCACACGACTTTGCTTGCAAAGTCTAGTGTGTTACACCTTGGTTCCGGCTGACGCAGAAAAGGGGCTGCGAGTGGGTACGGCAAGCGTCTGTTCTGTGGCAGAAGAATGAGCGGATAGCGTGGTCATTGACGGTTTCCACCCCGTCCAGCTCAGGCTTGCAGAGGAACCAACGGTGTACGTTCTCCCGTCCTGCCGCAGCAGCGTTCTTTCATTCTGTTAGTCGTACTCTTTACCGTTTTTCAGAAGAATTTATCTGATTCACTCTATTCAGCCCACTATGTTTATGGTATTCTGTTTTCCATAGTCCATCCAACACACCATTTACAAGGAGGCGACCCATATTATGATCTACCGAGACAATCCACACCTTGATGCACAGTATCGAAAAGCCGTTCAAGCTGCTTACGACCAAGACTGGAAGGCATTTGAGAAGTATTCTTTTTATGATGCCAAAATGATGGAAGACCTTCTGCATGATTGTGAAGATGTTATGCCTTTGGAAGTCAAATGTCGGTTCGCCCTAGACCACTACGACAGCCACGGCGACCACTCTCCCATTATTCGGAAATATGTACGCCGCGCAAAAATCATTCGGCCCGAAAACTGGCGCGATGCTCTGCCGGAGTGTGTAAGAGACCTTGACACCTTCACCGTATACCGTGGAGGTATTGGAAGTATTGAGCGCGCTCCGCTCTCTCTTTCTTGGTCGCTTTCTTACGACATTGCCGAATGGTTTGCGCGCCGCAGCACTCTTATTTATCGTTTGCCCCATCATGTTTATCAAGGGGCCATAAAAGCTGATAAGGTGATTGCTTATCTCAATAATCGTGATGAATTTGAGATCATACAGCACCGCAATGTCAAGGATGTGCAAGAAATCACACCACTGCGGGGGTACAGCCCACAATACGAAAAGTATCTTGCCACTCGAACCTTTAATATCCGTGAAGCATCTGTTGGAGATCGTTACTTCAACGAATGGTATCAGACACAGCGCAAATAATCAGCGGCGGTGCCTGCCCCTCATTCCCGCCTTCGTGCGGTGCTTCAGCATGGAAGATTTATTGAACACCCGCAACAGGGTCATTTGTTCTTCTTTCGTCAGTTTGGCGTAGTCTATCCCGATTTGCCCCATCAGCGCACTTATTTTCTTTTCCAGCGGAGAACCCTCAAACTTCTGCGCATTTTCAAGCTGCTTTCTGGCTTGCTCGATCGCTGCGCCATCAGATGTAGTTTTATCCGTTCTATGTGCCGCCTTGATTTCTTTTAAGATAGCTGCTAATTCATCATACAGCACCCGGCCAAAATACTCATCCTCGTTGATCTGTGCTGCTTTTAAGGTACGCATAGTCAAATCTTCCGTGTCAGCATGGTACTTTTCCTCTAATTCCTGTCTGGTGGCTTCCATCAGCACATTCATATCCCTGATGCGGTCACTGACCAACCCATCTACATGGATTTCAAAATCGGTCATCAACCGAGAAAATCCGGGATATTCCAGCAGTTCGCACAGCAGCCGATGATTGAACTTTCCATTCCTTAATACATCCACTGCACCATCGCTCAGATGCAAGTCCGCAAGGGCTGCATCTGGGCGTTTTTTGTTTTCCGTCACTCCTAGCAGATAGTCCGTGGTCACACCATAGAACTCAGCCAGTGTTGTCACAGCGTAAATGCTGATGTCGGCCACATCGTCACTCTCATATTTCGACAGTGCTGATTTGGACAGACCTGTCTGCTCTGCCAGTGCTTCCAGCTTCAGATGCCGCTCCTCCCGCAGGTCTTTGAGCCGTTCTCCCAGTGTCAGCTTGATGTTCATGGTCGCACCTCCGATGTTTTTGCACAGTATACCACTTCTGGCGGCTCTTGTCTATGAGCGTGGAATTTTGCAGATTTTGCACCTATTTTCCAACATTATGGACATACAGCACGCACCCTTGTTCTGTGTTATCCTATGGTCAGCACGAGGAACACGAGATTTCCTCCAAATCCACTGGCACCCGAACCTTGAAAACAGAATGACCGTCCGAACTGCCCAAACCGCCAAGACCTCCCACCGGGGGAGCGAGCGCCCTGAACGGGGCCGACACAGCGTTCCAAAACGAATGCCTGCCGGGAAGCAGTGAGGGAGAACGGCTTTGAAAGTGGCAGGGATCAAATCAATCCGTGCCAGAACCTTTAACCAAAGGAGACAATTTGAGTTTATATCAGAAAATCAAATCTGCGATCACTGTTCGGCAAGCCGGGGAAGTGTATGGCATGGAGCCAGACCGCCACGGCATGGTGTGCTGTCCGTTCCATTCTGACAACACCCCCAGCATGAAGCTGAACGACAACTATTATTATTGCTTTGGCTGCGGGGCCAATGGAGATGTGATCGACCTCACCGCCAAATTGTTTGACTTGAATCCCCGGCAAGCCGCCGAGAAGCTCGCACACGACTTCGGGCTTGACCCGGACAAGCCACCCGCTAATGCTATCGCCCTGCCGCCGCCCAAGCACGGCCTGACGGACGAACAGCGGGCAGACATCGTTTACTGCCTGCGGGTGCTGACCGATTATCTTGACCTGCTGCATGACTGGCGGGAGCGTTACAAGCCCGCCAGCCCGGAAGAGCCACAGGACGAGCGATTTGCGGAAGCCCTCCGCATGACCGACCTAATCGAACATCTGACCGACCACATCGCCTATGGGACACCCCAGCAGAAAGCCACTGCTGCTGCACGGCTCCTATCCGGGCCGTTCCTGCTGATGCTGGAAGAACGTACAGACCACTTTGCCATGGCAAAGTGTGCTTAACTCAAAGGAGGAATGTCACCCACATGAGAAATAACACTCGTAACCCTTCGTGGCCGGACTGGTACAATGGCAAGAAGATTGATGAAGTCCAGTTTGGCCGTGCCTTTCTCGAACAGCGTCCACTCAAATGCGTCAACGGCACATTGTACACGCTGGATGGCCCTATCGAGGACGAGAGCGAGGTCAAGCAGCAGATTTTGGAGAACATCGAGGAATATGTCACCTCCGGCCTGTCCAAAAAGGTTACCAACATTCTGGAGACCATCAAGCTGCTGGCTTTTTCCGACCCGTTTCCCATTGAGCAGGACTGCATCCACCTCCAGAACGGCGTTTACCACCTTGCAGATGGAACCTTTCAGGAGACCCGGCTGTTCTGCCAGAACCGCTTACCTGTGAGGTATGACCCCAAAGCTGCCAGCCCGGAACGCTGGCTCACTTTCTTGCACGATCTACTGGACGATGCCGACATCCCCACCTTGCAGGAGTATCTGGGCTACTGCCTTATCCCCAGCACCAAAGGCCAGAAGATGATGCTCATTGTCGGCAAAGGCGGCGAAGGCAAATCACGAATCGGGCTGGTACTGAAGCGGCTCATGGGAGACGCTGCCAGCAATGGTAGTGTCCAGAAGATTGAGAACAACCGCTTTGCTCGCGCCGATCTGGAACGCCGCCTACTCATGATCGACGATGATATGGACATGAATGCCCTGCCCAAGACTAACTATATCAAGACTATCGTGACCGCCGAAGCCAAGCTGGACTTGGAGCGCAAGGGTGTCCAGAGTTACCAGCGCGATATTTATGCCCGGTTCCTCTGCTTCGGCAACGGTGCGCTGACTTCACTGTACGACCATTCGGACGGTTTCTTCCGCCGCCAGCTTATCCTGACCACCAAGGACAAGCCCACTGACCGCGTGGATGACCCTTTCCTTGTCGAGAAGATGTGCGCCGAGTTGGAGGGTATCCTGCTGTGGTGTCTGGAAGGCTTGCAGCGATTGCTGCGGAACAACTACACGTTTACGGTCAGCCCCAAAGCCGCTGCCAATGTGGACACCATCAAGCGCAGCAGCAACAATGTCATTGACTTCATGGAATCCGAGGGCTACTTCCGATTCAAGGCGGACTACTCCATCAGTTCCAAAGATTTCTACGACATTTATAAGTTGTGGTGTGAGGACAACGCCTGTCACAGCGTATCGGCTATCCGTTTCAGCGCGGAGTTACGCCAGAATGACCGTCGCTACAACATTGAATCTACCAACAACATTTATCTGCCCGGTGGTCGCAGGGTGCGTGGTTTCGTAGGCATTGAGCCTCTCGTCCACCCCTGTCCGTAAAAAGTGCATTTTTTCACGGAAGAAGTTCGTACAACCTGTACGGTCTGTACTTGTACGAATCTGTACGGCGCGTTTTGACAGAATCGATCGTTTTATCGTCTGTATTTTGCTCGTTTGTACGCTGTACGAACCGTACAGGTTATTTGAGATCCGTACGCGATTTTTGTACACTCGCAGAAAGGAGCGTGATCTATGAAAGCCCAATACGGCATTTTACGATTCAAAAAGTACAAAGGGCCAGCCATCAGCCCTATTGAAGCCCACAATGAGCGTACCAAGGAGCAGTATGCCAGCAACCCGGATATCGACACGAGCCGGAGCCGCTACAACTTCCATCTGGTGCAACCGCAAGGCAAGTATCGGGAAGAAGCTGACCGCATGATAACAGCTTCTAATTGCCGTGTCCGCAAGGACAGCGTCCGTGTGGTGGAAGCACTTATCACCGCAAGCCCGGAGTTTTTCAAAGGCAAGACGCACAGCGAGATCAAGGCGTACTTTGAGTACGCCTTGAAATTTTTGGCGAGCAAGCAGAACCCGGACACCTTTCTCTCTGCCGTTGTCCACATGGACGAGAAAACACCTCACCTGCACCTCTGCTTTGTGCCGCTGACCTCTGACGGACGGTTGAGCGCGAAAGAGATCATCGGCAATCGGAAGAAGCTGATTCGCTGGCAGGACGATTTCTGGCAGCACATGGTCAGCCGATACCCGGAGTTGGAGCGCGGCGAGAGTGCCAGCCAGACCGGGCGAGAGCACATCCCGCCCCGTATTTTCAAGGAAATGACCCAGCTGACTAAGCAAAAGGAACAGCTGGATGCCCTTCTGGTGGGCATCAACCCTTTCAACGGCAAGAGCCGGGCCGCGGAGATCAGCAAGGTGCTGGACAGCTATATCCCGAACGTAGCACGGATGAAAGACCAACTGCGCAAGTACAATGTGGCCTTCACCAAAACCACCGCTGAAAACGAAAAACTGAAACAGACGAACAAGACGCTCTCGGCCTCGCTGGACAAAGCAAAGGAAGGGAGCGTCTTAAAGCGTCTGGAGGATGCCAAGCTGCGGCAGGACTATGAAGCCGCCCTCAAAACGCTGGACAGCATCCCGCCCGAAGTCATCAAATTCTACGAGAACCGCACACAGGAGCCTGTGGTGCGCGATAAAGAATAAGGAGAAAGCGTATGTGTGATGTTATGAATGAGAATGTGAAATCTTTAGATTATACGAAAAAATCCTTGCAGACGGACTCGAATCCGGCTACAATGGAGGTGGTCACTCGAACCAATGCCGTCAAGTCTCCGACCAACAGCCCTGAGACCACAAAGCTGGTGTACACGGTGAAGGAGGTCGCACAGATGCTGGCCATCAGCCAGC
>Ga0129310_1002606_pt1 | contig 13128 bp, 12 predicted proteins | sample Go1ome_2_FD_94433 | JGI IMG/M metagenome (GOLD analysis project Ga0129310, IMG submission 94433) | Western lowland gorrila individual fecal microbial communities from Wisconsin, USA - Go1022A metagenome | ecosystem: Host-associated > Mammals > Digestive system > Large intestine > Fecal | place...
CTCGCACAGTTTAAGGTCGCTGTAACCGCCCACTTCTTCCGCTGTACTCTTGCGGAAAGCCACCGACTGGCGGTTGAAAGGATTTCTTCTCTTTGAGTATTCAACGATATTTTTCTGCATTATTGGAACTTTTTTGACGCACATCGTCTTGTCCGTTTCGTCCTCAAATTCCTCGACATAAGTGCCGATGATATCAAGCTTAGGCTTGACGGCGAAAAGCAGCATCTGTTTAAGACATCGGTTCGGCATAGATATATCGTCGCTGTCCATTCGCACTATATACTCATATTTACAGGCTTTTATTCCCTCATTAAGCGCTTTGCCGGGTCCGACATTTTCATCTATCCTCACGATCCTGAATATATTTTTAAACTCATTTTCAAAGGATTTAACTATGATATTAAGTTCATTTGTCAGCTTTCCGTCGCAGACAAGCACAAAGTCCGACGGCGGGTAGGTCTGCATTAGCATAGACTCTAAGCTCTCGTTGAGATTTTCGGGAAGTTCCTTATCGTAAACGGACATAAGAACGCTGTATTTTGGCAGATCGTATTTACCTATTTGTTTACCCAATGAAACTCCTCCTTTCCCAACACATGAACGCTTTAGTTTGCTATATTGCACAATTATTCACTTTAATTTTACCATAATCGCTGTACAATGTCAATCATTTTTCTGCACATGGTTCATATTTTGCATATCATGCAAAGAAAAAGAGCAAAACCTATACTGCTGAAAGGTTTTGCTCTGCTTATCTGCTATATTTGTCTGTTCTGATATTTTTACTCGCTGCGGAAAACTATATTTTCAAACTTGCCGCCGGTGACCTTAACAAGATCTTTCGGGTCAAGCATTATCTGCGAACCTATTCTTCCGCCGCTTATGATTATTTCATCAAAATTTTCTGCGCTTGCATCAATGACTGTCGGATACTGTTTTTTCATACCCAGTGGAGTACAGCCGCCTCTGATATATCCTGTTATCTTATTTATATCCTTGACATGGATAAGTTCAACGGACTTTTCTCCAACGGCTTTAGCAGCCTTTTTCATATCCAGCTCTTCGTTCACAGGCAGAGCGAACACGAAATATCCTCCGCTTTTGCCCACCGCCACAAGTGTCTTGAAAGAGCTTTCATAAGCCTGTCCAAGCTTATCTGCGATATGCACGCCGTCGATAAACTCCTCACACTCGTATGTATTTACCTTATACTTCACCTTACTGCGGTCAAGTATTCTCATTGCGTTTGTTTTAACGTCCTTATCCTTTTTATCCTTAGCCATTTCAGTCAATTCCTTTATTTTGCAGTTTTCACAGTATATGCGATGATATCGGCACAGAGTTCAAGACCAAGCTTACCGCTGTCGAAGCAGATATCGTAGCTTGATTTCTCTCCCCATTTTTTATTTGTATTAGCGTTATAATAATCGGCACGTTTCTTATCATATTTTTTCAGTCTGCTCTCAACGTCCTCTGGAGCGATATGGTGCTTAGTCATAGCTGTTTCCATACGCTTTTCAAAAGAGGAATACACAAAGACGTTAAGTGTTTTGACCTTATTTTTCAGAATAAAGTCCGCACATCTTCCTACTATAACACATTTTTCCTTAGCCGCAAGCTCCATAACGACCTCAGTTTCAGCGGCGAAAATAGTTTCAGTTATATCCTCCTTAGGTTTGCCGAAGAGTGTGATAGGTGTTTTAAGAGGATTAAGGACAGACTCCTCATATTTTTTTATTTCCTCCATAGATATCCCGCTTCTTTTGGCAGCCATTTCTACTATTTCCCTGTCGTAGCATTTCACGCCCAGTTTTTCAGCCACCAGTTTACCGATATCGCTTCCCCCTGAGCAATAATGTCTTCCGATAGTAACTACCTTGATCTCAGCCATAGCTATTTCTCCCTTCATGATATTTCTGATTCTGCACACATTTATTAAATTTATGCTTTCATAACATAAATAAATTATAAATTAATTATACCCCATTTCCCCCAAAAAGTCAATACGTCCTCGGGCGGGTCCTCCCAGACGGGGTAATTCGGGACGCTCGTAAACTCGCTGTCTGCTGTCGGGTTTTCTCATTTGCGCTCGGAAGAAACTGAGATATGACTTTTTCTGAAATTCACTTTGATAAGGTCTTGTATTGACTTTTTTAGTTTGATAAAGTCTAATGAGGATTTTTCTCAATGTTTGCGTAGGGGCGACCTGTGGTCGCCAGTTTCCACTCAGCCCTGATAACCATTTACCACCATTCACAAAATTCTGCATATGTGATAACCAATTATCTTTACATTTCTCCCTGCCACAAACAAAATTCATATGATTTCAAACAGTTCACCTATCCCCATTGTATTGAAAATACCTCTCTGTTTGCAGTTAAAACTTCTCGTTATATTATAAATGCCACATATCTTCTAAAAATTATTCTTAGTCAGCAGTTGTCGTGCTAAGAAGTATATCCTTAACATCAAATCTTTTGCATATAAAATTCTTTATGGTTTTCTGCTCGTCTGCGCTGAGTTTGTCTGTTGCCACGATAGTCACCGCAAGCTTGTCATCATTTTTATTCTCTGTGCTGTCCTCTGCATATGCCGCATAAGATGCTGCTGCGCCGATTATCTTGCCGTTTATCGCATTCAGCTCTTCGGTAAGCTGCTGAGCGTCAAACTTTTCGCTCTGTGTATTTATTTTACTTTCAAGCTCTGCAACCTGCTGCTGGAGTTCCTTGTTCTGCTCCGTCAGATCTTCATTTTCACGCTGAAGGATAATAGCGTCAACATCAGGCTGTTCCTCCGATTCCTCATACTGGGACAAAATATCTTTAAGTTCGTTTTCCGTTACGCCGTTCCTTATTGCCGTCTGCGAGATATTCAGCGTATAGTCCTCAAGATTATAGTCCTTGAGCTTTTCTTTCAGCTGATCGCAAACCTCATCACTGACCTCTTTTCCCAAAAGCGAAACATCTATTGTATGCTTATCGGTATCAATATTTTTCTGTATTACCTGTGTTCCGTCAAGCACAAATTCATTCTTTATGTAACTTTCCGCACTGCTGTTGTCTATTGACTTCAAAACTATATCGTAGGCAAGATACGCACTTGGCAGCATAGTTATTATTGCAAGTACAGCGATAGTGCGGTGTATTTTCGAGAGTGCCTTTTGGCTAAGTTCCTTAAACTGCGGAACTCTCAGATATTTCAGCACGATTATTGCAGTAAGGCAAATAAAAAATCCGTTTATAAAGAACAGATACAGCGCACCGAAGAAATATTGGAACTGCAAATGCGCCAGTCCGTAACCAGCCGTACAAAGCGGCGGCATAAGTGCGGTCGCAATAGCCACACCTGGGATAACATTGCTTTTTTCTTTTCGTGTCTGCCCGATTATTCCTGCTAGGCCGCCGCAAACCGCAATAAGCACGTCCCATAAGGTCGGACTTGTCCTTGCAAGCAGTTCACTTGATGCGTCGGTGATAGGTGATATCGAAAAATATATGCACGATGTAACGATACTAATAAGCACCTGAACACCAAGTCTGAACGCAGACCATTTAGCCAATCCGAGATTATTTGTGGCAATTCCGTATGCTATCGCAGTAATACCTCCCATAAGAGGGGAAATAAGCATAGCACCGATAATGACCGCAGTAGAATTCATATTAAGACCTATCGATGCTACTAAGATCGCAAGTATCAGTATGCAGGCATTTGTACCCTGAAGCTTTGCACCCGAAACGATAGTGTTTTCTATTTCCTCATAAGAAGCCGTGTCATTTCTCAGCGTAAACATCGACTGAACTATCAGCTTTATTTTTGTAGTCCTATGACTCATAATAAATATCACCTCAAAAAAATCTCTGCAAATAAAATCTCGCCGACAAAAACTATCAGCGTTCTAAAAAATACAGGCGGTCAAAGACCGCCTCTGCCGACATATCAAACCTGTAAAAAATATTTAAACCTGCACAAAAGATGTGGAAAGCACATACATTACCGCCACGAAACGATTTAGCTAATTTATAGTTTGCGCTGTACGGAGTTTGTGAATCATAAATAATTAGGTTTGTACTTATTAGAACTGGCGACCAAAGGTCGCCCCTACCGAAACATCGAACCTCAAAAAGCCAAAACAAGACCTTATCAAAGTAGGTTTAAGTAAAAGACATATCTAGGTTTCTTCCGAGCGCAAATGAAAAGTTCGGACAGCAAACAGCAAGCTTGCCGAGCGTAGCGAATAGAGCCGTCCGCCCGAGGACTTTAAGTAAAAGCCACATCTCCGTTTCTTCCGAGTGCAAAGTAACAACCACGACAGCAGACAGCGAGCTTGCCGAGCGTAGCGAATAGAGCCGTCCGCCCGAGGACTTTAAGTAAAATCTACATCTTCGTTTCTTCCGAGTGCAAAGTAACAACCACGACAGCAGACAGCAAGCTTGCCGAGCGTAGCGAATAGAGCCGTCCGCCCGAGGACTTTAAGTAAAATCTACATCTTCGTTTCTTCCGAGTGCAAATTAACAGCCCCGACAGCAGACAGCGAGCTTGCCGAGCGTAGCGAATAGAGCCGTCCGCCCGAGGACTAATAAGGGGTGCTCCAGTCGTCTTTGTACCAGCCTGGGTGGAATGAACCGTTCATTATGTAGTTAGAATAATCACTCCACGATATCGGATTCGGGAATTGTCCCCAAAGCTTTGCATTCTTGTCACCATCTGCCCATTGTACCGCAAATGATTCCTTTCCGTTGATTATTACATCACCTTCAAGATTTCCGTCTGCATCTACCCCGCCTGCACCTGCTCCAAGTACCCATACCGTTCCTGCGTGTGCGCCGTTGTCCGAAAGTACATTGTATATGAGCTTGTCACCAACAGAGTCAGGCTCAGTTGTGCAGCTTACTCCGTCTACTGAATTTCCCTTTGTAAAATCATATAGTATAGCAGGCAAAGAACGTCCGCTGTTGTGCATTTCCCACGCAACATATTCGTTTACAGCGTTGTACGCTATCTTTGCGTTCGCATTCGCTGTCTTTAATTTCGACTTTTTTACATAATCCATCATGCTCGGCACAAGGATCGCCGCCAGCACTCCGATTATAGCGATCACTACCACAAGCTCCACCAAAGTGAAGCCTTTTCTGTTCTTTCCCACAGCTGACACCTCTCTGATAAAATCTTTAAGCATCACAAATGCATAAGTATCCGGCGTCCCCAAAACGCCGAAATATCTCGCCAATTTTCGATTAAATTATACCACATTAAGGAATATAAGTCAATAAATCACGCATGCTCATTTGTATTTTATCTGTTAATTGCACAATATTAATTACTAAATACGCAACAATAAAACAAAAAAGACCTGTCCGAATACCTCCGAACAGATCCTCTCAATTATATCCCAAAAACTATTTTCGTTATCAGTCGATCTCGACCATTATCTTCTGATCGATGCGGGACGCTCCTGCTCTCATAACAACTCTGATAGCCTTAGCGATCCTGCCCTGCTTGCCGATAACTCTGCCCATGTCATCAAGAGCAACGTGAAGATGATATACTACAACGCCCTCCTCGTTAGGCTCGTCAACAGTTACCTCAATGGCACTCTTGTCCTCAACAAGCTCTGATACGATAGTTTCAAGCAATTCTTTCATTTAATTTCCTCCATTGCATACATTCTCCCACAAAAACGGGGCGGATATCCACCCGAATAAACCGGTAAGGCGAGGGGTGGGATAAGAGCCTTACCGATCGGAAATGTCAGGAATTAAAGAGTACCGTTCTTCTTGAGAAGATTCTTTACAGTATCTGTTGGCTGTGCGCCCTTTGCGATCCATGACTTTGCCTTTTCATCATCAACCTTGAGTACGGAAGGTTCCTTAGTTGGGTCATAGTAGCCCAGCTCCTCGATGAAACGTCCATCTCTTGGATATCTTGAATCAGCAACAACAATTCTGTAGAAAGGAGCCTTCTTAGCACCCATTCTTCTGAGTCTGATCTTTACTGCCATTTTAAATTCACCTCCGAATACTTTACTATTTGTATTTAAACCGTTTTACGGTATAAATCATTAAAATCAGTTGTTAGGGAATGAACCCATTCCGCCGCCCAGTCCTTTGAGAAGTGCGGCTCTGTTCTTTCTTGAACCCTTGCCGTGCAGACTTCCGCCGATACCGAACTGCTTCATCATCTTCTGCATCTGCTCAAACTGCTTCAACAGCTGATTAACGTCTGATACCTGCGTACCGCTTCCTGCGGCGATCCTGCGCTTTCTCTTAGGGTCGATTATCGACGGCTTTTCTCTTTCCGCCTTTGTCATCGAATTTATCATAGCCTCGGTCTTTTTCAGAGCCTTTTCGCCCTGCTCGACCTGCTCGTCATTTATCTTGTTTGCTCCAGGCAGCATCTTGATTATGGATCTCATAGAACCCATCTTGTGGATCTGCTTCATCTGCTCCAACAGGTCATTAAGGTCAAATCCCTTTTCCTGAACCTTCTTGGCAAGACGCTCAGCGTCCTTCTGATCCACAGTAGTCGTTGCCTTTTCAATAAGCGTGAGCATATCGCCCATGCCCAGTATTCTCGACGCCATTCTCTCAGGGTGGAAAGGCTCGAACTCGTCAAGCTTTTCGCCCATGCCGACAAACTTGATCGGCTTACCGGTAACAGCAAGCACGGACAGCGCCGCACCGCCTCGTGTATCTGAGTCAAGCTTTGTCAGTATTACAGAATCTATTCCCAGCGCCTCATCAAAGCTTGAAGCGACCTTTACTGCGTCCTGACCGATCATAGCGTCTACGACCAGCATTATCTCGTTCGGCTCAGCGATCTTCTTTATATCTTTAAGCTCATCCATAAGCTCTTCGTCGATATGCAGACGACCTGCCGTATCTATGATAACAAGGTCATTACCATGATCCTTTGCGTGTTTTATACCCTCTTTTACGATCTTTCTCGGATCTATCTGCCCCATTTCAAAGACAGCGACTTCGGCACGTTCAGCAACGACCTTCAGCTGTTCGATAGCCGCAGGTCTGTAAACGTCAGCTGCGATGAGCAGAGGTCTTTTGCCCTCACGCTTGAACATCTTAGCAAGCTTTGCCGCATGGGTGGTCTTACCTGAACCCTGCAGACCGCACATCATGATGATGCAAGGCGGCTTATTCGGGAAATTGATCTTTGAGTTAGCCTCACCCATGAGCTTTATAAGCTCTTCATTTACTATCTTTATGACCTGCTGACCTGGAGTAAGGCTTTTAAGCACATCTTCTCCAACGCTTCGCTCGGTCACGTTCTTTATAAAATCTTTTACTACCTTATAGCTTACATCTGCTTCAAGGAGCGCCATTTTTACTTCACGCATAGCCTCCTTAACGTCGGCCTCGGTAAGCTTACCCCTTGATTTAAGACGCTTGAATACAACGCCAAGCTTATCTGATAATCCTTCAAACGCCATACTTTACCTCCCGATTCAATCTTCGTTCATATAGACTGATGTATCGTAATCCTCAAGCTTGCTGTCGAGATTTTCAAGCAGCACGATAGTCTTTTCCGCAATAGGTCTTGAAAGACTTATCCTCTTGCACTCATTGAAAATATCCAGCGCCTGAGCCTTGAATTCTTCCAGCTCGCTGACATATGCTTTCTGACTTGCATACAGTCCGAGTTTTTCTTCATAATCCTCGATAGCCTCTTCACAGCGCTTTACGGTATCATGGACACCCTGTCTTGATATGCCGTACTGCTCCGCTATCTCGCCAAGCGACAGATCGTCGTTATAATACATATTCATAATATCAGACTGCTTTTCAGTAAGAAGGCAACCATAGAGATCCAACAGGTTATTCATTTCAAGATTTTTGCTCATTGCCCTCCACCTTCAGATCCGTTATTACAAATATCATCATTTTTCGCATTGCTGTAAAGTCATAGACCTTTACAACAGATTCTATTATATATCAAGTTGTTCACCTTGTCAAGGGTTTTTATTCAAAAAAATAAAATTTAACAAAATTTCATTTTTTATTTGATATACTTTTCTGAAAACTACTGTATAATGAATATAGTTAGTGAATAAAAACGAAGTATGAGTATATGAGGGGGAAAAAGTATGCTGAGCTGTGTACTGAAAAATGACAGATACGAGATCAAACTGCCTGCGCTTACATTCGGCGCAGCTGATTTTCAAAGACATGACAATGACGAGGAATATTTCAAATTTCTCGACAGATATGTTGAGCTTGGCGGCTGGTGTATAGACACCGCAAGAGTTTACTGTGACTGGCTAGAGGACGGTCATAATGCGAGCGAGGGCGTTATCGGCAGGTGGATAAAGTCAAGGAACTGCCGTGACAAGGTAGTTATCGCAACAAAGGGCGGTCATCCGGAAATGGGCAGCAAGCAGGCTCGCCTGAGCAGAGATGAGCTTACAAAGGACCTTAATGAAAGTCTGAAGTGTCTTCAGACCGACTATATAGACATTTATTTTCTTCACAGAGATGATGTTACCGTTCCTGTGGAAGAGATAATGCCTGTGCTGAATGATTTTTATCAGAGCGGAAAGATACATTTTATCGGTGTTTCCAACTGGACTACCGCAAGGATAGAGGCTGCAAACAAATTTGCTGCTGAAAATTCAATGGAACCTATCAGAGTCAGCCAGATAAATTACAGCCTTGCACACGCAAGCGCAGAAACTCTCGGTGACGATACTCTTGTATGTATGGATACAAAAGAGTATGCGTGGTACAGACGAAACAACTTCCCTGTTATGGCATTTTCGCCGCAGGCTAAGGGATTTTTTGCAAAGCTTGCAAAGGGCGACGCTGCAAACAATCTTCCTGAGGGACAGTATGCTACCACAGCAAACCTTGCAAAGCTTGCAAAGGTAAAGCAGATCACAAAGAAAACAGGCATGACACCTGCGGTAGTTCCTCTCGGATATCTTAACAGCCAGCCGTTCTTTGTTTCCTCAGTTTTTGCAGTAACAAAAATGTGGCAACTTGAAGAGGATATGTGCGCACAGGATCTTATCTATGATGAAAAGACCCTTGCATTTATGGAAAACAAGATCTGATACCAAATAAAAACTATCAGCAGAGCGGGAAAGCATTTCTCCGCTCTGCTTTTTTGTTTTACCTCTGTTTCTCTTTTTTATATATTTTCTCTTATATCGTTCTTTTATTTTCGGCAGGCTTTTCGACAATTATTAATTGTAAGTTAATAATATGGCTTTTAGATATTAACGTTGGTTAATGCAGACCATTTTATTAAATTTTGTATTGTAAGAAATGTCATAATTATGTATAATTCAATACATTAAAGCGAATTTGACAATATTATGGAAGAGAGAGCGATGAATACAATGAAAACAATGAATTCAATTAAACCCGAACACAAAGTAAAGGTGCTGATCGGCGGAATTTCCGCTCGTGCCTGCTGTCTGGCTGACTATCTGAAAGCAAAGGGAATGTATGTATGCTGCGTTGACGCAAATCCGCTTTCCATTCAGTTTCAGTCGCTGAAAAGAAACTATGATGCGGTTATCATCTCTCACAGGACAAAATATCCTAAAGCGCTGTGTGAAAACCTTAAAAGCATAGATGATCCGCCATGTCTTTTGCTCCTGCATAACGAAGATGACAAGGATTATAAGATATCGAACAGCGCCTGCGAATACTTTGATGACGAGATCAAAGACCCAGATGACTGGGATTCCGTTTACAGAATGCTTATTGAAAAGGCGGATAAGAAAAAGTCTGAATACATTGATTTCACCGAAAATCATCATTTGACCGACAAGAAATATGAATGTAAACTGCACAACAAGATAACAGAGATACTCACAACGCTGTGTGTCACACCAAGATACAACGGTTACAATTACATAAGAGAGGCAATAAAAATATCTGTTGAGTGCGGCACTTCAAGAGGGATATCGAAAGAAATATATCCAGATATCGCCGCAAAGCTGGGCGTTACCCCATCAGCCGTAGAACGCAGCATACGTACCGCTATCCACCGCAGCTGGAAAAAGGCTGAACCCTCCGACAAAGTAGAGATATTCGGTACATATGCACTCAAAAAGGACTGGACTCCGACCAACAGCGAATTTATCTTTATCATAGCCGACAGGCTTTGCTGCGAACTTAACACCATTGCATGATATCCACACCAAAAAGCTGCTGATACATTTCTGTATCAGCAGCTTGATTTATATAAAGCGAAAGATCTGCTATGTCATATCCGCAAAGCTCCCCTGCGGACAGAAACGCTTTTCACGCTCTGCCACTCTGCGGACAGCAGCGACAAAGCAAAAAAATGATCCCCGCTCTTCTATTCTATGCAAAGTCATGCAAAGTGTTAAAGAGCAGGGAATGTTCATTGTATTTGATTTTAAGCTTTTAATCCTGCTTATCAGCTCTGTCCTTTGTGAGCAGCATTCTGTCATTATCGAATACCTTGGAACTTTTAGCAGAATACATATCCAGCAGATCCTGAAGCGACATCTTATCCCTCTGTTCTCCGCTGACATCAAGGATAATTTTTCCCGAATCCATCATTATCGTCCTTGAACCTGTTCTGAGGGCGGAATTAAGATTATGGGTTATCATAAGCGTTGTAAGATTTCTCTCCCTTACGATATCCTGTGTTATCTTCATTATCTTGTCGCTGGTCTGAGGGTCAAGAGCAGCAGTATGCTCATCAAGGAGCAGCAGCTTTGGTGTAACCAGAGTACACATCAGCAGCGTTACGACCTGACGCTGACCGCCCGAAAGCAGTCCGACCTTTGTTTTCATTCTGTCCTCTAATCCCATATTCATCTGTGCAAGGGCAGTACGGAACACGTCAAGATCCTTTTTGTTCAGGGCAAAGGCAAGCGCCTTTTTTTTGCTTCTTGAATATGCAAGGGCAAGATTTTCCTCAATAGTCAGATCCGGTGCAGTACCTTTCATAGGGTCTTGAAAAACACGTCCGATAGACTTTGCTCTTTTGAAATCCCTTACATAGGTTATATCCTCTCCGCCGAGAAGTATTCTTCCGCTGTCGGGCATAAATGTGCCGCATATGGCATTGAACATAGTAGATTTTCCTGCGCCGTTTGAACCGACAACAGTCACAAACTCTCCCTCGTCAAGGTGAAGATCCAGACCGTCCAGCGCAGTATGCTCATTAGGCGTTCCCTTAAAAAATGTCAGATACACGTTTTCTATATCAAGCATTCTGTTCACCCACCTTTACTGAGCCTGCATTTTTGATCGCTTTCTTTGACTTAGCAAGCTTTATGCGGTTCTTTACCGCAGGGATAGTGAGGGCAGCCGCAACTATAACAGCAGCCACAAGCTTCAGCATATACGCAGGGAAAATATCATAATATGTTGCCGCAGCGATTATGCCTCTGTACACAACAGAGCCTACCACAGCAAAGATTATGCCGAGGGTAACACCCTTTTTGCCCACAAAAACCTCACCGATGATAACAGACGCAAGACCTACTACCAACATTCCTGCACCTGAGTTTATATCAGCAAAGCGCTGATACTGAGCGTAGATAGCTCCGCACATTCCTATGCAGCTGTTGCCCACCGCAAGAGCAAGTATCTTTACTCTGTCAACATTTATAGATGACGCTCTTACCATTGTGTCATTGTCGCCTGCTGCTCTTATGCTAAGACCTGTTCTCGTCTTGAAAAACAGGATAAGGATAAGGCTCACAAGGGCAGTTATAACAAAGATAACGCCAAGTCTTACTATGTCCTTATCAATGCCGCTGAGCATTTCCTCGAATATGGAAAAGACCGTATTCACAGGATTTTGCGGACTGCTTATAAGATTTATGCTGGGCTGTTCACCAAGCACCCATGTGTTTATGGAATAAAGTCCGCTCATTGTAAGAATACCTGCAAGAACGGGGTGGATACCGCATTTTGTCTGAAATATTCCCGTCAGTATGCCTGCCGCAAAGCCTGCCGCCGTACCCGCAAGTATCGCCAGCAGAGGGTGTCCTGCTATGGTCACCACAGCAGAGACCGCAATGCCGAAGGTGAAAGAACCCTCTGCGGTAAGGTCTGGTATATCAAGTATTCTGAATGCGATATAAATGCCTATTGCAAGCAGCCCGAAAAGTATGCCCTGCTGCAAAGTTCCTAAAATTATACTCATTATCTGTTCTCCGCCGAACCTGCTGTCCGCTATTTGTCAGCTGTATCGGTAACTGTTCTCATTCCCTCCAGATCGTCAGGGAGCTGTATACCGATAGCCGCTGCTGCGTCTGTGTTTACTACGATATCGTCTGCTGCAACTATTTCAGTCGGGATATCCTTTATTGCCTTGCCGTTGAGATACTCTATGCACTTATCAGCTGTGATAGCGCCGATCTTTGTATCTGAAATAGCCTTTGTTGCGAATGCGCCGCTCTCTACCATTACTGCGCTTGAACCGTAAACAGGTATCTTATGATCTCTTGCGATCTGAGAAACAACAGGCATTGCAGTCTGGATTATAGAATCGTTCGGAACGAATATAGCGTCGCACTGTGAAGCAAGAGCCTCTGCGGCTGTCTGTACCTCACCTGCCGCTGTAACAGTCTTTTCGATATACTTCAATCCCTTTTCGTCAAGGTACTTCTTTGCGTTCTCAGCAGTATAAACAGCGTTTACCTCGCCTGTGTTATAAAGAATTCCGTATGTCTTTACGTCAGGTGTGAGCTGTTCAGCAAGACCGAATATCTCGCTTACAGGGACAGCGTTTGAAGTTCCTGTTGCGTTCATATCAGGCGCACCGTTGATATCAGAGATAAGACCTGCGCCGACAGGATCGCCTACTGAGATAAAGAAATCAGGGATATCTGTTCCTGTTCCCACAACAGCCTGTGATGCAGGAGTAGCAACAGTTACGATAGCGTCAGGCTTTTTAGCGATAGCGTCCTGAACAATAGTGTTCATATTGGTAGCGTCGCCCTGAGCGCACTTATAGATTATCTCGCACTTGTCCTCGTCATAGCCGTTATCACGAAGTTCCTGAATAAAGCCGTCCTTCATATCGAGGAATGCGCCGTTTTCGATCATTGTCATTACATAAACTGTGCGCTTTTCACCATTTGATGACTTGCCTGAACTGCTGTCTGAGGAAGATCCGCAG
>Ga0129310_1002608_pt1 | contig 13123 bp, 13 predicted proteins | sample Go1ome_2_FD_94433 | JGI IMG/M metagenome (GOLD analysis project Ga0129310, IMG submission 94433) | Western lowland gorrila individual fecal microbial communities from Wisconsin, USA - Go1022A metagenome | ecosystem: Host-associated > Mammals > Digestive system > Large intestine > Fecal | place...
AGGGAAAAAAAATATAAGAAATATAGTGAAAATAATTTAAAAAAAATCCGATTGCAAGGCTCAATCGGATTTACAGTATACAAATTACTTATATTGGAAGGAGGTTTTTTGAAATTCTTCTAACGCCTTGTAAAAATTTCTCCTGTTCAAGCAATAAAACTTTATCTTATCAAAATGTTGCGGGCTGCTAATTTTTTTTGTTTTTCTGGGGCTACCCCTCATTTACAGCGACCTAAAAATTTAGTTTACCATGTCTTTCAAACCTTTACCAGCTCGGAAACCAACCACACGCTTCGCCTCAATGCGGATCACTTTTCCGGTGGCAGGATTTCTGCCATCTCTTGCAGCTCTTTCTGTTACAACAAACGAACCAAACCCAACTAACTGAACAGGCTCCCCATTGGCAAGCGACTCAGATACAGATGAAATAAATGCATTAACTGCTTTTTCTGCATCTCTCTTGGATAATTCTGTTTTTTCTGCTACTTTAGCAACTAATTCTGCTTTGTTCATTGGCAATCTTCTCCTTTAGAAATATAATATTATGATTCAAAATCATAATCAAATTATATAATTTAATGGTGTATTTGTCAAGTCTCAACATATTCTGACGTACTACACTCCCAGCAAATATACATCTCATGCCGTATCATAAAAAAACAGCCAGCACAAGGCTGACTGCATTTTCCCATTTATTTGGTTGTCTCTTTTGCTCTATTATCATAACATGCGGAGAAATAATAAAACATGCTAGATATAAGAGAAAATCCAAGGATTAACATTTCCATCGGTGTCATATTGATTCCTCCTTTTGTTTTATTAAATCTAATAATACCAGATATTGTGGCACTCGTCAAGAGTACCACAATAACTGACATGAGGCGCTTATGCCTCGCCCGTGCAATTCTAATAACCTACGAAATATTCCGTAGGAGAACTTCATGCCAGGCATCCCATTCCATGACTGAAAACCCCGGAGGGCGATTGGGAAGTTCTTTTTCTCCGATCCGTTCTAAAATCCCACATTCAGGAGCATACAAAGAACGGCATCCGTAACTCCTTTTTAATTTTCTCCTTAAAAACAAGGACATTATGATTATACATGATTTACAATAAAAAAATAAGTAAAATCATGAAAAACACAAATTTTTCATTCTTACAGACGATCTATATACTCTACAAGAGTATTAAATGCCATTGTTTCCACCTGGTTTTGTGGCGAAAACTGTGAAAGAATTTCCTTGTTTCTCTTTTTTCCATATTGAATAACAACAATATTCAATATGGATTCCGCCCGATCCTTTTTAATCGTCTCATCCATCCCATATTCGAGGATTTTTAAGACTAAGGAGTAGAGACATGCAACATTTTCAATTACACATTTCTTATACCCCTGTTCTTCCAACTGCTTCAATAGAGGGTCTTGATACCCTTCTTTCATCAGCAAAAGCGGATTGACACTAAGACTTTCAGGTGCCATCATGAGATATAAACGCTGCATGAAAGATAACTTGCAGTACACATTGTACTGCTCCCTAATACAGGAAAACAAGCTATCCTTAATTGTTGCATATAATTTCTCATCCATAAAATACCCCTTCCTTCCCGTCTGGAAAACGGGACTAAAACACAAATTCAATGATTACAATAATATAATTCGAAAAGTGAATCAAAAATATAAGTATATTTATAAATTTTTTTTATTTTTCGTATAATACTGTGTATGATAAATACAAAAATTTTATATCGTCATGTCCAGTGACGGAAGGAGGTCCTTATGAAACTAATAGGTGTGTTGAAATCTCTGGAGGAGAAAAAGGATAAGAATGGGAGTTCGTATATCTTTGGACTCCTGGCTACCGGAGACAAGACATTGGCTGTAAAAATGTGGTCAATGACAAAAGAAAAGATTTATAAGATGGTCCCACAGATATGTGTCGGGGCTATCACGTCCATGGATGTCGATGAAGATACATATAAGGGAGAAACCTCTTATACGATCAAGACCGATGAACACGGACTTCCCATGATTGCGATTGACGAGGTTGATGATATCTCTAAATATATCGCAATCACACCAATCCCAACGGAAAAGATGTTTGCCAACATCCGGGGTGACGTGGAAAAATGGGGAAATGAAACCCTAAAAAGAGTGGGGCTAACCGTATTGGATATTTGTAAGGATAAACTTCTTTACTATCCATATTCTGAGGCAATTCACTCGGAAAAGGGTGGACTTTTATATCATATATTCTTAACGTACTGTAATGTACTTAAGGTATATGAGCCTCACTTTACCAATGGGGCGCAGGTTATTAGAGATAAAGAGTTAATCTTGGCATCTCTGATTACCGAGGTATTGGGCGTTGCACAATCAGAAATAAAAGTGCATCCTTCTACCGGAGTAATAACCACTCCCAAAGAAGATACCCAGTTTTTTAAAGCCTATGGAAACATGGGCGCCGTCATTCGATTGACGGAAATCTTGACAGTCTCTGGATTGTCAGCCACACCAGAAGCAAAGTGCTTGTTGCACATAGCAATGGTGAAAGCAGGGGTGGTAGAACCTGCTTGTATTGAGGCTACCATATCACGGGATGCATCTATTTCCGAACTGAATAAGTATAAGGCTTATGAAAATGTACGGAATAATGATTTACAGCCCTTCGAACTTTGGTAGAAACAAAAATAGACTTAGCAATGCTAAGTCTATTTTCTTTACCATTTAACATCTAAATCATTGTCCTTTTTCTTCTTAGATGGCTTTTTATAAGTTTTAGTAGATGACTGCCTTGTGGTTGCCTGTGTTGTAGTAGCCTGTTCTGTTGTCGGCTGTTCTGTTGCTCCTTCTGTTACACCTTCCGTACTTGTCGGCTCTGTAGCCGGAGCCTCCGTTACTTCTTCCGTGACCGGTTCTTCCGTTGCTGGATCTTCTGTACTAACATCTATTTCTGATTCTGTAGGCTCTTCTGCTGTTTGATCTTCTATAGGCTGTTCTTCTGTCGTTCGATTATCTATAATATTCCCGCTCTCATCCAGATATTGAGCCACAATAGAATGAGTTGCCGTATCTTCAACAAGTTCCTCTATATAAGGTTCTGCACCCCCATTGGAATAATCAATATAGATACATGCAAAAGTCCTTCCTTTGCCAGTCACGGCAACAGTTCGGAACGATTTTTCAGTTCCGCTAATTGAATAAGTTCGAACAATCCACGCATCCCCCTCTTCCCCCGATATCGTTTTTGAAAAAACAGGGGCTACGGAAACCGTCGCATCTTGAACAGGCATAGAGTTGACAATTAAATCCTGGGGTGAGAAAGGTGTCTCTGTATTTTCAACAGAAACAGTTAATGTACAGTCATATGCCGGAATCTTCAACTCTCCATTTATATTTGCGATCAAACTAGATGTCTGCATAGATAAAGAACAGTCGGAACCGGGGATTAAGATAGGGGTTCTACTAGATGAAAAAATAGAGGAACCCTTATCCGTGTATTGTACACTATTCACCATATGCGAAAGCATACTTTTTGAAATTGTATTCTCATCATTACAGCCCACTAAAAATACATATTGACTTCCATGGTGTTCTATACCACATATATATCCAGATAGCGTATCTGTTGTCTTCTGGCTTCCCGTATCATCCGGAAATTGAACCTGAAAGGAAATGGCTGCATATTCCTTGATCTTATCTTCTTCTGGTGTAATCTTTATATCAGACGAACACGTTACATTGGATAGCGTTGTCATAGAAGATTCAATATAGGCTGCAAAATCCGTTCCGGAAGAATAATAATCAAGGGATTTTAGAAAATTAACCCCTGATAGCGCCTCTATGTAGAAAGTTTGAAAGTCTGTCAGCCGATACCAGTCTAATGACTGAGTTTCTACCCTTCCTGTTTCAAAATTATCTAAAATACTGGCTTTGGTTTCTGTATACTCATTATATGTAATAGCTCCATTCCGTAGATCAGAAGGAATATCAAAAGATAAATGTTCAATACATTCAATTGGATTATAACTGATCGTCTTTGGTGCAGATTTCTCTTTTCCACATGATGTAAGAGTCAGTGCCGCAATAGAAATTAAAGCGATCACACGTATTTGTTTTTTTAAATTCATTTTATTTTTCCTCCTCTTGACCGGGCTTTCTAATAAGTGTTCTCACGTCGCCGATCAAGAGGCAAATAAGAATACCTATATACAATAAAAAAGCAACAACCGATCCAGATAAAACTAATGTGTCCTTTCGTATAAATCGGTTGTATAAAATACACCCCATTAAAACAAGTTCCGACAACAGATTAGAAAAGGTGAAAAGCTTGTTTAAATCTGATCCTGGAAATCGCTTACTTACATTCAGCGCCGTCCTAACAATATTGATCGTAATGTAAAATACAAGCGTTAGGGAAAATACTATCATCATATGTTATCTATAACCTCCATTCCAAGCAACGCAAAATAACCATAGAGGTAATCTTTTGCGGACTTTTTCATTTTTTTCTTTTTGGTCTTTTCATAGGTTGAAATCATATTACTTGTTTCCTTTATGATAAGTTGCATAAACAATTCATCTCTCTCGGATTTATTCAAATCCTTATGAGTTCGGAATAAGTCCCTATACAATTCGGTTAATAATATTTGCATAATGTCTCGACTCCTTTATATATATTGTTCGTAAAGCAATCGAAAATTATATCAAAAAAACCAAAATACTGAATATTTTTTTAGTTTACTTATATTTTCCCTTTCATTTTCGAATAATTATAATGTCAAGTTATTTAAAATATCTTATAACAGGGTGTCCAGCTCTGTATGTGTTATTTTAACCAGGCTCATGCCTGCCTGGTCTTGGCTCTTAACCTGTACCCAGCAGGACAAAAGGTAAATATTCTTAAGAGGTAAAGTAGGTGTTATTTCTGGGTAATGGCACTGAAAAATACGAAAATGAAGTTTCGTAAAATGGTAACACGTTGTATGGTAGCCGCAGGAATGGTCCTAGCGGCTGGAATGACAGATGTTAAAGTGGACTCCGCTGATACTCCCTCATCTATAGAGGATGCTAAGGAATCAGTGGATGTCGCTCCGGAAACTGAAGAGGTAAGTGTATATTATTACACTCCGGAAGAATCTGTATTTCATCCAGAGGCTTCAACCGTAGAGGCAGCTACCACAGAAGCTACCACAGAAAATGTTTCTTCCACCTCTCCGGACAATCCAGAATGTCCGGAATGTGACGGTTATTACCTGAATGAATCAAAAGGTAAGGCTGTTGCAGCGGAAGAGGTCTCCGACACAGAGGCATTTAAGCTGACTGTATCGAATTTGCCGGATGAAAGTCCGGCTGTATCGGATGATAGGAATAACAATAAAATGTTAGATCCTATTATCTTAGATACGGAAGAGGAAACTACAACGGTAGAAACTACGGAAGTTCCTACGGAAATTCCGACAGAAGCTACTACAGAAGATTCCACTTCAACAGAGGAAGAGGAAATCCCTGGAGAAATCGGACCGGCTATCAGCCGTGTAATTGATCCGGACACAGGAGAAGAAATTATATACATTTCTTACCCGAATAAGTAATCCACTTCCATTAACCGACCACCAACTGTTAGATTAAACTCTAATAGTTGGACGGTCGGTTTTTTATTGCACAAGAAAAGGCACCGAACTTACTCGTCCAATGCCTTTCCTACTGCCTCCAGAGAGATGTTGTCCCCGGTCATTTCCTGACCAGATACATGGATAACGCTTTTTCCTACGATCATCCGGTAAAGCAGTAGAATATACCGAGCCTTATCTTTTACTCGCCCAACTACTACAAAACCCTTTTGATTGATACGGACCTGCTCCGCATACACGGAACCAGATATCGGTATGTTACAGTCTTCTGTATCGACCGGAAGAATAGCTTCGTGAAAAGGAATCCCATCATAAAGCCTAGATGATATCGGAAGGATCATATATGCACCCTTACTCTCTCCAATAAGAATACCAAAGCGTTCTTTCATAATCTCAGAACCCATAGATAAGTGCGAGAAATTATACACGACAATATCTCCGACATTATCATGAAAGCATTGAGAATATAAATACTTTCCAATCTCCTTCAAAAGGTTTTCCATGTATTCATACTTAATCCGTCCCAAGATTGTGACAACCCTGGACAGATCAAAGCTTCTGATTTTTGAATAATCAAATTTCAAACGCTCTGAGAACATCTGCTTCTGAATTCTCTGATCAAAATAGACAATGTCCCTTGTGAATCCAGATTTGGCAGCTTCTACTATCGGAACTGCAATGAGTACATTTGCGTGAACGCTCAACACTACAGCATTCATAACATCCCCATGTTCATCCAATAGCTTGATGACATTAAATTTTCTAACAGTCATCTAAGACCCCCTTTCCCGTGGCGGTCCACGGATATAAAATATCAAATATTGAATACTTATATATAATACGAATTTTTTCTAAAAATATAAGTGCCTGGGTAAAAATTTATATTTATAATTTCAGCAAAAAAAAGCCGCATGTAAACTGCGACTCTCTACTCCACAATTCCTGACTATGCTACATTTTTGGGACTTAAGAAATTGAAATGCCCTGTGGTCGGAATCACAGGGCTACGGAGTGAATTAAGCGTGCTTCCGGATAGAAGCCACTCCGTTTATTTAATTGTACATATATATAATACGTTAACACAACCAATATTATTACAAAAATAAGCGGTTTGTCAATGGTTCTTTGACAGTTGCACCATTATTTGATATAATTTAAAAAACATTTATGGAGGTGCTATTTGGAAAATCAAAATCCTTACTATATTAGCGAGCTAAGAAAAGCCGTAATCCAGTTTCTATGTATTTTGTTAGGCATTGTACTTTTTGAAGTATCACTGCTCTACTTATTTACCATCGCAATATCCAAAGATAGTATTACCCATTACGCTATGCAGCAAATCAGCGGGATTGATTGGAAATCTGAAAAAGAAAATTTAAGTGAACTTAGGATAACACGATCAGAAGTATTAGCCATAATTCACGATGAAGATATGGACCGGATTATTAAGGACACTACATATTATGGCATATTATACAACTTAAGCTTAATTTCGGAAAACAAGATAGACAAAAAAAACATCACAACAAGTATTGAAAACATTGTAAGCAAATATATACCATCCCGGTCTCAATCAGAACAGGAAAAGATTGGGGGGTATATCATCTATATAAGTGGAATCTCAAGCTATATTTCCTATGCTGATCAGAAAAAAAATGACAGGATATTCATGAAGGGTGCCACAGATATGGAAATAGATTTTGCATTAGCATTTATATCTATTATTTATTCTAAAAAAATGTTGATTTTATTTCTTGCCGCTATTATTCTGCTAATATTGACCGTATATATCATCTCGCACTGGAACTTCTTATATGCGAATGATTCTATATGTAAACCAATTATATTATCTAATATTGTACTATTTGCAATGTATTATAACAGCAGTCGGGTTAATAATATTCCATTTTTATATTACGCCGAGAGAACCTGCATGTGGGTATCTGTAACATTTATCCTCATAGGCGTAATCACTCAAGTATGGGGTCCTGCCATATACAGAAAATGGCTATACTTTCAATTCTATAAATTGACATCTACCTACAATGAAAAATAGACTTGGAAAATTCCAAGCCTATTTTTTTTGCAAGCACCCAATTACAGATACGAAGCAACCTCCTCCAGTTCCTCCTTAGATAATGGAGATCCTGCAAGGTTCAATGTTAATCCATAATCAACAGCTACCTTATAGGTTTCTGCTAATATGGTTTCCATTGAGTCAATCGCAGATGCCTCATCATCCGCCGCAACGAATGATTCCAGCTTAATCATTTTTTCTATGATGGAATTAACATCCTCATAGTCAAAAACATTGTTCTGCTTTGCTCTGATTCTATAATCAGAAAGAGCTTTCTTGCTCCGTGCTTCCAACCACACACAACAAGGATTCTGCTCCCTTCTACGAAGGAATGTCTTATATACCCCGCCTATACTATCGAGGATATATTGAAGGCACCCCGTCACAGCATCCTCAACCTGCCTTTTTGCGGCATTTTCTTGGATCTGCTTCAAGGTTCCCTTCTGCTCTGCCGAGAGAAACATTACATTACTCTCGTTCTCTCGGACATCCACCACAAAGTCGAGATTTTTCATATACTCGTCTTTTGATGGGGTACACCGTTGCATTTCCTCCTGAATGTTGGCTGCCACACCCGGATATTTCTCTTCCGGGTATGCCGCTAAAGCGAGATCATAGCCAGTCTGAAAAAACAAATCACGCAAATTGTCATAATTTGCTTCCAACTCAACTACAGCCTCGTCCCAACGTTGCTTACATTCTTCATATTTCTGAAGAAAATCAGCAAAATCGTCTTCCCGGAGAAGAGATGTTCTTGGGGCAAAATGACAATCCAGCCAAAATCGGAATGTCTGGACTATTGACCAGAATGGACCGATGTCCTTTTTTGGCAACTCGACTTTCCAGCCTTTTGCCATGGTCAATGACTCCTTTTGCGCCCCGTTCTCCAGCAGGTCGTTCAAGAATGCCCGATCCACTGTAAAAGAAAAGGGGTTGCCAGCACCATGATGAGATACATAAATGCCCCACGACTGGCTTCGCAACTCTTTCACTGCATCCAGAGCGGTCATCCCTTCCTGCAACTTGCTTGCTACACTCAATAAATCTGCCATAATAAATTCCTCCTTCAGGCTACCTGGTGGCATATGGGCTGGAAACCCATTTCCGGATAACCTTTTTAAAATTTTTAAAATGTTACACATATATATGGTACGAAGGATTGTAGAAAAAAATAAGAAAGAATAAAAAATAATTACCTTTTTTCATAAAAACACAGTGAAGTGAAATATTCTAAGAAGTGTATCAGATCAAATTGCTCAAAAAGATTATATATATCCGAAGAAAGAAAAAATTGCTAATTTTATAATATATGGCGTAAAACCCTCTATCTGTAGGTGATGGGTAGTTCACTCTTATACATTTAATCATAAAAAAATCGGCACTAAATACATAGTGCCGATAGTTCTATCCTACACGAACAGATATAAAAAGGACTTTCTAGTAGAATCATCCTTTTTACATAAGGATATTATATCACCCAGAAGGTGTTTTTCATACAGAATCTTATAGGATTTCCCCATAAGATTCTGTCTAAAACTATGCAACGATGTCTTCCCTCTTACTAAAGCAATCCATTTTAGATAATTCGTCATACCAACGATGGGTAATCCGATTTCTCATAGATGTATAACTCTTAATAGAGGAAATTACCAACGATTTCTGCGCTCTTGTTGCCCCAACAAAGATAAGACGCCAGATATCGTCCTTTTCTTTATCGGTTGGGAAATATTCATTGGCAGAATCTAACTTAGAAACACTCATAAAAACATGTTTCCATTCCAGCCCTTTAGAAGAATGGAACGTGGTCAAATTAACTGCATTGAAACTTCCCTCGATACGAGCCTCATTTGAGGCTGCATATCGCTTATATTTGACAACATAATTCATCAAATTTAATAATGAATCCTCATGTTGTGACCGTTCCTTAACGGTATCTACAAAAGACGCATAAACAGAATCTCCATTATTCAAAGCCTCTAACCGCTCCAAATAATATTGTTTTTTCTCCTCATCCGGTAATAATACGAATTCATTCTTTAAGAAATCATCCGTATTTTTGACAATCGCAGCACCTTCATCTAATTCCAATGTGTTGCCAGAGATGGCATTGAGATAGTTAAAAACCCCAACATTTCCCTCTCCATCCAGCAAACATTCAGTAAAGTCAATGAATGCTGTTACATTAGAATTATCTAAAAACTTCACCGGGACATCCACAAACACAGGAACGCCCAGTTTTGTCAATTCCGACTGCATAGAAGTCAACTCTGTCTTTTTACGGGCAATAAAGCAAATATCTGAAGGATTCACACCATCTTCTATTTTATTCTTTATTAAGCCAGCAATCGCCGCTGTTTCCTCCTTATCAGAATTAAACCCGATCAATTCCGGGATCTCTCCCAAAACCTGATTTGTATTCATTGTTTTCGGAATTTTGTTGACAATCTTTGCCGCAATGGAATTTGCGACATTAACAATACCTTCACTGCTACGATAATTGTCTGTCAGGTAGAAATCCTGTCCCTGCATACCAATAAGATCATAAAAATCAATGAAGTTTTCTACATCCCCACCCTGGAATCCATAAATGGCTTGCAGGTCATCTCCTACCACCATTAAAGACTTAAAGTGTGATGTATTAGCAATTTCCTGTGTCAACAGCAGGTTATTGCCATTCGTGTCCTGGAATTCGTCCACAATAATGTGTTCGAACCCCTCTTCTTCGAAGAGATTCGGGAAGACCTCTAAAATCTTAAACACGCAGCCGATCTGATCTGCGTAATCCAACATTCCTTTGTCTCTACATTTCTGATTATAAATCTGAACCACCTCAAGAATCTGTTTCGACTTTTCCGGACCAAACCCGAATAAAGTCTGTAATGATTCTACTGTCGGAAGATCCAATGACTTTTTAATTTCAGCCACATAATCCAGCATTGCAGGAATTACCCCTGTGCAATTTTTCATATGCATAAGCGGGAACCGATAGTCCTCACCAATGATAGACTTGTTGTATGTGGTTAATGCATCAGTCATGATGTCATACTGATCAACTGATTCCAGAACCATCGGGAGTTTGGAAAATCCTAACTCCATGTAAAACCGTTTCACCAGGTCCATCCCGAACCCGTTGAAGGTGGTAATATTTACTTTATCAGCTTCTGCGGATAACCCGTAATCCGTTAGATATTCCACCAACTTTTCACGGAAAGCCTTTACAGCGGAAGTTGTAAAGGTGATTACCAAAATTCTGGATGCATCTGCCCCTTTTGCAATTAAAGAAGCAACACGAACAACCGTAACAGTTGTCTTTCCCGCACCCGCTCCCGCAATAACACGGAAAACTCCGTCCTCTGCGGTAATAATTTTCTTCTGATCCTCCGAGAAGGAAAATGCAGAAATATTACTCTTTCCTTTCTCTTCCATCACCCCAATTGGAGCCTCCTTAAAGAAGCACTTAGCGTGCATCTCGCAAGACTGACATGCAGTCTGAGTTGGCTCCCGTCCATCTATAAAGGAACGAACAGCTTTCTCATACTTCATGGCTGCATCTAAGTCATGGAAGATTACCCCTGCATTGGTGATAGACACCAGCAGACCATTTTTAACCACCTGTTTCGTTGGCTCAAACGGGGATAATTCATCCGCACTTTCAGAAACAAGAATATCATCTTTCTCCTTTTTGAGGTAAATAATTTCCCCAACTGCAAGGAAATGAGAGATTCCTTGTTTCCTGCCTTCTTCGATAGACGCTAGAATCAGAGAATAAATCTCAGAGTTTTGTTTCACATCCGTATCCGGTGTACGCCCCCGATACTTTACGTAAGGGTAGCCCTTCACCTTATAGGACACGGTGCTAATCGACGGAATAACTTCACCATCAATCGCTTCCTTATCCATAAAAACCGCATTTGAAAACACCGAAATTTCCTCTTTTGAAGAAAAGAAATGTACGGTCTTCGCTGCTGGAGAAGGTTTTTGATATTTCCGGTGTTCCTGCTTAATGTACCGATCTACCATATAAGCAATAGAATCGTAATCATACGACCACTGCTTAAAAAAAGTATACGGTAATTTCTTAAGCTCATCCCCAATGTAATCATTGAGGACTGGTCCGACCTTTCCTTTCAAAGCCTCTTCCACCGCTTTTACGGCGATGACTGAGACATATTGCATTGGATTATATGCCCTACGCAATACCTCCTGAGATTTTTTTCTTTTAGGACATGCATATGCCCCTGCTAATTTGTTACTATCCATAGTAACACCTCCTTAAAAATATTTTTGAATATGTATTTGAGGAATCCCGGTGCAGGCACACCAGGCAAATACATTCGTTAATAAAATGTATAAAAAATAATACATATATATGGTACGCAGAATTGCAAAAAAAAATAAGAACGCCGAAGCGTTCTTATGTAATTTTTTATAATAAGTCTACCAAACCTTAGTTCCAGGATGATGGTTAAAAATACGAGAAACATCAGGCTCTTGCATAAAAACATATTTACAATAACTCAAATTTTCATCCCAGCAGGCATCAATATAGTATTCTACTCCACCTATTACCACAGAATTATACAGATGATTCATTTGGGTATCTGATACCATGCTGCAACGAATTCCTATCCGGTGCATAAGCGCCTGATATAAAACTGCATAATCTTCACAAATTCCTACGTTATTATATAATAAATAATATTCACCCTTAATTTGAGTCCAATAGTTAAGATCTTCTAACTGCTTATAATCATAATGATAATGCGTCCTCATATAATCAGAAATCAATAAGACAGCATCCCTCTGGGTGGTTTGCGATGAAATACCGCATTCTCTGATAATCTTATCAAACAACTTCTCTCTTTGTTTTGATACCTTTATTGCATTCATATAGGACTTCTTGTCAATCCGATACCACACAAGTTTATCATCATAGCAGGATTCCATTTTTACGCTTGCATAGGGAGCTTTTGTCTTTACAAGAACTTCCATACCTCTTTCCAGCCCTTTCACCTTCTTAGCTTGGATCCGAATATAATTTTTTCTGCTATTCTGAATGATTTTTTCTATCTTCTTTGCTGCTACATAATCCTTTTTCTTGGGATTGAATTCTTGATTAAAAACACTGAATGTTGCGACTGGTTTCATTGAAACCATATCTTCACTTACCTGATATCCATACTTTTGGGAATAGGATGGGTATAGACGTTCTGAAGCAAGACTGGGAATGGATAAGAAAGCTACTAAAATGGCTAAATGAACAAAAAATAGACCTTTTCTCATATGTATTATCTCCTCATATAATCAAGTGTTTTTTATTGAAAATTCAAGGTTTTTCAACCTTTCATATCTCAGTGAATAAGCCACAGCTATGAGCGTTTCGATGTATCAGGTACTGAAATAGCGGTTGAATGG
>Ga0129310_1002610_pt1 | contig 13113 bp, 11 predicted proteins | sample Go1ome_2_FD_94433 | JGI IMG/M metagenome (GOLD analysis project Ga0129310, IMG submission 94433) | Western lowland gorrila individual fecal microbial communities from Wisconsin, USA - Go1022A metagenome | ecosystem: Host-associated > Mammals > Digestive system > Large intestine > Fecal | place...
CAATGTACATTATATCGGCTCATGCAGGAATTAGCAAATATATTTTCATGTAGATTCTGTGAAAAAACCTGTGATTTTGAATTGACTAACCATCCCATTTCATATATTATAAGTTATGAATTTTTGTTAACTCATTATTTTTATTATATAACTATCAAATACGGAGGAAAAATAAATGGCAGTCAAATATGTATTTGTCACTGGTGGTGTTGTATCCGGTTTAGGAAAAGGAATCACTGCCGCTTCATTAGGAAGACTTCTCAAAGCAAGAGGTTACAAAGTAACTTGTCAGAAGTTTGATCCTTATATTAATATTGACCCGGGCACCATGAATCCGATTCAGCACGGTGAAGTATTTGTAACTGACGATGGTGCAGAAACAGATCTTGATCTTGGTCACTATGAACGTTTCATTGACGAAAGTCTGAACAAGAAGTCCAATGTCACAACCGGTAAAGTATATTGGAGCATTTTGCAAAAAGAACGCCGCGGTGACTTCGGCGGACATACGGTTCAGGTCATTCCGCATATTACCAATGAGATCCAGAGCCGTTTCTATCGCAATATGGATTCTAATGAAACTGAATTTGCAATTATCGAAGTGGGTGGTACCGTCGGTGATATCGAAAGCCAGCCTTTCTTAGAAGCGATCCGCCAGTTCCAGCATACTGTCGGTCATGACAACTGCATTATGATCCACGTTACACTAATTCCATACCTAAAAGCATCCGGGGAGATGAAGACAAAGCCAACACAGGCAAGTGTTAAGAATCTGCAGGCACTTGGTATCCAGCCTGACATCCTCGTATGCCGTTCCGACTATCCGTTAGAAGATGGAATGAAAGATAAGATTGCCCTCTTCTGCAATGTACCAAGTGAAAACGTTATCCAGAACTTAGATGTAGACGTATTATACGAAGTTCCGCTTGCTATGGAGAAGGAACATCTTGCAGATGCGGTCTGCAAATGTCTGAAGGTTGACTGTCCGAAACCAGATCTTGATGACTGGATCGCTATGATCGACCGGTGGAAGAATCCGGTCAAGAAAGTAAAGATCGCTTTAGTAGGTAAATATGTATCTCTCCATGATGCCTATATCTCCGTTGTAGAAGCATTAAAGCATAGTTCTTTTGCCTGCAACTCTGACCTAGAGATCATGTGGATGGATTCTGAATTATTAAATGATGACAATGTGGCAGAACAGTTGAAGGATGCCGATGGTATCATTGTTCCCGGCGGCTTTGGTGATCGTGGTATTGAAGGAATGATCAGCGCGATCAAATACGCCCGTGAAAACAATGTCCCTTATCTCGGTCTCTGTCTTGGTATGCAGCTTACAATCGTTGAATTTGCAAGAAATGTTCTCGGTTATCACGATGCACATTCCAGCGAATTTAATCCAAGCAGTGTACACCAGGTAATCCACATTATGCCGGATCAGGACGGTGTGACCGATCTCGGCGGAACGCTACGTCTTGGTGCATATCCATGTGTATTAAAGGAAGGCTCTAAGTCCTATGAATTATACGGTACGAAAGAAATCTCCGAGCGTCATCGTCACCGTTATGAAGTAAATAATGATTACCGGGAAGCTTTGGTTGCAAACGGAATGGACTTAGTTGGACAATCTCCGGACGGACATATCGTTGAGATGATCGAGATTCCAAGTCATCCATGGTTCATCGGAACACAGGCACATCCGGAATTCAAATCTCGTCCAAACAAACCACATCCATTGTTCAAGGGATTTATTGCGGCTGCACTTGCTCATCAGGAAAACCGCTAGACTTTCCCCTTGACCGCAGGTACCGCATTACAAATATCGCCACAAATTTATTTCTGAGACAGTCTAACAGACTGTCTCAGATAATTCTTTTTCTTACGTGTTTTACTTCTTGTATTTGACATTACCCTTTTTCCATAAAAACTAATGGTATATTATTTTTCAGTCTTCGCCAATCCTTTCACTACCTTATCAAAATCGGATTCAATCGGCTGCGTCCTGTTGAATATATCATATTCCTGATAAGCTTTTTCTACCGCCTGCTTATGGGAAATACGCCCATTATCTTTCAGAATATCATACCTGCGGAACTCAAGGAACTCGTTCACGCTTTTTGAAAATTCTTCCATTGTAAAGACGTTTTCACGTTCAATTAAATCCTCTATGTAATCAAAATACCCTGTAACAGCACGTTCTAATTGACGAATCTGTTTTTCGTCCAAATAGTTTTTGGCAATCGGGGTATCGGATTTGAGAATACGACCATCGGGAGCATTTTTCCATGTAGTCAAGCCCATATTTTGCTTGGTGTGGTCAGCCTGATTATACACAATTTCAGCTGCTGTTTTACCGGTAATGGCATAATGAAATTTGTTCTGTATAGTGGCATAAAAATGATATGCAGTATCCGAATCTTTATCGTAATCAATACTGCACTCTGCAAAGATATCGGTTATCTGTTGCCATATTCTGCGTTCGCTGGCACGGATGGATCGTACTCTTTCCAGCAACTCACGGAAATAGTCTTTTCCAAAAGCTGTTTTACCCTGTTTCAAGCGTTCATCATCCATAGCAAAGCCTTTTATCATATATTCCTTCAAAATACCGGTTGCCCATATACGGAACTTGGTTGCCTGAATGGAGTTTACTCTGTAACCTACAGAAATAATAGCATCCAGATTGTAATAATTAGTAGGAGAAAGCTGTGTTTTTCCGGGAATCGCCCCGTGTGGAGTGGGTATTTCCATTTTGGAAACTACCACTTCTTCACGAAGTTCTCCCTGTGCAAAAATATTTTTTAAATGCTTGCTGATTGCCGGTGTCTGAACACCGAATAATTCAGCCATTGCCTTTTGGGTAATCCAGATGGTTTCATCTTTTATCAATGCACTGACCGTTACGTTATCATCTTCGGTTCTGTACAACACCATTTCCATTTGTTTTGTAATATCTGTAAGCATAAAAGTCTCCAATCTGATCTTCCAAAATATAATCTATATTATCTCAATCCGTTATTCCAAGTAAAACCAGTAAATTGAATTTTACTTCCTAATTGTACCACGCACAATTTTCACATTCCACTTATATTTTCCGAAAATATAATAAAAGGTGGACTGCCATACATAGCAATCCACCTATAAAATTACCACACTTCCAGACTATCTTCCGCATCCACCCATACACCTGCAAAATTACTTACGCTGTGCAAGGAGTAAATTAGTGGAAAGAAGTTTCACGAATCACCTTACGTACCGGCAATACAAAGGTCGGTGAAACAGAAAGCTCATCAATTCCCATCTTAACAAACTGCTCTGTCAAAGATGTATCTGCTCCAAGCTCTCCACAGATTCCTACCCAACAGTTCTCCTTGTGTCCGTTATCAATTACCATCTGGATCATCCGAAGGATTGCCGGATGGTGAGAATCATAAATATTGTCAAGTTTCGGATTCTGACGGTCAATTGCCAATGTATACTGTGTCAGATCATTGGTTCCAATACTGAAGAAATCTACTTCCTTAGCAAGTAAGTCCGAGATCATAACGGCTGCCGGCGTCTCGATCATAATACCAAGCTCCACCTCACCGTACTCAATTCCGCTTGTGTCCAACTCTGCTCGTACTTCTGCGCAGATCTTCTTAATCTCCTGCACTTCCTTTACGGAAATGATCATCGGGAACATAATAGAGATGGTTCCGAATGCAGAAGCCCGGTATAATGCACGAAGCTGTGTCTTAAATATCTCTACACGATCTAAACAGATTCGGATTGCACGATATCCCATTGCCGGATTCTCTTCGTGTTCCATATTGAAGTAATCTACCTGCTTATCTGCTCCGATATCCAAGGTACGGATTACAACCTTCTTACCAGCCATATTCTGTGCCACAGTCTTATATACCTGGAACTGCTCTTCTTCTGTTGGATAATTGTCCTTCTCTAAATATAGGAATTCACTACGGAAAAGTCCGATTCCCGCTGCATCATTGGCTAATACATTCGTTACATCTGCAACACTTCCGATATTCGCATATAAATGAATATGTCTGCCGTCCACTGTCTCATCCGGCTGTCCCTTCAATTGGGAAAGAAGCTCTCTTGCTTCTTCTTCCTTCTTCTTCTCTTCTAAATACTTCTCTAAGGTCGCTACATCCGGGTCTACATAGAAAGTACCTGTCTTACCATCCACGATTGCCATCTTGCCATTCCACTCTTCCTTGATATCAATACCAATAAGAGCAGGAATATTCATTGTCCTTGCAAGAATTGCGGTATGGGAATTGGACGATCCTAACCGGGTAACAAATGCAAGTAATTTTGACTTGTCCATCTGTACGGTCTCACTTGGAGCAAGATCTTCCGCCACAACAATTACCGGCTCTTCTCCTAAATCCCCATCGGCGGTACAACCTGTCAACACACTGATCACACGCTCAGAGATATCCTTCACGTCTGCAGCTCTTGCCTTGAAATATTCGTCATCCATCTCCGCAAACATAACAGAGAAATTATCTCCTGTCGTTGCAACTGCAAACTCTGCATTCACATTATCATTCCGAATGATATTATAGACAGACTCGTTATAATCATCATCCTCTAACATCATCGCGTGTACTTCGAAGATCATTGCATTGGCTTCTCCTACCTCTGCTAATGCCTTATCATGCAACGCCCCTAACTGTTCAATCGCCTTTGCTTTCGCCTCTTCATATCTGGCAATCTCCGCTTCCGGATCTTCCACCTTCGCACGCTTTACCTGCTGCTGATTCTTTGAATAAAATAACACACGTCCGATGGCCGTGCCCTTAAAAATTGATTTTCCTGTAAATTGTTCCATGTCAAACCTCCATTCTGTATGTAGCTTTCCCTGTACTCTCCACATTCCCAGGCATATGTACTCACTGCATACTTTGCCACCCATTAACCAGTCATTCTGCTACATTCTTCTTACCTGTCCACATTCATTCTTACGCCAATAGATCGGACAGGATTCCTCTAAATCAAAAAAGGCTATCACAGTACATCTTGTGTAATGCGACAGCCTTCCTCTCCACAAAAGGTACTTCTTACAGATTCTCTTTCATGAACTCTTCCATCTTAGCAATTGCAGCGTCTTCATCTTCACCTTCTGCTTTGATGACAACCTCTGCTCCATTCTTAACTCCTAAGCTCATAACAGCCATAAGCTTGGTAGCATCTGCACTCTTACCATTCGCCTCTAATGTGATCTTAGAAGTAAATGCTTTCGCTTCCTTTACAAGCATTCCTGCTGGTCTTGCATGAATTCCAATCTCGTCTGTGATTACATAAGTAAATTCTTTCATTGATAAACATCCTCTCTTTCTTGAAATTCATTCACCATATATGAGAACGATTACCCATATCTCATCTCATATATTTGTGAAGATTCCTATATTTTTTTGTTTGATTATGAGATGATTATAACAAATGCACAACACGAAGTCAACCATCTCTCTCACTTTTCCGTCATTTTTTTAGTTGTTTACCTGATGTGGTATGGCATGTTGTCATTGCGCACACCATATGGTATCATTCTCATATTGTTATTCCTGCAATTTCCTATCATTTCCAAATATACGTCGGATTCCATAAGAATACATCGGTGTTCCCATGGCACTAGCATTTCCATTCCACGGCAAACTATTCTCTTTTTCCTCTTTTTTCCGGAATACACAATCGGTATTACCGCAATGTACACAATGTTCACATCCACTTTGCGATTGTTCTGTCACATAATCCGCCAGCAAAATAACACTCTTTGCCGGTCGGAGCATTCCCTTCTTCCAGACAACCGTTGACGTATGCAGGCTCTGTAATTGCTCCTGCGCTTTCTCCCCTTCCGGGAACCGATAACTGCCAATCCAGCATCCTCTCTTCTCATGGACATACTGGTTTACTTTCTCATATGCTTTTGATAACAGTTCCATTCCCACACATTCTAAACAGTACGACAATAACAAATGCTCACCTACTGCATCCGATAACTTATCATATTGATCTCCCAATGTGATCGCACAGGTGACACCTTCTTCCCTGTAACCGATCACTATATGTACCTTTATCAGTTCACACGCAAAACGCACCGTTGTCTCAATCATCTGTCGATCTTTCATCTCAAAATGATACCGTTCCATAAATGGATTCATCGGAATCTCCTTGTATGTAATTGTGCATATATATTGTTCTGTTGTCATAATCTGTTCTCTTTCGCAACTTTTTTTCATTCGTGCATAATTGTTGTTCATTTCGCCCATAATCCTACTATAGAATCCGGCAATCCGATCTTCTTCGGTAGATCAAACCTTACGGTTACACCATACCAACGTTTGCCGGAATATCAATCCTATTATGGAGGTTATCTATGGAATATCTTACTATATGCTATCAGGCATTATTTTCTATTATTGCACTTATGATCCTTACCAAGTTCATGGGATATCGTCAGGTATCCCAGTTCAGTATGTTTGATTATATCAACGGCATTACGATCGGTTCCATTGCGGCAGAAATGGCAATCGACTTAGAGGGCAACTTCATGAAACCATTAGTTGCCATGATCGTATACACCGCTGTTGTGATCCTGTTATCCAGACTGTCGCAAAAATCCATCAAGCTTCGCCGGCTGATCAATGGCAAGGCGATCACAATCTATCAGGATGGGCAGATCTACAATGAGAACCTACGCAAAGCCAAGATGAATGTCGATGAATTCTTAGTTGAATGCCGTGTCAACGGATACTTTGATCTGTCACAGATTGATAGTGCTGTGCTCGAGCCAAACGGAAAGATCAGTATTCTCCCCGTTACCAAAAACCGGCCTGCCACACCGAAAGATCTTGGTATTGAACCTACCCAGGAAGAAATCTTTGCCAATATCATTATTGACGGAAAAGTCATGCCCGAAAATCTCAAACACATCGGCAGAGATATGAACTGGCTCAACCAGAAACTGGATGGACAGAATATTAAAAAAATCGAGGACGTCTTTCTTGCGATCTGCGACAAACAGGATAACTTCTATGCTTACCCGAAAGTCAACCAAATCGTGGATCAGGACATCCTCGGATAAGGTACTCTATTCTTCTTCCGGATTCGACGTAGCTGCAATAATATCCGCAATGGAACGTCTGCCCGCCGGCCTCTCCGGTTCTTTTTCTGTCGTAGCTTTCTCGCATAACTCACTTTCACCAACCGTTTCTGATGTTTGCGCTACACGCTCCTGCATGTCGTCTTCCACTTTCTCTGCCATCTCTTTTCCCGGTTGTTCCTGTGCAGCTACTACTGTTTCTTCCTGTTGCGCCTCTTCTTTTCTCGCCATCTCTTCTGCTAACTTTGCAACCTCGATCTTAGAATCGGCATAAGCATTATCATAGCCCACAAGACCGGCTTCTTCCTCCGGTGTCTTATGTTCCTCTTCCCCAAGATATGGCTTAAATATATGACGAAACACCAACGCCTGAAGATATGCGATCAAAGATACTCCAATAAAGAATACCGCAATTCTTGCAAAGCTGACCATATAGACAATAAATGCAACCAATGCAAAGATTGCCCAGATCAATATCGTCTCCGGTACATGTGTAAGTACCATCGCAAGTGCATTCTTGATCGTACCACGATTACTGTTATTAAACTTTGCAAGCAACGGCCATACAAAAGTAAAGATCATCAGATACACCATAAGCATAACGACACTTACAACGGTAAGTGGCTTATAGATACCTGTTCCTGTCACTTTCCACTGTGACACCCAATACCATACATCCACACTTAAAATGATGCCAACTGCTAAAAGAATCAGCCACATCACTGTAGACTGCTTGAAATTCTCCTTAAAACTCTTAATATACATCTTGAAAATGTAGCCATCCTCTCTTCCCCACGTATTGATCGCCACATAATACAGTGCAGTAAGTGCCGGACCAATCGTAAAGATTGGTACACAACTTACCAAAAATATCACATTCAGCACAATCATATCCGCAATCCGGTTCACAAACCGGAACAATGGATTATCCATATTAAATACGCCATCTAACATCTTATCTTAACTCCTGTCCCTTCTATTTTCCTATGTATGATCGGATTCCTTTTCCGATCGGTTTTTCCTACGATAAATAAACCCGATTTCCCGTCAAAATGAATCCATATATCTTCTATTATACTTACCCACTCCTATACTTCAAGTGAATTTTCCGTGTTTTTTCATATTATAGAAAATTTATTTCATTAATTTTCTTCGTATTTCCCTGCTTTTTCTTGACAAACTAACAAAAAACACTAAACTAGTGTATAGGTGTGCTTTCACCATTAACAGCATACAATCAGGAAACCAAACAAATGAAAGGATAGATACAGCTTATGAAAACACCATTTGTAACCAAGGAACAGATCGACCGGATTTGTACACAATTTCCAACTCCATTTCATCTCTATGATGAGAAGGGAATCCGTGAAAATGCAAGAAAGCTTCAGAAAGCATTTTCCTGGAACAAAGGATACAAAGAGTTCTTTGCCGTTAAGGCAACTCCGAACCCAACCATCCTTCGCATTCTGAAAGAGGAAGGCTGCGGAACCGACTGTTCTTCTTATACAGAGTTATTGATGTCTGACCGATGTGGTTTTGAGGGCAAGGATATCATGTTCTCCTCTAACGACACCCCTGCAGAAGAGTTCAAACTGGCTGCTAAGTTAGGTGCCACGATCAATTTAGATGACATTACACATATTGATTTCTTAAAGGACAGCATTGGCTATATTCCAAAGAGAATCTCCTGCCGATTCAACCCGGGCGGGAAGTTTGCAATTGCCAACACCATTATGGATAACCCGGGCGATGCCAAATACGGCATGACACGTCCTCAGATGACAGAAGCATTCACCCGTTTAAAAGAACTCGGAGCTGAGGAATTCGGTATGCATGCATTCTTGGCAAGTAACACAGTAACCAATGATTATTACCCAACCCTTGCGAAGATCTTATTCCAGACCGCAGTCGAATTAAAAGAAGAGACCGGCGTACACATCACTTTCATCAACCTTTCCGGCGGTGTCGGAATTCCTTATACACCGGACAAAGAACCTAATGATATTCTTGCCATTGGCGAGGGTGTCCGCAAGGCATACGAAGAAGTATTAGTTCCTGCCGGCATGGGTGATGTTGCGATCTATACCGAGCTTGGTCGTTTCATGCTAGCTCCATACGGTCATTTAGTAACCAAAGCAATTCATGAGAAACATACACATAAGGAATATATCGGTGTGGATGCCTGCGCAGTCAACTTAATGCGTCCGGCTATGTACGGTGCTTATCATCACATCACCGTCATGGGCAAAGAAAATGAGCCAGCCGATCATGTATACGACGTAACCGGTTCTCTTTGTGAGAATAATGATAAGTTTGCAATCGACCGCAAGCTTCCTAAGATTGATATGGGTGACATTTTAGTGATTCACGATACCGGTGCTCACGGATTTGCAATGGGTTACAATTATAATGGAAAGTTAAAGTCTTCCGAAATCCTACTTCGTGAGGATGGCAGTGCGAAAATGATCCGCCGTGCCGAAACACCGGAAGATTATTTTGCAACCTTAGACGGATATTGGGACGTAGAATTATAATAGGAGGATTTTCTCATGGCCAAACGCCTTACTATGATGCTGCTTCGCAACCTATTGCTGTTGCCCTATCTATTTGTTAAATTAATGTATTACGCAACCTCTAAGAAGGTCAGCGAAGAAAAGAAGTACAAGCTCATCCGTCTGGTCGGTCTGCGAGGCTGCAAATGCGGCAATGTCAACGTACACGGATACGGTCTTGAGAACCTTCCGAAGGAATCCGGATATATTATGTATCCGAATCACCAGGGACTGTTTGATGTAATGGGACTTGTTTATCTCGATCCCTCACCTTTTGGTGTTGTGATCAAGAAAGAGACTTATGATATTTTCTTATTGCGCAAGCTCGTACAGACACTGGACGGTCTATTCATGGATCGTAATGATATCAAGCAGGGATTACAGGTAATTAATGAAATGGCCAATCAGGTAAAATCCGGTCGTAACTTTCTGATCTTTCCGGAAGGTACCCGTTCTAGAAATGGCAACCATGTAGGAGAATTCAAGAGTGGCAGTTTCAAGGCCGCAACCAAGGCTCGTTGTCCAATTGTCCCAATTGCGATTATCGACAGCTACCTGCCATTTGACACAAACTCTATTCGTCATGTGGATGTGCAGCTTCATTTTCTGCCGCCAATTCCTTATGAGGAGTACAAAGGCATGAAAACAACTGAGATTGCAGACATGGTAAGATCCCGCATTGAGAAGGTAATTGAAGAAAATGAACACAATTTTGACAACCAGCCTAGATAAATTAACAAGCCACAAGTTCCTAGACCACGGGGACTTTGTGGCTTTATTAGATGGCAATTCCATACAACTTAGAAAAATACTGGCAGCAAAAGCTGATCAAGTTCGCAGACAGCATTATGGCAATCGTATCTTCATCCGTGGACTGATCGAATTTACCAATTACTGTAAGAACAACTGTCTGTATTGCGGGATTCGTGCCGGCAATTCACATGTAGAGCGATACCGTCTTACCAAAGAGGAGATCTTATCCTGCTGTGCAGATGGTTATCGGCTCGGCTTTCGTACTTTCGTCCTGCAAGGTGGAGAAGATCCTTATTACACAGACGAAAGGATGATCGACATTGTAGCCGATATCCGCAGACAATATCCCGATTGTGCGATCACCTTATCCCTTGGTGAACGAAGTCGTAACAGCTATCAGTCACTTTTTGACGCCGGAGCAGACCGGTATCTTCTTCGTCATGAGACAGCCACCGAAGAACATTATAACCTATTGCACCCGAATACCATGTCTTATGCACACCGTATGCAATGTCTTCAGGATCTGAAAGAGATCGGTTATCAGGTTGGCTGTGGGTTCATGGTCGGCTCACCATATCAGACAAACGATAATCTTGCCGATGATCTTATGTTCATCCAGAGGTTTCAACCACATATGGTCGGAATCGGACCATTTATTCCACATTCGGACACCCCTTTCGCAGACAGGACAGCAGGTACATTAGAAGATACACTTCTATTATTAAGCATCATACGTCTGATTCATCCTCATGTTCTGCTTCCGGCAACGACCGCTCTTGGCACAATTGCACCGGACGGACGGGAACAGGGTATCTTAGCCGGTGCCAATGTTGTGATGCCGAACCTGTCGCCTGTCGGCGTCCGCAAGCAATACAGTCTGTATGACAACAAGATCTGCACCGGTGATGAATCCGCCCAATGCATTGCCTGTATGGGACTGCGCATGGAAAGTATCGGATTCCACATCGTCACCGACCGTGGTGATTATTGTAAATCATCCTGCTGATACCGGCCACAATGCATAATATCACAATCTGTTTTACACTTCACAAAAACCACTTGAATATTATCACAAAGAAAAGAGGTAAATATATGTACAACCCAAGTTCATTACACGCCGAAGAGTTCATTGACCATCAGGAGATCTTAGATACTCTGGCATATAGTGATGCCCACAAAAATGACCGGGCTTTAATAACAGAAATCTTAGAAAAAGCAAAGAAACGCAAAGGATTATCCCATCAGGAAGCCAGTGTTCTTCTGATGTGTGAAGATGAAGAATTAAACTCCCAGATCTTTCATTTGGCGGAACAGATCAAGAAGGACTTCTACGGCAATCGTATCGTGTTATTTGCACCGTTGTATCTTTCGAATTACTGTGTGAACGGCTGTGTATACTGCCCTTACCATGCTGTTAACAAACATATCCCACGCAAAAAACTGACACAGGACGAGATCCGCAAAGAGGTGATCGCCCTTCAGGATATGGGACACAAGCGACTTGCAATCGAAGCTGGAGAAGACCCGGTTAATAACCCAATTGAATATATATTAGAGTGTATTGATACCATTTACTCTGTTCATCACAAGAACGGAGATATCCGCCGTGTCAATGTCAACATTGCTGCAACAACTGTGGAGAACTACCGTAAATTAAAAGATGCCGGAATTGGAACCTATATTCTCTTCCAGGAAACTTACCACAAGAAAAGCTATGAAAAACTTCACCCGACCGGTCCAAAACATGACTACAATTACCACACAGAAGCAATGGATCGAGCAATGGAGGGCGGTATTGATGATGTTGGTCTCGGTGTATTGTTCGGTCTGGAATTGTACCGTTACGAGTTTGCCGGAATCTTAATGCATGCCGAACACTTGGAAGCCGTTCACGGTGTCGGTCCACATACGATCAGTGTCCCACGTATCCGCCGTGCAGATGACATTGATCCATCTACATTTAGCAATGGCATTGATGATGATACCTTTGCAAAGATTGTTGCCTGTATCCGTATTGCTGTTCCATACACAGGAATGATCGTATCCACCCGTGAAAGCAAGGCCTGCCGTGAGAAAGTATTACATCTCGGCATTTCCCAGATCAGCGGTGGTTCCCGTACTTCGGTCGGCGGTTACTACGAACCGGAACCGGAAGACGAAGATTCCTCTCAGTTTGATGTCAACGATAACCGTACCTTAGACGAAGTCGTACGCTGGCTTATGGAAATGGACTATGTTCCTAGTTTCTGTACAGCCTGCTACCGGGAAGGACGTACCGGGGATCGTTTCATGAGTTTATGTAAGAGTGGCCAGATTCAGAACTGTTGTCTGCCAAATGCGTTGATGACACTCAAAGAATATTTGGAGGATTATGCATCTCCTGCTACGACCGAGCTTGGTATGAAATTGATTGAGAAAGAACTTGGGAATATTCCAAATCCAAAGGTGAAAGAGATTGTGACAAAGCATCTTTATGATATACATTCCGGGCAGCGGGACTTCCGCTTTTAAACTCTCCCCCCTTGCACAGCGTAAGTGAGGACGGACGCGCATGTTAGGAGTGTATGAACCAACCTTTTGGGTGGTGTCATGTTGCAGCAGGCACATTCGCATTACGACTCGCACGCAGCAGACACTAATGCTCCTTATAATAAGCGAACTCACGCAAAATAGGATATGGATTTCTAAATATATCTA